>Ga0272441_10004596_pt1 | contig 24781 bp, 18 predicted proteins | sample SSMProp6N_FD_193582 | JGI IMG/M metagenome (GOLD analysis project Ga0272441, IMG submission 193582) | Marine sediment archaeal communities from Little Sippewissett salt marsh, Falmouth, MA, United States - SSM-Prop-6N | ecosystem: Environmental > Aquatic > Marine > Wetlands > Sediment ...
CGCCGATCAGGGCCACGAGGCCGGGCTCGAGACCGATGGCTTCGTGAATGAAGAATAGGATGATCGTGATGCCGAGGGCGATGAGCATCCGCCGCATCGTCGGCCTGTCGACGAGGGCGCGCCTGGCGTCCAGTGCCATGAGGCGCTCCACGTTGGTCGGCCGTCGAGAGAGGTCCTTGCGGAAGATGAGGAGAAGGAGTCCCTGTGAGAGCACCCAGACGACGAGCACGATCGGGGCGAGATGGGTAAGGAAGTCTAGGAAGCTGAAACCTGCGGCAGAGCCAATCAGGATGTTTGGGGGGTCACCGATCAGAGTGGCTACTCCGCCGATGTTCGAGAGGAGGACCTCCGCCATCACGAACGGCAGCGGGCGAATGCCGAGCACATCGGCGAGAGAGATGGTCACAGGGACGACGATGATGATCGTGGTGACGTTGTCGAGGACCATGGAGACGATCGACGTGACCAGCCCGAGCGTGATCAGGAGGAGCCACGGTCTTCCTCTTGCGAGCTTCGCTGCCCGAATCGCCAGGAACTGGAAGAACCCGGTGTCTTTGAACAGACCGACGATGAGCATCATGCCGAAGAGGAGCGTAATCGTGTCGAAGTCGATCGAACGAACAGCCTCATGAGCGGTGTAGAAAGAGAGCCACGATCCTAGGGCGATCATCGCTGCGCCGCCGGCAATAGCGATGATTGCGCGATGCACCTTCTCCACAAAAATCCCGAGATACGTGAGGGCGAAGATGATAAGGGAAGCGACAAACGGCCAGAGCGAGGCGTCCTTCATTCAGCGATCATCTCATCGGCAACGGATTGCCGATCCTATCGCGGAGGATCGAATTGCGCAACGAGGGAGCTCGCGCGGTGCATTGGCCTCCGCGGAGGATTTGCGGTTGACTAGGGGAAGCTCTTGAGAGAAGCGGACCATGAGCCTCGACATACCGGACCGCTCTTATCCTGCGATCGGCCAGTGGTTGCGAGAGAGTCTCGACGGGTCCGACGCCACGCAGGCCAAGGGTGGCAGAGGGACCCCCTGGGTCGGATAACGGACGAGACGAGATGGTGATCATGTGCACAGCCGATCTGACGAACGTGTGTGGGGGGACATCGTGGCCACCATCCTACGGCATGGAGAACGGCGCGCGTTTCGCCGTGAGACGGAGAACCACCGTGTCCTGCGAGATGGGAGGCAGATCCTCTTGATCGAGAGTCACGGGGAGCGGGTGTCTCCACTCAAGGACCTGGGAAGCGAGCGCCAGCGTGAGGGAGCGGTGGTCTCTCACAGCTCGTGGCGGAGGCGACTCGCAGACCTTCGACCCGGGTTCGATCATGGGACGGTGCGCCGGTGACTGCGACGCCGACAGCTGAGGACCTCGAACGCCTGGTCTTCATGTGGGAAGATCCTCTCATGACTTTCTATCAGGGATTCGGAGGTGGCCCTTGAGCGGCATCGGTAGCCCCGCGAACGCGATGATTGAGCAAGCGGGCGAGATCCTAAGCGCGGGCCCGATTTGCGCGGAATGTTTGGGTCGTGCCTTCGGCAGGATCGGTCGCGGGTTGGCGAACGGGGAGCGTGGCGAGGCACTTCGCACGGTTCTTGCGATGCTTGGACTTGACGAGAGGCCAGGCGCTTGCTGGGTCTGTGGCGGGCTGTTCGAGCGGGCCGATGTGTGGGCCGATCGGGCGGCCGCCCTTGCGGGGGACGCGGAGTTCGACACGTACCTGTTCGGCGTGAGGCTGACGCCCAAGCTTGCGGAAATGGCGGCACACTTCGAAGAGCGCTTCCCAACAGGGACACAGGAGTCGCTGAAGCACGCCTTCAATCGCTCAGTTGGAGTTCGATTCGAGCGGCTCTTCTCCGGGAAAACGGTCGACTTCGAGAGTCCAGACATGTCGTTTCTCATCGATCTGGCAGACGATGCTATCTCATTGCACGTTGCCTCTCTCTACTTGCTGGGCCGCTACCGGAAGCTCGTTCGCGGAATCCCGCAGACGCGATGGCCGTGTCGCCGTTGTCGCGGACGTGGGTGTGAGGCCTGCGACTTCACCGGGAAACAGTACCAGGAGTCGGTCGAGGAGTGGGTGGCCGCTCCGTTCGTCCAGGCTGCGCGGGCGGACGGTGAGCGTTTTCATGGGGCAGGTCGCGAGGACATTGACGCACGGATGCTCGGAACGGGTCGCCCGTTCGTACTCGAACTCCTCTCGCCGAAGCGCCGGACTCTGGATGTGGGAAAGCTCTGCGTTGCCGTGAACGAAACGGCCTCGGGGAAGGTTGAGGTCTCACGCCTTTGCATCGTGGGGCGGGGCGCAGTGGAGACGGTGAAGGAGACCCGTGCGAGCAAGCGCTACCGAGCGGCGGTCGAGTTCTCCGGCGATGTCGAGGAGGGGCAGCTCTCGGCTGCGCTTCGATCCCTGATCGGCGAGATCGAGCAGCGCACTCCGCGCAGGGTGGCGCACCGTCGATCGGATCTGGTGCGGCGGCGACGGCTCCACGAGGCGGTCGGAAGGCTGTGCGGGCGGCGTGCGGCAGATGTCGAGTTCGCGACGCAGGGCGGCCTGTATGTGAAGGAACTCGTCTCCGGCGACGAGGGTCGTACGATGCCAAACCTGGCCCAGCTTCTGGGGGTGGATGCGCGTGTGACGGAGCTCGACGTTCTGGACGTGGACTGGCCGGATGCACTGATGGACATCCCCCACGAGCTTCCGTAAAGTAGCGCCGGGGGATGATGAAGAGAAGAGGTAGCGGGACATCAACCAAGACGGAGACGTCGTCGAGGGCACCTTCGATTCTGGACATCTACTTCCGTGAGATCTCGAGGTTCCCGCTTCTGTCTGCGTCCGAGGAGCGGGACCTAGCACGGGCCATGGCGGACGGCGAGGGCAGCGCACGGGAGGGCTTGATCGTATCCAATCTTCGGTTGGTCGCGAAGATCGCTCAGGAGTACACCGACGTAGGGCTTCCCCTGATCGACCTGATCCAGGAAGGGAACATCGGTCTGATCGAGGCGGTCGAGCGGTTCGACCCGGAGCGCGGATACCGACTGAGCACGTACGCCGTGTGGTGGATTCGCCGAGCGATGCTTTCGGCGATCAACAACTACTCGCGGATGATCCGGATTCCCGACTATCTCTTCCGAGCGATCCGGCGCCTGGCACAAATGAGGGCGCTCGCTGTCGAGGGCCTCGTGGACGAGGCGGAGGTCACGGAGGCGGTTGGGCTCTCCGGCGATCGGCTGCGGCAGATCGAGATACAGGTTAGCGAGATGCTCTCTTTGGATCAGACCGTTGGCGAGAACGGTGAGGAGACGTTGGAGGATCGGATCGTCGACGAGAGCGGGCTTTCCCCCGAACATGAAGCCCTCCGTCTCCTCTTCCGCGATGAGCTTGAGGCGATCCTTGAGAAGCTCCCCGCAAGGCAAGCGTTCGCGATTCGTCTTCACTACGGCATCGAAGATGGATGTCCCCATAACCTTGCCGAAGTTGGCCGAGTGATGGAGATCAGTCGTGAGCGCGCCCGGCAGCTGGTGAAGCAAGGGATGGAAAGCATCTCCGGCCGCTGGGGCGAACGAGCGCTCGCCTTCTACCGCGGACTTCTTAACGACTAGACCCTGCGCCCTCCGAGCGCTGCCTTCCACCCTCTACGCTTCTTCCCCGAGCTCGTAGCTGCCCGCAGCCTGCCCGGATGTCGATTCCCATGCTCTTGCGGATTGTCACAGGAATCCCCGCTTGGGCGAGGGCGTCGGCGAACGCGCGGACGCGACCAGCTGGGCTGGGCTGACAGGTGAAGCCGGAAGCGGGGTTGTGGGGAATGAGATTCACATGACATAGGAGGCCCCTCAGAAGGCGGGCAATCGACGCGGCGTCTTCTGCGGCGTCGTTCACGTCTTCGATGAGCGCGATCTCGAAGGTCACGCGTCGATGCGTTGTGTCGGTGTACCGGCGCGTGGCAGCGAGGAGGGACGCGATGGGGTAGCGGCGGTTGATGGGGACAAGTCGATCGCGAACCCGATCGTGCGCGGTGTGAAGGGAGATCGCGAGGTTCGCCTGAAGCGGCTCGTCCGCGAAGCGATCGATCCCCGGGACGACGCCTGCCGTCGAGACGGTGAAAGCGCGCGCTCCGAGAGCGAACCCTCTCGGATCATTCAGAATGCGGATGGAGTTGAGTGTCGCATGGTAGTTAAGGAACGGCTCTCCCATGCCCATATAGACGATGTTCGACAGACGTCGCCCGCTGTGGCGAACCTGTCGCGACGTGTGGAGGACTTGCGCGACGATCTCGCTCGTCGTGAGATCCCGGACGAACCCGCTCAGGCCGGTCGCGCAGAACGGGCAACCGACGGAGCAGCCAACCTGACTGGACACGCAAGCGGTGGCGCGGTGAGGGTAGATCATGGTCACCGATTCGACCGTCTCTCCGTCAGCCAGACGGAAGAGCGTCTTGTGCGTCGAGCGGTCCTGGCTATGCGCTTCCTCGATTGATTCGAGGATGGGGAAAGGCAGCTCCTCGGCAAGTCGAGTGCGGAGCGCTCGAGGAAGGGTCGTGATGGCGTCGTAGGAGTCAGCGAGATCGCGGAAGACAGCCTGCCAAATCTGCATCGGCCGGTAGCCAGGCAGATCGGAGAGATGGGCAGAGACTCCCTCCAGGTCAAGATCCAGAAGGCTCGGCCTAGCCATCGCGGTCGAGAAGCTTGAGGAAGTCTTCCTCCGTGAGGGTCGAGACGCCCAGCTCTCGGGCCGCTTCAGCCTTCGCACCGGGGGTTTCGCCTACGACGACATAGTCGGTCTTGCGGCTCACGTTCGAGACGACGGCTCCTCCGAGTTCCTCAACTCTCTCGCGAGCCTCGCCGCGTGTCAGCGATTCGAGGGTGCCGGTGAACGCGAATCGCTTCCCGACCAAGGTGCCCGACGTTGGCGTGGTCAGCGGCGCCACCACAGTCAGGCCGGCATCCTGGAGGTCGGCGAGAGTGGCGCGGTTTGCCTTCGCGGCGAAGAACCGCGCGATCTCCTCGGCTGTTTGCGGACCGATCGTCGGGATCCTCGACAACGCCTCTGCGTCGGCATCGGCCAGGGCGTCGAGCGACCGGTAGTTGTGGGCGAGGATCTGGGCAGTGTGTGCGCCCACCTCCGGGATGCCGAGGCCGAACAGAAGTCGGGCAAGCGTCGTGAGCTTCGCGCGCTCGATCGCAGCGAGCAGGTTGTCGGCCGACTTCGGGCCCATCCGATCGAGGGCGACCAGCCGATCGTGATCAAGCCGGAAGAGATCCCCTAGACGCTCTACGACGTGTGCGTCGACCAGCTGATCGGCGAGCTTCGGGCCGAAGCCGTCGACATCGAGCGCGCCCTTGGAGACGAAATGGAGAAGGGCCTGTTTGATCCTCGCAGGGCAGGAGGCGTTGAGGCAGCGGTGAGCCACTTCGCCTTCGGCGCGAGTTGCTCGCGATCCGCAGACCGGGCACGTACGAGGCATGACGAAGACGCGCTCGTCTCCCGAACGCTGGTCGAGTAAGGGCTTCAGGACCTGTGGAATGACGTCGCCCGCTCGCTGGATGAGGACCATGTCGCCGACCCGGATGTCTTTGTCGCGGATCTCGTCTTCGTTGTGTAGGGTAGCGCTGGAGACTTCGACGCCGCCGATCCGCACGGGCTCGAGAACAGCCACCGGCGTGAGGACCCCGGTGCGGCCGACGCTGATGGTTATATCGAGAAGACGCGTGACTTCCTGCTCGGCCGGGAACTTCCCGGCGATTGCCCAACGCGGGCTGCGGCTAATCTGTCCCAGGCTGCGGCGGTGCTCGAATGCGTTGACCTTGAGCACCACACCGTCCGCCGCGTACGGAAGGGCGTCCCGCTCGTCCCGAAGACGCCTGTAGAAGGCGATGGCCTCTTCGATCCCATTGCAGCTGGCGTAGAGAGGATTCACGCGGACCCCAAGGGACGGCAGGATCGTGAGGAGCTGCTCCTGCGAGTCGATCTGAAGTCCATGAATCCGCCCGACATCGTATCCGTAGAACTTCAGGGGGCGTTCTGCCGTGATCCTGGGGTCAAGCTGCCGAAGTGAGCCCGCGGCGAGGTTGCGCGGGTTGGCGAACGGGGCCATGCCAGCCGACTCGCGGGCGTGATTGAGGGCGACCAGATCCGCCTTGTCGATGTAGACCTCGCCTCGAACCTCCAGCAGATCCGGGATGGCGACCTCTTCGCCCCGCAACCGGAGCGGGATGCTCCGGATGGTTCTAAGGCTTGCGGTGACGTCCTCGCCGACGCGACCATCGCCGCGCGTCGCGCCCTGCATCAGGAGCCCGTCACGATAGTGGAGCTCGACGGAGAGGCCGTCGAGCTTGGGCTCGGCAACGTAGCGGACTCTCTCTGCGTCGAGCAACGTACGGACGCGGGCGTCGAACTCTCGTAGTTCTGCCTCGCTGAAGGCGTTGGCGAGACTTAGCATGGGCACAGCGTGCGGAACGGAGGTGAACCCTGCCGAAGGCACTGCCCCCACACGCTGTGTCGGGGAGTGGGGCGTTACCAGATCTGGATGCTCTGCCTCGAGAGCTTGTAGGCTGCGCAGCAGAGCATCGTACTCTGCGTCCGAGATCTCGGGTGCGTCGAGAATGAAGTACAGGTGGTTGTGGCGGTCGAGTGCCTCTCGGAGGCGTCGGATTCGATCGATCGGTTCTTTGCTCATCGCCAACAGGAGAGCATCATACGTGAGGCGCCCGGTGAGCGGCAAGGCACTCTGTCCCCTCTGTATGGGGGTTACGAGATGAGCGCGGCGCTTCTATGGATGGTACTTATCTTCAGGGTTATACTGAGACGATTATGCGAGGATGAATCAGTTTAAGGTTAGAGCGGATGCGGCGGTTCGAGGGATGAGAAGCGATCGGAAGGAGAGAGCGAAGAAGCCCTGGGAACGATCCCTGTTCGGCGGGCGTTCGCCGTCGCCGAAGGGCCGTGCGATCGAACCGTTCTCTCGATGGTCGTCCTGTTCGGATCTTCTGGAAGCCTTCGTGGATTCCCTGATGGAGCAGACGGTTTCGTCTTCGTGCGACGTGGCGCTGGCATCAATGGTTTCCGGGCTACTGGACGGCACAGGATGTGCGATTCTCAAGTGGGGAGCGATGGGAGAGAGAGTGGAGACGTGTGTGGCGACGGGTGCGTGGGAAGCGAGCAACCTCGGACGCATGCTGGAGGACGTGGGACTGGAATGGGTCTTGGCTCTCGGAGACAGACCGATGATCCTCACACGCACGCGTACCGGCATACGCCTTCGCATGCTTCGTCGGTCGGGTCGGCCTTCGGGAACGGCCGTCGCATTCGGCGTTGGCTTCGAGGGCGAGCGTGTGGGGGCGGTGCTTGTCACCTACGATCTGCGGCACGTGTACGGATCAAGCTACCTGGCTGCCGCGAAGCTGCTCGCCGGGGCGGTGGGCATGGAGATCGCCAACGAGCAGCTTCGCGAACGGTCACGAAAGCAAGGCGACTGGATCAGTCGCCTGCGAAGCGACGTCGAACGAATGAGCATCCTTCTCCAGAGCGAGTGTCGGTAGGCAATTCCCAACTGGCGATCCGGTTGACTCGCGCATCCTTTCAGGATGTCGCTTGACCTTTTGCGATCTCTGTGGCCAACGCGATCAGCTGCTCTTCATCGAGACCGTCTGCGGTGAGGAACCAGAAGAGCTCGTCATGCGTCCAGGAGACCTCGGTCAGCGTGCGCGCGCTAGCTGCGGACACATTCCGAGACCACTGCCCGGATCTGTCTAGCACACGGCCGACGGAGTCACCAATCTGCACTACCTCACCTGTCTCAGCTAGCGTCTTCTTCCGTCGACTCATGTTGCGTGAGAGGTAATTGCCGACGCGTAGCGTGAGGGCCGGTGGATCGGCCTCCTCGCCCTCGGATCTGAGAATGAGCGTGCAGTAGCCTCTTTCTCCTTCCTCGTCAAGCAGGAGAGTCGAAGAGTCATTGAGCAAGTGGAAGCCGGCCTGCAGGAAGGGCTCAAGCGAGAAAGGAAAGGGCAGGACCTTGACAAGCTCGTCTCCGGCGAGCGCGGACTCGCGGAAGAGTCGAGACCCTGCCATGGGGGAAGCCGAGAACGCAGTTGTATCAGGAGTCTCTAGACGGACCTGCCGGTAGAGGATCGTCACCGGGTCGGACCCAACGAGAGAGAAGAGAAGGGTGTTCTCGGCGGGGAAGAACTGGATTCGCCTAGGGAACAGGGTGTCCACATCAAATGCGACGACGGCTCGGCGTATGGGAAAGGCCGTCGTCTTCAAGAGATAGGATCTGTAGAAGTGCTTCGGCTTGAGGCCGAGGAGGCGGGCCGGGCGGTCGTCGATCGTCTCCTCTCCTGCATCACGGATGAGGAAGTCGTGGGTCAGCGCGTCGAGGAACCCGATCTCAGCGAATGCTTGGACGCCAGGGAGAGGCTCCGCTACGAAACGCGAGGGTTTCTCGATTCCGACTGACGTCCTGGGGTCGAATAGGAGAGACACCCGTCCATCGTAGGTGATTGACAACCCGGTCAGCTCCTCCTCGCTGAACTCCGCGCCGTTGGCGATGCGTTCCTCCAGTTCGAGGAGCGGGCTTCGGTAGGATTGAATCTCGAGAGCGCAGAGATTGGGCCTGCGAAACCGCACGTCCGCAGTGACTTGGATGGGGCCGGCGCGAACGATCTGCGTCGCGCTAAACCCGTCAAGAACTCGAAAGGCGTCGACGACAGAACGCGCAAACTCGGCTGTCGAAGTGGACATGCGGTCTCCCCCTGAGATTCGATCAGGCATGTCGAATTATAGCCAAGCGCGGGACAGGAAACTGATCGTCCGACCAGGAGTTCGTGTCCTACTGGATCCTCTGGTCCATGTCTAGTATGTGGAAGCGACATCTGACGAGGTGACGAAGTTCCTGGACATCGCGGAAAGTGGCATCCATTGGGAAGTCTGTTGCGACTAGGCGTTTCCCGGATCGGCGGCAAAGGCTCTTCCCTTGTGCGATTCGATGGCACTTCGGGGCTGAGTCTGATCGGACAGGCGACACTTGACGGGCAGGGAACGATTCCGCTATTTGTTGATGTCGCGCCGGGGGGGTCGCGGGGAGGTTACGGATGGATGGACGCAGCGATAATGTTCTCGACACGGTCATGCTCGAGAGTTTGGCCGTGATCGCTGCGGCGAACGACCGGTCTCTTGTAGAGGAGTTGAACCGGGCCGTCGAATCGTACGTTCTCAGCGAGATTGCCTCCCAAGGGAAGCAGGGTATCCTCAAACGCGCCTTCGCAGGAAGTGCCGACCCCGTCGAATAGCGATCTTCCCGCCGATGTCTTCGCGGCACATCCGATCCGAATCTGCATTGCATGGTAGCTCGTCGTTGAGTTGTGCAGAGGGGATCGCTACACTCGGCTTGCAGGTCAGAGCATCGGAGGGGGTTTCATGAAGGATACGGGGGTTTGGATTCTCTTGGGAGTCGGGCTGCTGGCGATTCTCGGAGGGCTAGGCCTCTTCGGCGATGCGGAGCCAGAGTTGGCCCCCAGTTTCAGTCTCGTCAGTCTCGATGGGGAGATCGTCTCTCTCTCGGACTATCGAGGGCGCGTCGTCCTGCTAGACTTCTGGGCCAGCTGGTGCAGGCCGTGTACCACGACGTTCCCCGCCGTTCACGAACTCCACGAACAGTTTGCCGATCGGGGTCTCGACCTCCTTGTGGTGAGCCTCGATGCGAGCGCAGAGGATGCGCTCGATTTCCTTGAGCAGAACGGCTTTCCGACGAACAACGTCTTGTGGGGATCTCTGCCCGAAGCTCGCTCGGTCAAGAGGCTGTACGGTGTAGGCGGCATCCCGAGAACGTTCGTGATTGACCGTGACGGGTACATCCGCTTCGAGGGACATCCGCGCAATCTGAAGCCCGAGATCGTCGAGCCCTGGTTGTAGGATCGCCTCTTTCATCTTCTAGTAGCTGTCTCTTCGTCGGCCCAGCGTTCGTCCCACACTGCCATGAGAGGCCATCTTGTCCTTCCGGAACGAGCGTTCGTCTCAAGCGACTGCCATGTCTCACGACTTCGTGATGGCTCCTGCGGGTTGCGGAGTGTCGTGGGGAAGAGAGGAGGCTTTTGAACCGATGGCCCGACGTGGAAGACTAACCAGCATAGAGGAGCGACGACGAAAGGAGTCGGCGCGATTGCGATGCCAAGAGCCCGAGTCACAGAGGTGCGGTGGGGCAGCGTGCTGCGGTCAGGCGCGTCGACGTCAGGATGTAGGGCTATACTCACGGCCTCCGCACTGGAGAAGACCGAGGTCGTCAGGGAGGTAGCGTGCTTTCCGATCGCGGGCTGGTCGATCGCGTCGCAGGTCAAGACGAGGAGGCGTTTCGGATGCTCTATGAGCGGTTCGCAGATCGCGTCTTCCGATACGCGCTCACGCTCGTGCGGAACCGGCATTTGGCGGAAGAGGCTGCGCAAGAGACGATGATCGCCGTGTGGAAGAGCGCACATCGTTTCGCCGCCCGATCGAAGGTTTCAACCTGGATCTTCGGAATCGCGAGGAACAAGGCGTTCGACTTGGTACGCAGGGAGAAGCGAGGAGAGCGGATGCCGGACGTTCCGCTCGTTTCTCCGGATCCTGCACCCGCCCTTCTCAAGCAGGAGTTGGTGGCGGGGGCGATGAGCGAACTCCCCGAGTCGCAGCGTGAGGTCGTCTTCCTGGCCTTCTATGAGGGGCTGTCGTACGGCGAGATCTCGCGGATTCTCGAGATCCCCGAGGGGACTGTGAAGTCAAGGATGTTCCATGCGAAACGAAAGATGGCGGAGGCGTTGACATGAGCGACTGCGATCGTGTGCGCGAACTCATTCCCTGGTACGCGAGCGGGACGCTTTCGGTTCCGGAGACGCAGGAAGTCACCGTACATCTGGCGGATTGTGGTACCTGTCGGAAGGATCTGGCGGAGATACTTCGATTGAAGGGTGCGGTCGAGAATGAGGCCCGGTGCCTTCCCCGGCTTCCGGAGGATGTGTGGAAGCGCGTTGCCGCGGAAGCGTACGGACGACCGATTGCCAAGCTTGACATTGGATCTTTCCTCCTCGGGTTCGCGTTCAGTGCGAGCGTGCGGAGGGGGAACGTGCCGGTTCACGGTGATCTGAAGCTATTGGGACGGAAGATTCGGCTCTTTAGTGTCGGACAAGAGGAGGAAGCATGAGTCACGATGGGTCCGAGAGAGGCGAAGGAAAGGCAGAAGAGCTGCGCGAGATCCTTGGCATCGTGTCAGACAAGGTGCCCAGTCTGCTGCGCGGTCTTCGCGATATTCTCTACTCGCCCGAAGCGGCGGAGAACATGGCCGGTGCCGTGGCCACGTTCTACAAGAAGCTTGTCGATGCGGGTATTCCATCGGAAGAAGCGATGGACATGGCAAAGGGGTACATGATCAACCTTCGCGAGCTGATGGGAAACAAGGGGATCAACATCGGCGACTTCATGGACAAAGGAAGAAGAAGGGAGGACGACTGAAGCGTGCGATTGATATCCTTTGTGTCGCGGGCCTGATTGCGCGGCTGGTGGCGGCATTGACCGTGATGCTGCTCGGAACTCTGTTCTGGGATCGGAAAGCGCGGCGGTTGTTTCGGCGAGAGCTAGGCAGAAGGGGGCTTGGCCCGACGGAAGTGGACGAACTGGCGGACGTGTACCGTGCGAGCGTACGGTTCCTGGACCTCGTTCGAGCCTCCGGACTTCGGGAGCACTAGCTGCCGGAGCGCGGGCAAAACGTCAACCTGACTTAGATGTTTGTCGTTGCCGCGCCCCATGGATAAACTAGGGACTCCGTCGGGACGTGGCGCAGCCTGGTAGCGTGCTTGCATGGGGCGCAAGAGGTCCCCGGTTCAAATCCGGGCGTCCCGACCAGGCGGACCGCACGCGTGCGGTCCGTGTTGCCCTCTCAAGACGAATCAGAGAGTGCAGGGAACCAGGAACATCCTGTCTGATGCGAGATTCGACCAGACGCCTTACCCTAGACAGAGCGAGTCACACGTGAGCGACGCATCACGTATCCGAACTGAGTCAGCAGGAGGGCGCAAGGAGGGATTCACGCGTTGGTCACCGGTGATCGTCACCGAAGGACGAACGCATCGATGGCGTTGTCGCTTGGCGTTAGGTAGACCTCATCGTCGATGATCGAAGCGACCGGAACAGCCTCTACTCGCAGGGCTCCGTCCGCGACCGTCACTCGCAGGTAGTGCAGGACCCCATAACGACTGAACACGAGCCCCGTCGGTCGCTCTTCCGGCGGATCGGAGAGCGGTCCGCCCCCGCCGCCCGCCATGACGTGATGGATCCCTCGGACGTAAGCATGCTCGTACGCGCCGGTTTCGCCACAAACGACCAGATCGACCCCGTGCTCGACGAAGATCGGTTCCCAGAGCGTGATGAGGGATTCGTTTCGCCCCGCCGGGTAGCCGGATCCATAGAGAGGCGCCGAGCAGAAGACAGCGCTGAGCGCCGGATCGGTCGCGCTCAGCGTCTGACGTAGCCAGGCAAGCTGTTCGTGAGTCTGCGGATTCGTCGGATCGGACAGTGTTGAATCGAGGCCCAGGAGCAGCATGTCGCCGTAGTTGAAGGCCCACCACTGCTCGCCGGAAGAACCGCCGCCTTGGGGCAGGGCGAACGCTGCGCAGTACGCTGCCAGGTCCATCGTTTCGCTGCCAACCACCGTCACATAGGGGATCGATCGCGAGAGACTGGCGGTTGCCCAGCGGAAGTTGTCCAACCGATCCGAAGTCAGAGCCTCTGCAAGTTCGCCGACATGAGCGGCGAACGCTGCTCCCGCCTCGTCGCGCGCGATGGTGTCTGCGACCAGCTTGTGGCGGTCGGGAAAGGAGCGTGTATGCCCGTAGACGACAAACGTGAAGGCGCGCACGTCCGGGCCGGACGTGCGGAAGGACCCGAGCTTGCTGGGATAGACAGCGTCTCCGTCATAAGCGATGAGCTGGTACTGGTACTCCGTCGCGGACGAAAGATCGCGCAGCCAGATCTCCGCGTGCCCTTCCTGCCGGTCGAATGTCAGCGTCTCGCTCCAAGATCCGCTTGCCTCGCGGACTTCGGTGGAGGCGTAGTGAAGATCGACGCTCACCTGGCGGGAAGTCTCCCATGAAATGACGATGACATCGTCTCCCACGGCGCCCAGCATGGGCCCGTAAACCCAGGGACTCGATGTCTGGCCGCTCGCTCCGAAGGCGACGGCGAGTGGTAGGGACAGAGCGAGCAGAAAACATCCAGCGCGGATTCTTGCGGCGTTCACGTTCCCCCATCTCCTTTCACTCAGTGCACCTGATGCACGGAGAGGCCAGGGATTCTGACACGGAATCCCCCTTCACGTCAATTCGGGGCAGCCGATCGGATTCACACCACGCGTTGCACCGGGCACTTGGAGCAGAGCGGGGAGAGCTTCCCCGCCCTGACTCCTGCTTCACTCTTCGCCTCGACGCGCTACGGGATCGTAGCGTCTCGGAAGTCTAGCTCGTAGAGCTTCGCACGCCACGCGCCGGAGGAGATGTTATGCGCACGGAAGCGCGCTCGCGTGACGAGCCCCTCGTCGAATGAGACCGTTATCCACTTCTGTTGATCGGCCGTAGGCTTGAAGATGCTGGCCGTCGAGTCGTAGACGTTGACCCATTCGCCGTCGCGCTCGACGTCGATGTCCCACGTGAAAGCACCTCCACCCGAGGCCCACCAGAACCGGATCGCGTTGGATTGCAGACCGCCTCCGGGCGCGGCAAAGAAGAGGAAGGATGTCCACTCCTTGCCCGGCACGCTAGCATAGGCACCATTGACCTCTTCCGGATTGATGTTTTCGTCGTAGGCGTTTGCCTCGGACTTCCATCCTCCCGAGGGATCTTGATGGCTGACGGGTGAGATCCAGCCCACATTCTCGGATGAGGTGACACTGATGGTGTAGGTGTACGTATTGGAGGCTCCGCCATTGTCCGTCACGGTGAGTCTGACCTGGTAATTCCCGTCGCTTGCGAACACGTGGCTGACGACGGGCCCGACTGCGGTTCCACCGTCTCCGAAGCTCCACGCATAGGACACGATGCTTCCATCCGGATCGCTTGAAACCTGGCCGTCGAATTGCACGGAGGCTCCGGCAATCGGAGACGAAGGCGAGGCGTTGAAGCTCGCATTGGGAGGGATGTTGGTCGGGCCACTGGCCACAGCCAGCGTGTAGGCGTACGTATTGGAGGCTCCGCCATTGTCCGTCACGGTGAGTCTGACCTGGTAATTCCCGCCGTTTGCGAACACGTGGCTGACGACGGGTCCGACTGCGGTTCCACCGTCTCCGAAGCTCCACGCATAGGACACGATGCTTCCATCCGGATCGCTTGAAACCTGGCCGTCGAATTGCACGGAGGCTCCGGCGATCGGAGACGAAGGCGAGGCGTTGAAGCTCGCGTTCGGCGGGATGTTCGCAGGCGGCGTGGCAACCAGCGTAACCTGCAAGGTCATCGTCGCTCCGGCCGTGATCGTGACCTGCCGTTCCTCGGTCTGATAGCCGGACTTCGAGATCTGAACGATGTGCGTTCCCTGCGCGACGCCCGATTGCCGGAGCGGTGAAGTCCCGATGGGCGTTCCGTCGAGCAGGATCGACGCGTTGGATGGGAAGGTGACGATCTCCAGTGTGCCTGTGGTCGGCGTCTCAGGGATCACCTGGAAGGAGATCGAGTCAAGTGCCCAATCGCCGCTGGTCACGAGTGTCTGCATTGTTGCAATCACCCCGTCCCGGAACGCGGTCGGATTCGTGCTGAGGGTCGGGAACCCGAACCAGAAGGAGGTCTGGAACTCGGGGAGCGACCGGGTGGCGGCGAAGAGGTAGAGGTTCTCCGTCCCGATTGGCTCGGAGGCGCTGATGGTGTAGGAACCGCTTGGCAGCGTGTGCGTTCCGGCCGGTACGGGGTTAGTGTTCTCGCGAAGGTTCGGGTAGAGCTGGATGACTCGATTGTCCGGCGTCACCTCGCAGAGGTAGACGTAGGCCGTCCGATTGGTCGTGTACGTGGCGACGAAGTTCTCGCCAACCCTGTACGTCGTCTTCGGCAACGAGACCTGAGCCGACAGGGCCTGTACGGGCTGCCCGACGCTTACCTGGGCGTAGTCGGATGACTGGCCGCCGGGGCCGGTAACGGTCAAACTCGCAGTGTACAAACCGGGAACTCCGTAGGTGTGAGTGGTCGAAAGGCCGCTGGCTGTCCCGCCATCTCCGAACGTCCATGAGGAGGACGTGATCGACCCAGTCGAAGTGGAGCCATTGAACAGGATCGGTTGGCCCGCCGTGCCGTTGTACGGCCCACCCGCTTCGGCGAGCGGCGGCGGCGTGGAGGAGGCCGTGACCGTCACGCTCCGCGTGTTGTTCGTTTCGTCCGATTCTGCGACCTGTCCCAGATCATCAGCCGTGATTGCGAGCGTTTCACTCGCCGCGCTGAGCGGCAGCGAGAGGGAGAGTGTCCTCGACGAGCCCGCCGAGAGGCCCGACAGATAGGTCTGGGCTGTCGGCCCGGCGCCCTGCAGTCGAATGCGGAAGAAGCCTGCGTTCTCGTTGCCGATGTTCTGGACGGTGAAGCTGAACGTGAGGGTCTGTCCGATGGTCGGACTCGATGGAGAGAAGTTTAAACTCGAGATGGTCAGGTCCGGCGCGGCCGCGGCTTGCACGATGATCTGCTGTGATATCGTTCCCGTCGCACTGTCATCATCGGTGACAATGAGCTGTGCTGCGTACGTTCCGGGGTTTGCGTACGCGTGGTGGGTCGTCGCGCCTGAGCCGATCGTCGAATCTCCGAAGTTCCATGCATACGCGTCAATGTAGCCATCCGGATCGCTCGATCCGGATGCATCGAACGTGATCCACTGGTTTGGGGCCGCCGGCGTCGGCGATGCTGTGAAGGAGGCTGTCGGAGGCTGGTTTGCTGTCGCGATCACCGTGATCGGATGCGTCGCTGTGGCAGTCGCACCATCGTTGTCGGTCACGGTGAGGCGAACCTGAAAGGTCCCAGCAGACGAGAAGGCGTGCGTTGCGGAAACACCGGTTGCGTCGGTCGTGCCGTTGCTGTCGAAATCCCACAGGAAGCTGATGATCGATCCGTCGGGATCGGTCGAGGCGCCCGCATTGAAAGAGACGGCGGAGCCTACGGTTGCCGGAGAGGGCGCAAAGCTGAACGAAGCCGTCGGCGGTTGGTTCGCTGCGACGATCACGGCGACCGGCTGCGTCACGGTGGCGGTTGCACCATCGTCGTCGGTCACGGTGAGACGGACCTGATAGGTCCCAGCAGACGAGAAGGTGCGCGTTGCGGAAACGCCGGTTGCGTCGGTCGTGCCGTTGCTGTCGAAGTCCCACAGGAAGCTGATGACCGATCCATCGGGATCGGTCGAGGCGCTCGCATTGAAGGAGACGGCGGAGCCGACGGTTGCCGGAGAGGGCGCAAAGCTGAACGAAGCCGTCGGCGGCTGGTTCGACGCTGTCGGCGGCTGGAGGAAGAGGCGGCCGTTTCCGTAGACGTTGATCGCTCCCATCGCGATCGTGTGCGAGAGAAGGAGACTCCGGAGGGCAGACCCGCTCAAGGTCGGCTGTTGCGACAGAAGCAGCGCCGCGCCGCCGGACACATGGGGCGCCGACGCAGAGGTTCCGGGGAAGCTCGTATAGGGCGAGGTCCCTGTCGTCACGTTGTCCGGGGCAACGAGATCTGGCTTTGCTCGTCCGTCGTTCGTTGGCCCTTGGGAGCTGTACGATTCCTGCGGTCCGGTCGCGTAGCTGCTTTGGGAGACGGCTCCGACGGCCACGACTTCCGATGCGTTGGCCGGCGCTAGAATCGAGCTGGAAGGGACTGCGGGAGTGATGTTTTGGAGGACACTGAATAGCTCGAGGTTTCTCGAGCCGGCTCCCTGGATCCGGATCGAGTAGGTCCCGCTCTGCGGAGCCGTAGCTTGGATCGATTCCGTGGGCTCCTCGATGCCGGTCTGGTATTTGGTCGATGAGGCAACAAGGTCACTTGAGGGACCGTACAGATACAGATCGTAGTCGGTGGACCCGGCGGGCCACTCGTTCCAGGTCAGGAAGAGCACGATTTGCGAGCCGCTTGAGGCATAGAATGAGACGGACGTGTCATGCCATCCGTCGGAATTGCCGTCCGTGAATGGGCCCTCCCAGTGGCTCTCGGCCTCGTTTCCAGCGGCGTTGACCCAGAGGATGCCGGTGGACGTCGCCCGCCTCGCGATGTCCGGGAGCGTCCCCATTCCGTCGTAGTAGTTGGTGTTATACCAGCCGAGGGAGTGGTTGATGATGTCGATTCCGTTGCTCAGGCAGTACGTGACCGCCTGATCGAGGTCAATCTCGTCGGCGATCTTGATCAAGTGAAGCTGTGCATCCGGAGCGATGTCGTGAATGACTTCGGCCACCGCGGTGCCGTGCGAGTATCCGGTTGCGAGACCGGTCCCTGTGAGATCGTTCTGGATGGCCGAGTACGGAAGGTCTCCCCGCGCTTGGGCCTGTGTCAGGCCTACGAAGCCGAGATCAATGATCGCGACCTTGACGCCGGTGCCCGTGATGCCGGCACTGTGAAACGCGTCAGCTCCGATCGCCGCTGTACCCTCCGTCGGCGTTCCGAGCAGAAACGGAATGTAGGGAGCGCGGAAGAACGACACCCCGGTGAGCTTAGACGCGAGGGACGCCAGTTCCGCTAGTGGCACGGTGGCCTTGACGAGGGAACTGGACGAGTCGATCGCCGACGGACTGATCCCGAGGGATGACAGCGCAGCGACGGTCGACGCACTACCCGTTCCCGGCCGCGGTTCGAGGACGACGGTGACAGTTGAGGTCGCCGCCGAGAACGGGACACCGAGCGCATCTGCGACGGCTGCAAGAGTGTTTCTGGCAGACGAGGGGAGCGCGGTCGCGATTTGAGAGGCTGCGGATGAGATCGTCTCTTCGACAGCTGCGAGCAGGACTCCGAGTGCACCATCAATCTTCGGATTGTGACTGGAGCGTGCCATCTTTTGCGTGGTCAGCGCTGCGAAAGATGTCGGTTGCGTGACCTGCGTGCCAACAGGACTGAGATCCTGTCCGTCGGCACCTCCTGCGGCCGCGATGAGCAGGGCAAGCGCCGCCTCTCGATCGTCTGGCCAGGAAATGACGGCCAGGAACCAGCCCGGCGCAAACGGGAGCGGGACGCCGAGAGGGCGTCCGGAGAAGGTGGAGGGAGAGACGCCCGCGGCGGTCAGATCAGCGGCAACATCGGAGAGGTCGGTCAGATATCGTGAGAGGCTGACTCCCCAACTGTCAGGCACCATGAAGAAGTGATGCTTTCCTGAGCGCGTGAACGCCTGGAACACGATCTGCTGGGCGACGCTACTCTGCGGGTACGTCTTGAAAGAGACGTCGATTCCCATCTCCTGTTCCAACGTGCTCGCGATCGAATCCCACGTCGATGACGTCGATCGATCGATGCCAACGACGAGGGCTTGCTTCCCTGTCACATGAACAGCGGCCAGGGCAACGCAGATCAGCGCGAGTAGAATCCGTATCTTCATGGTTCTCACCTACGGTGCAACTGGCTCGTATGGCTTGCGCAGCAATCCGATGCTTTGCGAGCTCGCCAGGGGAACGAGCTGGTCAACCGGGAGAAGGAGGCCGACAAGGGTCTCGGATTCGCTGTTCACGTAGTCAGCGTATTCAGCTGGAAGCTCGCTTCCGGGCAGAAGCTCGGCCACGACCTCGACGCGAAGTCCGACAAGCGATAGCCCCTTGGCAGAGGCGAAAGCATGCCAGTCCTCGGCGACGGTCAGTCCGAACAGGTCGGACTCCATTCGGGCGCTGGCTGGCGGCGCCGGGCCCTTCGGGTCGTCCCTGGCGAACTCCTGAAAGCCGAAATCGACTTCCTCACTGAGGATCCCCATTCGCTCCAGCTCAAGCAGAACTGAGACGACGCCGTCCATCGCTTGGTCCTCTTGCGGAGAGAAAACGAGCTCGAGGCCACTCGAGTTCGGGCGAACAGCGAACGTCGAGGTTTCGGTCGAGGCGCGCAACAGGAAGCGGCCGCCGTCGATGATGATGAGTCGGGAGCTCGCCAGGAGATCGTCCAGTGTTTCCGTCGCAAGCTGGTCTCCCTCGTAGGCGGTGACGCCGGTGCTGTCATATCGGACGACGGCGTATCCTTCCGCCTGGGCCGTCCGGAAGAGCGATTCGACATCGACGGCGGGGCCGCCGAGTGAGAAGACGTAATAGTTGGCTTGATGGAACGAAAGGGCCTGGCCGGTGCTGAGCCAGGCTACCGTGCCGACAAGCAAGATCAAAACGGCGATTGAAGCTGCCAGTCTTCGCGCTTTCATGTGTGCCTCCTTTTCTCCTTCACCCAAGTGCTGCGTACACACGATACGTACACGGCTAGGGGTGACCAAGTTCCCGTCGGCCAAGCCTGCTATGGTGAGATACCGAACGTTCGATAGAGCTCGGCCAGGCTGCAGTCGCAGGCGCTCTCGAAAGCGGCGAGAAACGTCTGTTCGGATCCGATGCCGCCGCGGTTGTCGAGATAGTAGGTTGAGAGCGCCTTGAAGAAGACCTCATCGCCGAGCGTGTCACGAAGGCGCATCAGGAACCACGCACCGCCATCGTAAACGAAGGCACTGTACGCGGAGGACGACGCCGGGAAGAAGCAGGCGGGATCGGCGATGGTCAGCTGTGGGTAAGCTTGCTGCGCATTCTCGTAGGACCGCTGCCATCGCGAGACCTCGGCGGAGGCTGCGGCCTCCCCCCGGTACTCGGCGAGGAACAGGTTGGAAAGGAACGTCGCAAGCGCTTCGTCGAGCCACGGTGAAGTGGAGGGGTCATTGCCGACGGCGACATAGAACCACTGATGCGCCATTTCGTGCGAGAGGATGATGTCGTAGAACAGGTCGAGCGGGCTCGCTGTGTACGCTGCGGAGACCAAGATGAGTCCCGAGAATTCGACGCCCGCGACTCGCTGGAGCGGGACTTCGACGATGTCGACTTCATCGAATGGGAGAGGGCCTATGCGTTGCTCGTAGAGATTGAAGGCGTCAGATGCTAGCTCGATCGCTCGCACGGACGCTGCTCGGTGACTGGGCGTGAAGAACGCGCGCAGGATTGTGCTGCCGGACTGCAGCTCAACCTCTTCGTAGCCGCGGGTGAGCACGAGGGTGAAGTCCCGTGCCCCCGCCGCATCAAAGAGGTGCACCGCGTGATCACCGTCTTGGCGTGACGCAACGAGTGTGCCGGAGGCGGCCGGCGTGATGTCTCTCCCGATCCTTAGCGTAACGGAGTAGTTCGCGGCCTCTCCCCAGAGGAGATCGCCGACGCTGCAGATCGCCGCAAGTGACGTAGCATCGACTTCCCGTGGGGCGAGTATCGGGTAGAACGCGCTCAGAACCAGAGAGTCGTCATTTTTCGCGAGGATACCGTAGCCGGTCCGTGAGCGGTCCGCCTCGAGTGGCGAGGGGGCTGCGTTGCCCGCGAAGTCGAGGACCAAGCTCACGGTTTGGCCGGGTTCGAGCGGATCTGGGAGCGGGACCGAGAGGACGGTCGGGCTGGATTGCACTGCAGACTCGATGACCCTCTGCGCCGCGGAGATCCGCGAGACCGACACGGAAGCATCCCCGTAGATTGAGGGATCGTTCGCGAATAGGCGGAAGAGAAGGGAGTCGATGGCTTCGCCCGTCTCGTTCTCTGCGATCACCGTCGCCGTGCCGGAGAAGGTGCCAGATGCCCAGTCGACGGCGAGGTCGATTTCGTACGACGGGGCGGCGGAACTTGACATCGCGCCCCAGAAGACGACAGACGCTGTGACGAGGCCTCGCTTGATCGACAACCCTCTCTTGCTGGACATGGTGCTCCTCGCTTGCCACGTGTGAGACTGCCGGATGGGGCTCGACATCAAGAAGTACACGCACGCGATGCAAGCAGTTCCCAGCGCGTCATCGATCGCGGCGTCAGGGCTACGAGGAAGAGATCAGGCCTTCATAGAGCGTTTCGTACTGCGGAACGATCGTCTCGTAGTTGAAGTGCAAGCGGGCGCGGTCTCTTGCGGCTCGACCGAACTGGCAGCGCAGTTCCTCGTTGCGGAGCAGTTCGATGGCACGTCCGGCCATGGCGTCGACGTCGCCGACGGACTCTAAGTACCCGGTCACGCCGTGCTCGACGACTTCCGGGATCCCCCCGATGGCACTAGCGATCACTGGGACCCCGCTTGCCATGGCTTCAAGCGCTGCTAGGCCGAAGCTCTCCGTACTACTCGGGAGGAGGAACAGATCAGCGGCGTTCAGAAGCGGCGCCACCCGATCGACGACGCCGACGAAGTTGATCCGGTCGAGGACGCCCAACTCCTCGGCGGCGTCGCGGGCGACCGGCGTATCCGGCCCGTCACCGATGAGGATTAGGCGACTGTCGAACGCCGCGTTGACCTTGGCGAAAATGGAGACAACATCGCGAACCCGCTTCACGGGGCGGAAATTGGAGATGTGCATCAGTGTCTTCTTTGCTTTTCGTATACAGTCCGGGATGCACGGACAAGGCTCGCTCTCATGGCGTTCCGGATCGACGAAGTTGTAGATCACCTGGAGGTCTCGATTGACGTTGAACTGCCGATACGTCTCGTCTCGGAGGGAGTTCGAGACGACCGTGACTGCGTCGGCGCGTTCGATGGTCATTTTCGTCACCGGCATGAAGGACGCGTTGCTCCCGACCAGCGTGATGTCGGTACCGTGAAGAGTCATCACGATCTTGAGCGGGCGGTCGGAGACGACCTGTCTTGCGAGCAGCGCGGCGGCGCCAAATGGGACCGCGTAGTGCGCGTGCAGGACATCCAGGTCCTTGAGTTTCACTACCTCGGCCATCTTCGACGCGAGTGCGAGCGTGTATGGGAAGTGCTTCAGCAGGGGATACTGCTCGATTTCGACCTGATGGTAGCTCACGCGTTCGGGAAGCGAGCCGAGGCGGAGAGGAGTCTCGTAGCTGATGAATGCGACCTCGTGTCCTCTTGCGGCGAGATGCTTGCCGAGTTCGGTAGCCACTACGCCGCTTCCTCCGTGGGTCGGATAGCAGCAGATGCCGATGCGCATGGGCGATCCTCCTTTGCTAGAACGTCCTGAACTGAAGAGAGAGCGGATCGTCCACACGGAGACGCCCCCGGATGAGGAACCCCTCTCCGAATCGTACGTCGATCAGTGAGCCGTAGTACGCGGCGCGACTTCGAATCCGCCAGTCAGTGCTTGGCGCGGTGAGGTGCGTCTGAGGATCCGGCGACGCTTCCGGTCGGAATTGCGTGGAGAACGCGTAGATCGCCTCCATCTTGCGGTCGAACTGCGCCGAGATATCCACGATGAACGTTGGCTCGAACTCGGTCCATCCCATGAAGTAGAAGAGCCGGGTCGGCCGGTGGCTCTCCTGGGCGGTGTCGAAGCGAGCGAGTCCTGACAAGAAGGTGCCTTCGTAGATGAGCACCGACGCGCGTTGATGATCCGGATGACGGTCGGCCCAATACGGGAGAAGGACCGCCTCGGGCTTCCAGCGGCGGACGGCTTCGGCGACCTTCCGCTTCGTGCCCAGATCGGATTGAATGTCACCGTCTGGAATCGCGAGGTTCTCACGGGCCGCCAACTGCAGAATCTCAGAACTCCTTGCGGCCTCCTCCGCGCGGATCTCGGCGCTTCCCCGTGTGCCTAGTTCGCCGCGTGTCAGGTCGACGACCACGACTTGCTTGCCCTCGTCGGTGAGCCTGAGCAGTGTCCCCCCACAGCCGATCTCGACATCGTCAGGGTGTGCGCCGAAGGCCAATATGTCGACTGCGCTCATTCTTCTCCTCGGATCGTCGAGACGTGGTGTGCGAACCGGCCCGGTTGGTCCGAGCCGGGGAGAGACTTGAACCATTCTACTCCGAACAGGGCCGCGAAGTGAGCGAAGGAGAGAACCCGCTCCTGAGGCTTGCCTGTTGGCCGAAGAGACGCAAGGAGCGCGTGTAGTTGTTTCCCCGAGAGGCCTTGGCGTGCAAGATCGGCACGGACGGCTCGCTCCTCCAGGCGCTCGATCGCCTGCTCCGCGTGGCCGAACGCCTGCCGCCATCTTGCGCGCAGGCCGGGATCGAGCTCCTCAAGCGGCTTGAGGAGTGGCTCGAGCGCTGACGTCATGCTCCTCCGTGCCGTAGAGAATGCGTGGAGAAGCTCGTTTGACACAGCATCTCTCAGGGCCCGCTTCGCGTCGAAGTCTCTTGACAAGCCGCTCTCGATCGGCACGTCGAGTTTCTGGAGGAGCTCTTCTTCAGCTGCGGAGAGGATGGTGTAACTCTGGCGAGGGATCGGAACAGGCTGGGGAACCTCGAGCAGTCGATAGAGCGGAAGGAGCATAGCATGATAGGCGATCTCGCTTGGTCCCAAGATGTTGGCCACCGTGGGAAGGAGGCAGTCCGCGAGGATTGGACGCAGGGCGGCGTCCGGCGAGTAGCGCTCGGGGGACCGATAGGCGATCTCGGCGTGAGCCTTCGGATCCTTGATGCGAACTCGAAGGCCGGACTCGTCAAGGTGGAATAGGTGTCCGACGAGCGCAGGGTCAAGCAGTGGCTCATGGCCCGCTTGGCGTATCAGATCGGCTCCGGACTTGGCAGCGGAGGATACGGCCCGCTCGTCCGAGAGGACGGCTTGGAAGAAACGGCCGGCGAAACCGCGGAGAGTGCGTGGCTCGACAACGACAAGCCCGTCGTCAGCGAACAGCCTGGACCAGATGCGTGCATGCCAGGTAGCGTAGTCGTCGCCGTCCTCCGCCTCGAAGAGGCCGCGAGCCGGCGAACCCTCCCGGAATCGATCGAGCACCTCGTGCGCCGCGTCCGCGACGTCCGGCGTGATCGGGAGATGCTCGATGGGGCGTCCCCGGCCTGACCAGTCAAACGAGATCGTCCGAATCGAGCCGTCCGTCTCCAAGAAACGGACGCGGTTGATCTCGGTGAAGTCATGGTCTTCGGTTGCGAGCCAGAAGACAGGAACGACGCGCGTGCCGAGTCTGTCCTCGAGGCTTGCTGCGAGGCGCACGGTGGAGAGCGCCTTGTACAGCGCAAAGGCAGGCCCACCGCAGAAGCCGGCCTGCTGCCCGCCGACGACGCATAGCGTGGACCGGACGCGCAGGGCCTTCAGATTCTCAAGGGTCTTGGCGGAGGCGCTTAGTCTCCTGTTGTATGCGTCGAGCGTGTCGACGACTTCGTCTCGCGAAGTGTCCGCTCGCGTCGCTCTTGCGTCCGCAACCGCGGCGAAGCTGCCAGGAGCATGCTCGAACAAGCGAAGCGCAGGTGCGCGCCCTGCGACGAAGTCGAGGAAGAACGGGCTTCCAGAATGCACGAGACGCGGCTCCGTCTCCCGGTTCATCCAGCCTCCCGACGGCCGGCCATGACCAGGCGCGGGCTGGTCGGCCCGAGTGGCTCGCCGCGAAGCGACCCCCAAGTCTGGATGTCGACGAACCCCGCGGCACGGAACATGCTGCGAAGGTCGGCCGGTGTGTAGAGTCGGACGGATTCCCTGCAGACGGACTCGCCTTCAGAGGAAACGATGCGTGTGATCTTCTCGACGCGCCTTCCGTCCTGCGAGAGGGCTCTGTGGATCCTTGCGCGCTCGCCGTTCCGTTCCTGCTCCTCTTCGGAAACCAGATTCGCGATGGTCGCTGTTCGTGCAATCGTGTCAATCAGCAACCTGCCGCGAGGCCTAAGCGCCCCATGCGCGCCGCGGAGCACCTGTGCATCTTGCTCGTCGGTCGCGAAGTAGCCGAACGACGTGA
>Ga0272441_10004597_pt1 | contig 24780 bp, 23 predicted proteins | sample SSMProp6N_FD_193582 | JGI IMG/M metagenome (GOLD analysis project Ga0272441, IMG submission 193582) | Marine sediment archaeal communities from Little Sippewissett salt marsh, Falmouth, MA, United States - SSM-Prop-6N | ecosystem: Environmental > Aquatic > Marine > Wetlands > Sediment ...
GATGCTTCCCTTTTTAAGACCTGAAGTTTTCCCCATTCAACTCCTTCCATTGCTCGCCCGGCATTTTAAAAATCCAAAGGCGAGCAGCAGTACCGATTCTGCGCTTTCCCTGGCGCTGAGAGAATTTGATTCGGAAGCCCGGGACAAACAATACGTTTTCGAACTCCCGGAAGGCAGTATGTTTCGCATGTACAATGGTCGTATTTTTAAGAAGGGCCCCAAGAAAATAAAACGGTACCAGTGTATCGAGGTTGCAACCGGAAAATTGTATCTTTTTCAACCCCAGGCAGAGGTAGAATGGTTGGGGAAATCCTGAATTAATAATTCTTAAAGAAGCTCTTTTGAATTCAAATTACTACGCGATTTTGATGGCCGGAGGGGTGGGTTCCCGCTTTTGGCCTGTGAGTACCACAGAAAACCCCAAGCAATTTCACGACATGTTGGGTGCAGGTGTTTCCCTGCTTCAAAAAACATTTGGACGCCTTTCGCGCTTTATACCGGCGGAGAACATATTAATCCTAACCAATGAGCGGTACACGAAATTGGTGATGGAACAATTACCGGAAATTGAGGCGTCCCAGGTAGTGGCGGAACCCGCTATGAGAAACACGGCTCCATGCATCCTGTATGCCGCCCTGAAAATCCGGAAAATGAATCCGGAAGCCCTTATCGTGGTTGCCCCCAGCGACCACTGGATAGAGGATGAACAGGCGTTTGAAGATGATGTGGTTCATTGTTTCGATAGGTGTTCAGAAGCTCCGGTGCTCTGTACATTGGGCATAGCTCCGTCGTTCCCAAATACCGGGTTTGGGTATATTGAATTCGATTCACAGGAAAAGTCCAAACCCGGGGTGAAAAAAGTGCAACAGTTTAGGGAAAAACCGGACTATGCCACAGCAAAACACTTTCTGAGCCAGGGAAATTTTCTTTGGAATGCAGGTATATTCATGTGGAGTGCATCGGCGATCATCGAGGCCTTTAAAGACTATCAACCCAAGGAGTATGCGCTTTTTGAAAAGGGAACCGCTGTCTATAACACCCCCGAAGAAGAAGGGTTTATTGCGGAAAATTACCCGAACGCATCAAATATTTCGATAGATTACGCCATTTTAGAAAGGTCGGATGCCGTTTATGTATTGCCTGCAGGATTTGACTGGAATGACCTGGGAACCTGGGGCTCGCTCTACGATAAACTTCCCAAAGACGCTGCTGGAAATGCAGGCGCCGGGAGCGGTGTGCTCACCGAGGATTGTGAAGGACTAATGGTCCGGCTGCCAAAAGGTAAAATAGGTGTTTTGGAAGGGCTGAAGGACTATATTGTGGTAGATACTGAAAAAGCACTTTTAGTGTTGCCAAAGCAGAAAGAACAGGAAATTAAACAATGGGTATCCAGGGTGAAGGATACTTTTGGGACGGATTTTATCTAGATAGGTTATGGAAGTACCAGATAAAGAAGAATTGCAGCGTCAGAAAGCTGAGCGTACGGAAAGTCAGAGGGAATCAGAGGAAAAAGGAGATGAGGTTAAAAAGGACTTTAAAGGCCTCCTGGGCAGTGCCCGATCTTTCCTAAGCGATCTGTTAAACATCCGCAATAATACAGATCAGGAGGCGACCCGTGCGGCCATAGATCAGGATATTTCCTTTAAGGGCCACAACGCCTGGATTTTGGTCTGTTCTATTTTTATCGCCTCCGTTGGACTGAATGCGAATTCAACGGCGGTGGTTATTGGAGCCATGTTAATTTCCCCCCTGATGGGCCCTATCCTGGGTATAGGATTGTCCATAGCGACCAATGATATCGATACCCTGAGGCGGTCCCTTAAGAATTTTGCAGTTATGGTTGTACTCAGTGTGCTTACGGCCTACCTTTTCTTTAACTTCTTTCCTCTGCGCGATGAATCCTCGGAGCTACTAGCCCGGACGGAACCCGATATCCGGGATGTGCTGATTGCTTTTTTTGGGGGCCTCGCGCTGGTAATAGCCCGTGCCCGGAAAGGTACCATTGCCAGTGTAATCTTTGGAGTTGCCATAGCCACTGCCCTGATGCCTCCGCTCTGTACCGTCGGTTTCGGTATTGCCATTCGCAATTGGGATTACGCCTTGGGAGCCCTTTACCTGTTTTTTATCAATGCCATTTTTATCGCATTGGCGACTTTCCTGGTCCTGAAATACCTTCGATTTTCTATGGTCCGCTACGCCAATTCAAAGCGAAGGACCTTTATTTCGCGTATGGCTTCTGTGATTGCCGTATTGGTCATGATCCCGGCCGGTTACGCCTTTTACCTCGAATTTAAGGAATCCCGGTTTCGCAGCCAGGCACAGCGTCTGGTTCAGGAGACCATCGGAGTCTATCAGTTTTCGGGAAATGGCCGGTATATTGAAAACCTGACAGAAATTCATTATGACCGCAAGGGGCAGTCCTATGTAGAGGTCGTATGTATGGGCAATGAACAAATACCAGATAATATTATCTCGACCTGGAGGGGTCAGATGAAATCCTATTCCGAACTTGATGAAGCCGAATTCAGGGTTGTACAGGGGGCTCAATCGGATAGTGATGAAAAATTGCGCTATGTGAGTGAACTCTACGAATCAAAAAAACTGGAATTGCTGAGCAAAGATGAGCGTATAAACTTTTTGGAAGAGGAGCTTTCCAAAATGAGCAGTTTGTCCGAGGGGTTAATTCCATTTGAAGATATTTCTGCCGAAGCCCGGGTAAATTATGATGGACTTGTCGGTCTTGGTTTTGCCTATACGCTGCAGACAGATTTTAGTAAAACGGATACGATCCCGATTTTTCAGACCAGATGGGACGATAAAGTTAGAAAAAAGGAGAAGGAGGAACAATTGCAAAAGCTCAGTAATTGGTTGAAAATCCGATTGAAAAATGATCGGGTACAGGTTTGGTAGGAGTTTCTTAAGCCCGTTCCTCGAGGTACATTTGACGGACTTTTTTAAAGAGTTCTGAGGAGTAGACAAAATTGCTCACAGCTTCGTTATCCGTTTTAAAGATGTCCTTGCTGCTCCCTTCCCACTCTTTAATACCATCCTTTAGAAAAATTATTTTTTCACCGATTTCCATGACTGAATTCATGTCATGGGTATTGATGACGGTGGTAATCTGGTACTCCTCAGTAATCTCCTGAATCAGGTTGTCTATGAGTATGGCTGTTTTCGGATCGAGCCCGGAATTTGGCTCATCACAGAAGAGGTATTTGGGTTTCATTACGATGGCCCGGGCGATGGCCACACGTTTCTGCATCCCACCAGAGATCTCGGACGGATACTTTTTATGCGCATCGATGAGATTGACCCGCTCTAGTACAAAATCTACCCTCTCCTGCATTTCCTCCCGGCTTTGCCTGGTAAACATCTCCAGGGGGAACATGACATTACCCTCCACAGTTTTAGAATCAAAAAGGGCGCTGCCCTGAAACACCATTCCCATTTCCTGACGAAGGTTGCGCTGCTCTTCTATATTAAATTCGGCGTAATCCCTGCCCTCGTACCGTATGGTACCGCTGGTGGGTGTTATCAGGCCGAGCAGGCATTTCATAAAGACCGTTTTGCCCGATCCACTCTGCCCGATGATCAGATTCGTTTTCCCTTTTTCGAAAACCGTACTAATCCCTTTCAGCACTTCGGTACCTTCAAAAGATTTTTTAAGATCGCAAACTTCAATCATGGGCCTATCCGAGCATTAACTGTGTGAGTACGTAATTCAAGAGAATAATCACAACACTGGTCCAAACAAAGGAGATGGTGGATGCCTTTCCGACTTCCAGGGCTCCCCCTTTCATATAGTAACCATGGTAGGAGGGAACAGTTGCTATGATAAAGGCAAAAACTATAGACTTAATAAAGGAGTAGGTGACGTGAAAAGGGATAAAATCGAGTTGGAGCCCTTCCACAAAATCAGCACTCGAACTAAACCCCCCGAAGACACCTGCAACCCATCCCCCAAAGATTCCGATATACATGGCGATAGCCACAACAAAGGGGTAGAGCATCATGGCGACAATTTTTGGGAAGACCAGGTAGTTCAGAGAGTTAACACCCATAATTTCCAGGGCATCTATCTGTTCCGTCACCCGCATGGTTCCGATGCTCGAGGTAATATAAGAGCCTACCTTACCCGCCATAATAATGGAGGTGAAAGTCGGGGCAAATTCCAGAATCACAGACTGGCGGGTGGCAAAGCCTATAAGGTTCCTGGGGATAAACGGACTCGTGATGTTCAAGGCCGTTTGTATGGCAACCACCCCCCCGATAAAAAAGGAGATAAAGATTATAATCCCCATAGACCCGTAAATCAATTCGTCAATTTCTTTCAGAATCAAAGCTTTCATGATCCTCCACTTGGTGGGTTTTCTGAAAACTTCGCGGACCATTATGGCATAACTTCCAATCGAGCTGAGGTAGTTCATTAAGATCTTTTAACCCTTGTGTGGTAAAAATAACAATATTCACACTCATTTAACCTTACAGGCTTTTATGATCTCGTTTAATATGTATTTTTGATTAGAAATTACGCCCTATGAGAACTTATTATTTCCGTTTACACATCGTATTGCTTGCCCTGATTTTGGGAGGTTTTCTAAGGCTTGAAGCTCAGGAAAATACCCGGGACCGCGGAGGGTTTGGGGTGGCAGATACTTTTGAAAACCCACCCCGGTTGGTCGTTGGGATCGTGGTGGATCAGATGCGGTACGATTATCTGACCCGGTTTTGGGATCACTACGGAAAGAAAGGCTTTAAAAGGCTCATTGGGGAAGGATTTCTAGGTAAGAACCACCATTTCGGTTATGCCCCAACCAGTACAGGCCCGGGTCATGCGTCGGTGTATACGGGGACTACACCCAGCGGTCATGGTATCATCGGGAACAACTGGTACGATAAGTACACAGATTCGGGGGTCTATTGCGTGGGAGATACCTCTAAGACCTCTATTGGTACGACTACGAATGCCGGGCAATTTTCCCCTCATAGATTAATGACGACCACCATTACGGATCAGTTACGGCTTCACTATCAGATGCGTTCCAGGGTTATTTCAGTCGCCATTAAGGACCGGGGCGCTGTTTTACCCGGGGGCCATACAGCCAACGCTGCGTATTGGTTTGAGGGAGGTGCGTCCGGGGGCTGGATCAGTAGTTCACATTATATGGACGTCTTACCGGCATGGGTACAGGAATTTAACGCTTCGAATCCCGCAGAACGCTACAAGCAAGTCTGGAAACTCAGCCATAAACCGGAGTCCTATGTGGAAAGCGGTCCTGATAACGTGCCGTATGAAGGGGTGTTTACAGGGGAGGCAGCCCCGGTTTTCCCCCATGATCTCCCGGCACTGTGGGCGGCCAATGGAGGTTATGATATATTAAAAGCAACACCTTTTGGGAACAGCCTGACGCTGGATTTTGCCTTAGAGGCCCTTGAAAAAGAAGGGCTCGGGGCCGATGAGATTACGGATTTTCTCGCCATTAGTTTTTCAAGTACAGATTACGTGGGACATAGATACGGGGTGAATTCAAAAGAAATTCAGGATACTTATATCCGATTGGATGAAGAATTGGAGCGCCTTCTCAAAGAACTGGACAAGTCCGTTGGGGAGGGGGCTTATACTGTTTTCCTGACTGCCGATCACGGGGTATCCCCGGTGCCGGCTTACCTTGCAGATGCGGGTATCCCGGCGGGGTACCTTTACAAAAACAAGATTCGCGAGCGGTTGGGGGAATTTATGTCATTCACCTATGGAACGACCGATTTGCTGAAAGGATTCTCGAACAACCAGTTGTTTCTCGATCACGATCTGATGCGCAATCTTGAATTGGACCCGGAAGACGTGCGTACACAGTTTGCGGAAGAGCTTTTGAAATACGATGGAGTCTATAAGGTGTATACCTCCGGGCAGATGCGAAGTGGTTCTTTTACAGAAGGTATTGAAGCTATTTTACAAAATGGGTACAACCAAAAAAGATCCGGAGATGTGATCCTGGTGCCCCCTCCGGCCCATATCGATTATTCCAAAACCGGCACTACCCATGGGTCACCATATATTTACGATACCCATGTCCCTTTGATCTTTTACGGAAAAGGAGTGGTTCCGGGCAGTACAGTACGAAAGACGTATATACGTGATATTGCGCCTACCCTGGCCGTAATGCTGGGCATTGCTTTTCCCAACGGGTCTACGGGCGCCGCTATTCCGGAAGTGCTAGAATAAACGACCCATAATCTTTTTCCAGCGCCACCGGCGGACAAATTTGCCCTCTTCTGCATTTAGCATTCTCGGGGCCCCTGCTTTATAGGCCTGAAAGTATGCCAGCATGGCGTGCCAGGGCAAGGTGGTTTTCCTTCGTTTAATGCCCATTTTACCAGCAGCAACCAGGCTCAGGAGCCAGCCATAATTCATGTGGTACAGTGCCCTCCCCTGAAATCGAGCATTTCGGGTTGAATAGCCGGTCCCCGTGGGGCGGAGGTGCTTCACCTTGAGATCCGGCAGGGTACGGACCTCAAAGCCCTGATACCTCGCCAAAAGCACATCCGCGGTATCCCAGCCAATAAAAGGCCTGAGGCCTCCAATACTGGAAAGGCAGGCTCTGGAGTACAATTTGACCGGACCCCGTACGTGGTCGGTATTCGCTATGGCTTCATAGATCCATTCCCCCTCTTTTTTGACGTAAAGGAGGCCTGAACAAATCCCGGTTTTGGGGTTTTTCAGAAAACTATGGAGTATTTCTTCAAAATAATCCGGGGGGAGCAGGATATCTGCATCGAATTTGCCGATAAAATCAAAGGAGCTCCAATCGGACCCAAGTCCTTCATCAAATGCCTGTACAACTTTGGCCCCCGGGAGGTGTTCCTCAGAGGAAGTGCGGTTGATAAGTTTGATCCAGGGATGGCTTTTTGCAAACTCCGCGACCAGAGCCCCCGTTTGGTCTGAGCTATTGTCATTCACGACGCGGAGCTCATCCGGGGTTCGGGTCTGATTTGCAAATGATTCCAGGCATTGGATGATGTTCGCCCCTTCATTGTGGGCAGGCATCACGATCAATATTCTCTCTGCCTCCTTCATGGAATATTTACAATTCTCGGGATGTTGAATCTGCGGATTGGGGGCGCTCCGCATAGATCAGGTAGTACCGGGGTGTAAAGCGCCTCAACAGGGGCCTAAACCCAATTTTTCCAACCGGATGCGTCCACTGTATCCGGTCTTTGATTTCCCATCCCGCTTTTTCTAAAAGCCAGTCGAATTGCCAGTTTTCAAACTCGTGGAAGTGACGGTCCCAGGGATCTGTTTTTGAACGATAGGCGGAAGCAAACCACAGCCTAAGCGGAATACTCGCCAGAATTTTGTCAGCAGGGATGTCCCTGAGTACATTGAAAGGGGCGACCAGATGTTCGAGGATTTCAAAAGCTGTAACCACGGTCGCATCGGAATTCCGAATATGATCCAGCTCGAGATCGAGGTCTTCCCCCCTGGTATTCTGAACGGTGTAGCCCTCCTGGGCCATGATCTCGGAAAATGGATTGGGCACCCCTAAATCCAGAATTCGCTCATGGGTATCGACGTGTTTTTTCAGGAATTTCAGGGTGTTTCGATAGCGTTTCTCCGGGTAGTGAGCGTACATTTTTTAGCATTTAAAAAGGCCTGTTCTCACAGGCCTTTGATTCAGTGTTCGAGCTCCGCATAGGCCTCAATAGGCTCACAACTGCATATCAGATTTCGGTCACCGTAGGCGTCATCCACCCTCCGTACCGCAGGCCAGAACTTGTTCTCTCCCACATAGGACAATGGGAAGGCTGCCTGCTTTCTGCTATAGGGGTATTCCCAGGTGTCCGAAGTAACCATTTCCAGGGTATGGGGTGCATTTTTAAGAACCGGGTTAGGAGTGTTCTCTTCAGAGACTTCAATCTCTGCCCGAATAGATAAGAGGGCATCGCAAAACCGGTCCAACTCTTCCAGATTTTCACTTTCGGTGGGCTCAATCATCATTGTCCCGGCCACAGGAAAGGAAACTGTGGGGGCGTGAAACCCATAATCGATAAGTCTTTTGGCGATATCGGTAACCTCGACCCCATGTTTTTTAAACGGACGACAATCGATAATCATCTCGTGTGCTGCGCGTCCTTTTTCACCTGTGTAAAGAATTGGGTAGGCACCCTTGAGTCGCCCTGCGATATAATTTGCATTGAGGATGGCCACTCGGGTGGCATTTGTCAGTCCTTCAGCCCCCAGCATTCGGATATAACCATAGGATATCAAGCACACCAGGGCACTACCCCAGGGTGCCGCGGAGATCGCAGGGATGGCATTTGCCCCTCCCGTTTGGATCACCGGATTTCCGGGCAGGAATTCCACGAGCTGGGGGGCTACGCATATCGGGCCCACGCCGGGGCCTCCACCTCCATGAGGAATGGCGAAAGTCTTGTGCAGATTGAGATGGCATACGTCCGCGCCAATAGTTGCAGGATTTGTGAGCCCTACCTGGGCATTCATATTGGCCCCGTCCATATAGACTTGTCCCCCGTGCTTGTGAATCAGGGCGGTAATCTGCCGGATGGCTGATTCAAAAACTCCGTGAGTGGACGGGTAAGTAACCATCAGGGCAGCGAGGTTTGAACGGTGCAGTTCTACTTTTTCCTCCAGGTCGGCCAGGTCGATATTTCCTTTTTCGTCCGTTTTGGTCACCACCACTTTCATTCCTGCCATGACCGCTGATGCCGGATTCGTACCATGGGCCGAAGCTGGAATAATACAGATGTTCCTGTGGCCTTCGCCCCGGGCCTCGTGATAGGCGCGGATGAGCATTAAACCTGAATACTCTCCCTGTGCGCCCGAATTGGGTTGGAGGGAAGTTGCCGCAAACCCGGTAATTTCTGTGAGATAATCTTCGAGGGCGCTTAGCATTTTATGGTACCCTCCGGCCTGCTCCACGGGGACAAACGGGTGAATGCTACTCCATTCCGCCATACTGAGTGGCAGCATTTCAGAAGCCGCATTTAACTTCATGGTACAGGAACCGAGGGAAATCATCGAATGGTTTAGCGCGAGGTCTTTGCGCTCGAGTTTCTTGAGGTACCGCATCAATTCTGTTTCGGAGTGGTAGCGGTTAAAAACCTGCTGCTCCATAAACCCGGTACTTCGTTTAAGTTCCTCCGGCAGGGCAGATTTTTTACTCCATTGGGTAAGGGGAGTGCCCTTTTTGTCCAATGCACTTTCAAAGACCCTGAGGATGTCTGACACATCCGCCAGGCTAGTGGTTTCGTTCAGGGAAATCAGGACTTCATCATCGCTCTTGTAAAAGAAATTAATCTCTGCCTGCTCTGCCAGGGAACGCACCTTAGCGGAAGGAAATTCCAGGCTGAGGGTGTCGAAATAAAATTCGTGTCTGAGGGAAATTCCCAGGGCTTCAAGGCCTTCAGCGAGCGTGGTTGTTGCTGAATGGATGCGATTGGCAATTTGCTTCAGTCCTTCAGGCCCGTGATAAACGCCATAAGCTCCTGCCATTACAGCCAGTAAAACCTGGGCCGTACAAATATTGGAGGTGGCTTTGTCCCTTTTTATGTGTTGTTCCCGGGTCTGGAGTGCCATGCGCATGGCGGGCTTTCCATCCACATCTTTACTCATGCCGATAATCCTTCCCGGGATGCTTCGTTTATAATCTTCCCTCGTGGCAAAAAATGCCGCGTGGGGTCCGCCGTAGCCCAGCGGGATCCCAAAGCGTTGGGTGGTCCCTACCACTACATCTGCCCCGATTTCTCCGGGAGGCACGAGCAGGCACAAACTCATAAGATCGGCGGCCACGGCCACTTTTAAGTCGAGGCTATGTGCTTTTTCAATAAAGGCCTGGTGATTGACAATGGCACCATCCACTCCTGGATATTGCAGCAGGGCCCCAAAAAAGGAATTGTCCAGATCTGCGCTGTCCGGATTGCCCGTTACCAGTTCAATATTCAGGGGGGTTGAACGCGTTTGCAGCAGGGCGAGATTTTGTGGTAAAACGCTTTGGTCCACAAAAAACTTAAGGCATTCCCTCTTTTTCTGGTCCCGGCTCCTGAGGTCGAACAGCATGGTCATAGCCTCCGCGGCAGCCGTACTCTCATCCAGGAGGGAAGCATTGGCCAGATCCATACCCGTCAGGTCACTTACCATAGTCTGGAAGTTGATCAGCGCTTCGAGCCTCCCCTGGGCTATTTCGGCCTGGTAAGGGGTGTAGGCTGTATACCAACCCGGATTTTCAAGGATATTCCTTTTAATCACTGAAGGGGTAATGCAGGGATGGTACCCCAGTCCGATATAGGTTTTATAAATTTTGTTTTCAGCTGCCATCTCCCGGATGTGCTCTAAAAACTCAAATTCGCTCAAAGGCGGATCCAGGTTCATGGGAGCCTTCAGACGAATGTCATCCGGTACGGTTTCATTTATTAGGGTATCCAGACTATCCACACCTATGGTGTCCAGCATATGGGGGAGATCCCGTGTTCGAATACCCAGGTGTCGTGAGGCAAACTGATCTGTTTTCATAGCCAAGTGCGTTACGCTTTTTTAAAGTCACAAAATTAACTAATATTCTCGGATTCCATTCCTTTTTTCCAAGGGCCAAACTCCTAAACTTTTTAACGATTTCAACGGCTTATTAACACTTTGGCTACCTTTAACGGGTGCAACTATTCCGGATGGTTTTTCAGTGGTATATCAGGGGGAGTATACATGTCTCCCTTTGCCTTCTTGCCCTTGTTGGGTTTAGCAGTGCTGTTTTTGATGCTGAGGTGCCCGTGACGTATTACCTGGCTTTGTTTTTTGGAAGTATTGCGGGCTATAATACCATTAAATACGGTCCGGAATCGGGGAAGTATTGGCGTTTGGTTGGCGGGGAGCGCCGATCTGTAATCGTCCTGAGCGCATTGAGCCTTGGGGCAGGCATCTATTATCTGATACAACTTCCCCCGGGGGTCTGGTTGCTTTTTCTCCTGGCGGGGCTCATAACTGCACTTTACGCCGTACCCTTGAAACCCGGCGGGGTAAACCTGAGGAGTTATGGCTTTCTCAAGGTGTTACTGGTTGCCCTTGTCTGGACCATACTCAGTGTATGGGCACCCCTTTGGGGGTTGAACAACGTGGCAAATTGGGATGTTGGGGTCGAAAGTTTCCAGCGTATACTCTGGGTATATCTCTTGATGCTCCCCTTTGAAATTCGCGACATGGGTTCTGATCCGCCCCAAATGAAATCTATACCCCAGCGATTCGGTTTGAAAGCTACCCGCTATATCGCCTGGGGGATCGCCGTTTTATTTGCACTTGCAACGGGGATGAAAGATACCATAGCCGTGGGAGAGTACGAGGTAAAGACGGCGGTGGCGCTCTTGATGGGGCTTTCCATAACCTTCGCCAATGAAAAGCAACACAGCTACTACGCGGCATTTTGGGTAGAGGGGATTCCCCTCGTTGCCCTGGGACTCCTCCTGTGGTTCCGGATTTAAGCCTCTTCGGACCGTTCGGTGTGAAGTCGCAATTTCAACCGTGATTTTTCCTCGGCTGAGAGTGTCTTGATATCGGCCTGATTACACAGGTTGGAGAGTTGCCGATTTTTCCTGGAAAAGGAAGCGCAGGATTTACATATAAACAGATGCATCCAAAGCTGGAATCGCTCCTGAAAACCCGCTTCCCGGTATTGTGTTTTACTGCATATTACTGCGGCTTTGTCACATGATATCATCTCAGGTATTTTTAAACCACTGCGTATTGAGGCATTCCATCAGAGCAGTTCGCGCCCTGTGAACCATCACCCACAAATTAGACGGTGAAATATTCAATTCTTTACAAATATCTTCTGTTGTCCAGTGCTCTATTGTCTTTAAAGAAAAAGCCCGGGCGTGATTTTGGGGTATTTGGGAAAGGCAATTTTCAATGGCCAAACCCAGTTCTGAATTCTCCATGGAGTCATTTTCCCGGACACTCTCCGGGTCCGCAATCTGCCTTTGGAGGAGGTTACCCTCACCACCGGGATCAAATTCCGAACTCAAAGGGACTTCAGCTTTGGCCTTTTGACTGTTTGATCTCCTGTAATGGTCGATGATCTTGTGCTTGAGGATAGCGACCAACCAGGTTTTTTCCGCTGCATTGCCCTTAAAACTTTTCGAGGCCTGGAGCGCGGCGACAAAGGTATCCTGAAGAATGTCCTTCGCGATATCCTCATCTCCCACTCTCGAAATCGCGTAGTTATAAAGGTAGTCGGCGTAGCGATCTACCCAGGCGTCCGGATTTAATGTCGTTTGTTTGCCTTTAGAATCCACGTCGGTAAAATAAAGGATTTTTAAAGAATAGATTTATCTTTAGGCCTCTAAGATATGATGTTGTGAAAAAAATTGGATTTCTATTTATGCTGGCATTTCTGCTGTTTTCCTGTCAGGAGAACCGCCAGATGCCTATCGCGGATTTTTCTAACGATGTGCTCGGGCCAAACGACCTTCTCATCGATGTGCGTACCCCCGGAGAATTTGCAGAAGGACATTTCGATGGTGCGGTAAATATCGATTGGATGTCTGAAGACTTCATCGACTCCTGGGATACCATTCCCAAAGGAGGAAAGGTTTACCTCTATTGCAAAAAAGGTGGGCGCAGTGCCATGGCGGCTGACGTCCTGGATTCTCTGGGTTACCGTGTCGTAGACCTTACCGGGGGTTGGGATGCCCATATCGCTGAACAGTAGCAGAACTCCCGGGGCTTCCCTGTAGCAGCGCTCAGGAGTTGGCATCGGCCAGGCCTGCCCGTTCCAGCAGGGCCTGGGGATCGGGTTTGCGACCACGGAACCTGACGTATAAATCCATAGGATCTTCAGTACCTCCTTTGGAGAGGATATTCTCCTTGAATTTACCGGCCACTTCTTTGTTGAAAATACCTTTTTCCCGGAAATACGAGAAGGCATCGGCGTCCAGTACTTCGGCCCATTTGTAGCTATAGTAGCCCGCGGAATACCCCCCTTGAAAAATATGAGAAAAAGAGGTGCTCATACAGGTTTCGGGGCGCTCGGGCAGGAGCCTTGTCTCCGCAAAAGCTGCGGTTTCGAATTCTTTAACATCGCCCACAGCTGAAGGGTCCCCGCTGTGCCAGGCCATATCCAGCATCCCGAAACTAAGTTGGCGGACTGTAGCGATCCCTTCCAGAAAGTTAGCACTCGCCCGTATACGCTCAACGAGATTTTCCGGGATCACTTCACCCGTTTGGTAGTGTTTGGCAAAAAGGGCCAGCGCCTCGGGTTCATAGCACCAGTTTTCCATCATCTGGCTGGGGAGCTCCACAAAATCCCAATATACCGAAGTGCCCGACAGGCTCGGATAGGTGGTGTCTGCCAGCATACCGTGCAGGGCGTGGCCGAATTCGTGAAACAATGTCGTCACTTCGTTAAAAGTCAGCAGTGACGGGGTGGTTTTAGTGGGTCGGGTAAAATTACAGACAATGGAAATATGGGGTCTTTCGTTTTTACCATCCTTTCGAAACTGGGGCTTATAGGAGGTCATCCAGGCACCGGCCCTTTTGCCCGGCCTTGGATGGAAATCGGCATAGAATACAGCCATAAAATTATCCTTTGCATCTCGAACCCTGAACCCTGTGACTTCTTCGTGATACGTCTCAATCGCCGGGTCCTTTTCAAAATGCAGGCCAAATAAATCTCCGGCGATCCGGAACATTCCCTCCAGTACGCTACTTAGTTCAAAATACGGTTTAAGCTCAGACTCCTCCAGGTCAAAAGTTTCCTTTTTCAGTTTTTCAGAGTAGAAGCTGCTATCCCATTTTTCAAAGGTTTTAACCCCATCGGTATTCAAGGCGTAATCCTTTAACTCCTGTGTTTCCCGCTGTGCGGCAGGCAGGGCTTTTGCAAGGAGGTCCTCCAGAAATTCCTGCACGGCTTCCGGGGTTTTGGCCATGCGTTCTTCCAGTACGAATTCGGCGTGATTTTTATATCCCAGTAACCGGGCGCGCTGGAACCTCAGGGAAGCAATCTCTTTGAGTACTTCCCGGTTATCCAGAGCATCACCGTGGAAGGCCCTGCGGCCAAAGGCTATGGCCATTTTTCTGCGCAATTCGCGCTGGTTGGCATATTTCATAAAGGGCAGGTAGCTCGGATAATCCAGTGTAAAAACCCAACCTTCTAACCCTTCAGCTTCGGCCAGCGATCGGGCCCCCTCCCGGGCGGATTCCGGTAGCCCCGAAAGATCGTCCGGATGGGTCAGATGCAGTTTGAATTTTTGCGTTTCTGCGAGTACATGTTCCCCAAAAGTCAGTTTGAGTTTTGATAGCGCTTTATCGATCTCGCGCAGTTTTTCTTTGGCTGAATCGGACAATAAGGCGCCGTTGCGCTGGAAATTCCGATACTTTTTGGTCAGTAACATTTGTTGCTCCTCACTGAGCTCTGTGTTTCCTGCGGTTTCGTAAACCGTCTGTACCCTTTTAAACAAGGGTTCATTCAAGGTAATATCATTGGCAAAAGCGGCCAGCATAGGGGAGATTTCCTGGGCAAGCTCCTGGATTTCCGGATTGGTTTCGGCCGAATTCAGATTGAAAAAGATACTGGCGATTCGCTCTAATTCGTAACCTGCGTAGTCCAGGGCCGCAATGGTATTTTCAAAAGTAGGGGAGGTGGGGTTATTGATAATCTCATCGATTTCTGCCCTGGCCTTTTCCAGTGCGGTTTCAAAAGCAGGTTTGAAATGCGCTGTTTCCAGTTTCGAAAAGGGTGCAAGATCAAAGGGTTCCAATAGCGGGTTGCGCATGGTGTTGTAGTATTATAATACAGTTAGTGGATTGGGTTAATTCAGATAGTTCGGATAAGCTTTCAGGTATTGAAACGGGCTTGTACCTCCTCACCTCCCTGAGTCACTTTGTCCTTCAGGTTGTCCTTATAGTCCTGGACTTTTGTCAAAAGGTCTTTTTGCTGGCAACCAAGGATTTGCACCGCCAGAATACCGGCATTTTTAGCACCATTCAGGGCAACGGTGGCTACGGGAACGCCCCCGGGCATTTGCAGAATGGAAAGAACCGAGTCCCATCCATCGATGGAATTACTGCTTTTTACAGGTACGCCAATAACGGGAAGGGGAGAGTAGGCTGCCAACATCCCTGGAAGATGGGCTGCACCACCGGCTCCTGCAATAATGACCGCAAAGCCATTGAGGTGGGCGGATTTTCCAAATTCGGCCAACTTATCCGGCGTTCGGTGGGCTGAGACAATGTCGACAACAGTTTCGATATTAAAAGACTTCAGGATGTCAATGGCTTCCTGCATGACAGGGAGGTCACTGGTACTTCCCATAACGACAGCTACTTTCTTCATGGCGATTTTTGCTTTGAAACAACTTGAATATTTTCTTTTACCTCCCGGGCGCGTTTACGGGCCTGGTCAATACTGGGGTCCACGATAGTCACATGCCCCATTTTGCGGAAGGGTCGTGTAAGCCTTTTGCCGTAAATATGGGGGGTGACACCAGGAAGGCCCAGGATTTTTTCGAGTCCCTGATAGCGCACTTGTCCTTCGTGCCCCTCAGATCCTACCAGGTTGACCATAACTGCGGAAACTTTACTATCCGTTTTACCCAATGGCAACCCAAGAATGGCCCTCAGGTGTTGTTCGAATTGGTTTGTGTAGCTTCCTTCAATACTGTAGTGGCCGCTGTTATGAGGTCTTGGGGCGACCTCATTGACCAAAATGGCATCCTCTGCCGTCTGGAAAAGCTCTACGGCAAGTAAGCCAACATGCCCGAGTTCTTCAGAGACTTTAAGAGCCACTTCTCTTGCCCGGCGCTGCACTTCCTCAGGGATTCGGGCTGGGCAGAGCACGTATTCTACCTGGTTGGCCTCAGGGTGGAATTCCATTTCGACTACAGGGTACGTGGTCGTTTCTCCCCCGGTATTTCTAGCGACGATTACAGCGAGTTCATTTTTAAAGGGGATAAGTTCTTCGGCAATACATTCCACATTATCCAGGGTGGCCAGGTCTTCTTTGTTGCGGACAATTTTTACCCCCTGCCCATCATACCCGAAGCGGGCACTTTTCCAAACAAAGGGAAAGGAAAGACCGCCGTTTTCAATACTGTCCAAAATCTCGTTGGTATACGCAAAGCGACTGAATGGGGCCGTAGGTATGCCGGAATCCCTGTAGAATAGTTTTTGCCTGGCTTTGTTCTGGATGACCTTGAGGGTTTTGGAGGACGGGTAAACAGTAATGCCTTCTTTCTCAAGGGCTTCAAGGGCAGATACATTGACGTTTTCAATTTCAATGGTCAGCAGGTCCAGCCCTTTTCCAAAATCCACTACCGTCTGATAATCCATAAGGTCTCCCTGCACAAAGGTATTGGCAGCAATACGGGCGGGAGCCTCAGCAGAAGGGTCGAGTACCCGTGTTTGCAGGTCCCATTTCCGGGTTTCGTAAAGCAACATTTTCCCCAGCTGTCCCCCACCGAGTATTCCAAGGGTAAAATTTGACGAAAAATAGTCCATAGTTCAGTACACCTTACACGCCCTCAGAGAGGGGCTTTAGGCAAAAATACGGCTAAATCTCAGAAAGCACAGGCCCTCGACAAAAAAGAAAAATCAAAACACTATCTTCGCACTTCAAGTAACTATGGAACGATCGGTAAGCCTTTTAGGGAAGCGCTTTCAGCGCTTTTTGCCTGAAGCTGAAGTTCTTCAGGCCGTACAGAAGATAGCTGATGAGATAGCCAGGGATTACAAAGATGAAGTGCCCGTTTTCGTTGGAGTGCTCAACGGGGCTTTTATGTTCGTTTCTGATTTCCTGAAGTGCTATCCGTATCCCTGTGAGGTAACATTTGTAAAGCTCAGCTCCTACAGGGGGCTGACTTCCACCGGAATTGTGGAAACCCTCCTCGACCTTCCGGACCACGTAGAAGGCAGGCATGTTATCATTCTGGAGGACATTGTGGATACCGGGCGCACCCTGCAGGAACTCGTACATATATTTTCAAACAGGAATGTCAAGGATTTCCGCATTGCCACCCTCTTTTACAAGTCTGAGGTATATAACGGAGAGTATCAGATCGATTATTTCGGAATGGAAATCCCCGATACGTTTATTGTGGGTTACGGGTTGGACTTTAAGGAGCAGGGCCGAAACCTGAGGGATGTCTATCATATAAATCAACCACTTATGATTAATTTGGTTTTGTTTGGAAAGCCGGGAGCTGGAAAAGGAACACAGGCAACGTTCCTAAAAGAAAAATACGGACTTATTCATATCTCAACAGGAGATGTGTTCCGCCACAACATTAAAAACGGGACCCCCCTGGGCAAACTCGCCAAGTCGTACATCGACAAGGGAGATTTGGTCCCCGATGAGGTGACCATCCAAATGTTGCAGGACGAGGTGGAAAAGGCCAGTAATGCCCCCGGATTTATATTCGATGGTTTCCCGCGGACTACCGCCCAGGCTGAAGCCCTGGATCAGTTCCTCGAATCCAGGGGGATGCAGATCGACGGGACTATAGCCCTGGATGCGGATGATGAAATACTCATTGCACGGCTCCTGGAAAGAGGGAAGGTGAGCGGACGATCGGATGATCAGGACGAGGATAAGATCCGCAATCGTTTTGAGGAATACAACGAAAAGACCGCCCCCCTAAAGTCTTTTTACCAGAAGCAGGGCAAATTTCACAGTATTAACGGAGTAGGCGAAATTCAAGAGATCACCGACCGCCTCGCACGGGTGATTGACGCACTCTGAACCCTTGATTATAAAATACCGCTAAAGCTATCCGATGACTGAAGGCAACTTTGTCGATTATGTCAAAATCCACGTTTCCTCCGGAAACGGAGGCCCCGGGTCGACGCATCTTAGAAGGGAAAAATTTGTCGCCAAGGGAGGACCTGACGGAGGAGATGGCGGACGCGGGGGGCATGTTATTGTTCGTGGAAATAAGAGCCTCTGGACCCTGCTAAACTTCAAGTTTAAAAGGCATTTCGATGCCGGTCACGGCGGTCATGGCGGTAAACAGCGAAGCACCGGGGCCGATGGGAATGACGTCGTGCTGGAAGTTCCCCTGGGCACAGTGGTTCGCGATTCAGATTCCGGAGAAATCCTTTTTGAAATCACGGAAGACGGACAACAGGAAATTTCGGCCCGCGGGGGTTTGGGAGGACGCGGAAACTGGCATTTTAAAAGTTCGACCAACCAAACACCGCGGTATGCCCAACCTGGAATCCCGGGAGAGGAAAAAAATATTACCCTGGAACTGAAACTCCTTGCAGATGTGGGGCTCGTAGGATTTCCCAATGCAGGTAAGTCGACATTGCTCTCCGTCCTGACTTCGGCGAAACCCAAGATTGCCAATTACGAATTCACTACGCTAAAACCCAACCTGGGCATCGTTAAATATCGCGATTTTCGCAGTTTTGTGATTGCCGATATTCCCGGTATTATTGAAGGAGCTGCTGAAGGGAAGGGCCTTGGGCATTATTTCCTCAGGCATATAGAGCGGAACTCCGTGCTGCTTTTTATGGTGCCGGCAGATAGCAAGGATGTTTCCAAAGAGTACCATATCCTCCTGAATGAGTTGCGCAAGTACAATCCGGAACTTATGGATAAGGACCGGATGCTGGCCATTTCTAAATCGGATATGCTCGATGAAGAGCTTATGGCCGAAATGGAAGCCGTACTTCAGGAAGAACTTCCCGGGGTTACCCCGGTTTTTATCTCCTCCGTTTCAGGATTGGGGATGGCACGGCTCAAAGACCGCCTATGGGAGCTGCTCAATCCATGAGGAATCCGGATCTCGGGCCCGGGCACCTTATTAAGCCTGTTTTAAAAGGCCTTACTTAAGCCCTCCCCGTCCAGGACTATATGGCGATGTACGGGGCCCAGCTCAATAAGAGCGCAGTAACCCCCCGTCGAGTGGAATGGTCGCTCCATTGAGGTAAGCGGCCTGCTGTGAGGCCAGGAAGGCTACGAGGTACCCGTATTCTTCCGGCCGTCCGAGTCGCCTGGCCGGGACCTGTTCCAGGAGTTTTCCCGTAACCTCCTCAGGCGAAACCCCCAGGGTTTCAGCTTTCTTTTCATTGAGGGCGCCCAGGCGTTCGGTATTGAAATATCCGGTGAGTACGGAGTTTACAGTGACCCCAAAAGGCCCTGCGTCCCCGGCCAGGGTTTTGGCCCAACTGACCAGAGCCGCGCGGATGCTGTTGGAGAGCACCAGATAATTCAGGGGTTCCCGTACAGAAACAGAGGCGACGTTTATAATCCGACCCCAACCACATTCCTGCATATGGGGGAGGACCTGCCCTGTGGTGTAGACAGCTGTTTGAAAAAGAAGGTCAAAGGCGCTCTGGTAGTCTTCAACGGTCTTTTCAAGGCTGGTGCCGGCAGGGGGTCCCTGGGTATTGTTTACCAGTATATCTACGGGGTGTTCTTTAATATAGGAGTGAATAAGGCTCTTATACCCCTGCAGATCGGTGTAATCGACTACGAGATACCCGTGCGGTTTACCCGTGGTCTGTTGGAGTTCGTCACAAAGTTCTTTCAATACGGATTCGCTGCGCGCTGCAAAGGTGACCCTGGCACCGCTGTGGGCTAGCTGAAGAGCGATTGCCCGTCCGATGCCCTTGCTGCTTCCACCCACAAGGGCGTGTTTGCCTCCTAAGGAAATATACATATAAAATGATTTATCGGTATTCGTCCCTTACAGGGCTGAAAACATCCATGAGTTTACAGTCCGTAAGTGCCTTGCCGCTGTGCGGGGCATGGGCGGGGATAAGTACAATGTCTCCCGGTCCGTATTCCCTTGTCCTTTCATTGAGTGTAAATTCAAACCGGCCTTCGATCACATGCATGATTTGTTCATTTTTGTGATGGTGCTCGGGAACCTCAGATCCGGAGGTGACATCCCAGAAAACCAGGCTCATTTCTTTTCCGTGGACGAGTTTACCCTGAAATCCGGGGATAATTTCCTTAAGGGGTAGGGTGTTTAGGGAGTAATCCATAAATGTGATTTTACGTTATCCCTAAGGTACTGGAAACTTCTTAAATACGCGGGTTTGGTTTGGGCGTTTCAGGATATGTATCTTTACCTTTTTATCTTATGCAATTACACTTTATAGCTATTGGAGGTAGTGCCATGCATAACCTGGCCCTGGCACTTCACGACAAAGGGTACACCATCACCGGGAGTGACGATGTTATTTTTGAGCCCTCGAGGTCACGTCTTGAAGCTGCGGGAATCCTGCCTGGGGCGGAAGGGTGGTTCCCCGATAAGATTAACTCCGGCCTGGATGCTGTGATCCTCGGGATGCATGCCAAGGGTGATAATCCCGAATTGGCACGCGCACGGGAACTCGACCTTCCTGTTTATTCCTATCCTGAATTTCTATATGAGCAGGCAAAGGATAAAACGCGCGTTGTAATTGGAGGAAGCCATGGGAAGACTACGATAACTTCTATGATCCTCCATGTGATGAATTACTGGAACAGGGATGTAGATTTTATGGTCGGGGCCCAACTCGAGGGTTTTGATCGAATGGTCAGGCTCACGGAGTCTAATGATTTTATCGTGCTGGAAGGAGACGAATACCTTTCTTCTGCTCTGGATCCCCGTCCGAAATTTCACCTCTACCGTCCCAATATTGCCCTTTTAAGCGGCATTGCCTGGGACCACATCAATGTCTTCAAGACTTTTGAGGCGTATACCGAGCAGTTTCGGATTTTCCTGGATACCATTGTTCCCGGGGGCAGTATTACCTATAATTCAGGAGATAAGGTACTCAATGAAATGGTCGCCGAATGGGATGCTCCTGTTCGCAAATTCGCGTACGGTACACCGGAGTACCGCGTGGAGGATGGCACAACTTTACTGGAGACTCCTGAAGGTGAATTGCCTTTGCAGGTATTTGGTCGGCACAACCTCAGTAATATGGCCGGGGCTAAATGGATTTGCCAACAGATGGGCGTGGATGAGGTGGACTTCTATGAAGCCATGGGGAGTTTTAAAGGCGCCTCCAAACGCCTGGAGCTCCTCGCAAAAGGCTCCGGGAGTTTTATTTTCAAGGACTTTGCCCATGCACCCAGCAAAGTGGGTGCGGCCGCGTCAGCAGTTCAGGAACAGTTCCCGGACTACCGGATCGTGGCCTGCCTGGAATTGCACACCTACAGCAGCCTGAACCACGACTTTATCGAGCAATACAGGGAAAGTCTTGATGGAGTGGACGAAGCTATTGTGTTTTACGTCCCCGAATCCCTGGCAGTTAAGGGGCTGCAGCCGATTGCCCCTGCGGATATAAAAAAGGCGTTCGGGCGTGATACCCTTAAGGTTTTTACCCGAACCGATGCACTCGAGAAGCACCTGGAGGATACCCCCCTGGAGGATACCGTATTGCTGCTGATGAGTAGTGGCAATTACGGGGGACTCGATTTGGAGAAATTGCTATCCCGTATCCGCTAAGGGGCCTATACACCGAATTGCGTGAGGTGGTGGTCCAGGTGCTTGTACTGCATCTGTCCCCATTGCTCTGCTGTAAGCTCGCCAAAAATGGGATGGGGATTCCATTCTCGTCGATCCTTCAGGGCGTGAAACTCCTCTACGAGTTCACGCAATACAGGTAGCTCAGATTCGAATTCCTTGGGGTCGCGGGCTTTGGCTATGGGGGAGGTGGGGAGGTTTTTTCGCCAGGGTTTATCGCTGTACATACTTTTTTTGAACAGCAGCCTGATGAGGGGATTTGGTTTTTTGACGGGGACTTTGTTATCAATACCTACCTTCAACGGAACCTGACAATGCCATACCATTTGTCCCACGCTCATTTTACCCCACTGCGGTTTCATTCCTTCTTCCAGGGTGTTTAAGCGTTCGAGGATTTCGGCACAGGCCTCGGATTCAAATAGCGATTTCATCGTTGGAGAGTTTCTTTAAAAATAATATTTCCCGGTGAATCCCGCTGGAATATTGCAAGGTATTTCACTACCTATGGCGGATATGAAAAATGAGTCCATACCAAAATCCATCAGAACCTGGAACGCCTCCGAGCAACCCCGGGAGCGATTGCTCCATAAAGGGGCCGGGAGTCTTTCAAATGCCGAACTCCTCGCCATCTTATTGGTGACGGGATCGAGAAAGGAGCACGCTCTTGCACTGGCCCGGCGCCTTCTTGGAGGGGGAGAGGAGCCCCTCAAAGCCCTGGGGCGTATGACAGCGGCACAACTGATGACCTTCCGGGGTATTGGCCCGGGAAAGGCAGTAACCGTTGTAGCGGCTATGGAACTGGCCCGGCGGTATACCCAGAGCCCGGTAATCGCAAGCCAGACCATACGCCAGAGCAGGGATGCCCATGGCCAGTTAACCCCTTTGTTTGCGGATTTGATGCACGAAGAATTCTGGGTGCTCTATCTCAACAATGCCAACCGGGTTCAATTTCGATTTCAAGTGAGTAAGGGAGGACTTACCAGTACCCTGGTCGATGTGCGCATCATCCTTAAAAAGGCCCTGGAATTGGGCGCTGTAGGGCTTATTCTGGCCCATAACCACCCCTCGGGTAACCTTCGCCCGAGCAAGTCCGACATACAGATTACCCGTAAGACAAAGAAAGCGGCCGCCATTATGGATATAAAGCTCCTGGATCATTTAATTGTTCATGGCTCAGAATATTATAGTTTTGCGGATGAACAACTCTTATAATTCCATCTGAGGTGCTACTGATCTATACACATAAAATTACGCCAAGGGTTATTTATATTACCCGTCAGGTGTTCTCGCGCATCCTGGGGATCGAGATCGGGCACACTACAGCAGTGGAAGATTTCATAAAGCACAAGGGCCCCAAGATTACTTATACTCGTCAGCCGCTTCAAAATGAGTTCTTTATTCAGAGTACTGAGTTGCTCTTTCAACAGGGGATTGAAGAGGTGGACATCCAAATGGCAACATGGGAAGACTTGCCTTGTTTTTTCACCAGCGCTCCCAGGAGCAATGTCCCTTTCGATATTCTGGCAGCCTCCTTTTACCTGCTGAGCCGATACGAAGAGTACCTTCCCCATGTGCGCGATCAGCACGGAAGATTTCCCCCGGCTGAGAGTATCGCCTATCAGCACGATTTTTTGAGGCTCCCTTTGGTTGACCTTTGGGCGGACAAACTTCTGGAACAGCTTCGGGAACGCTTTCCGGAAATTCTTACAGATCGCAAGCCCTATCAGTTTACCCCTATCGTAGATGTCACGACTTCCCATTGCTATGCCCACAGGGGGTTCTTCAGGGGTATGGCCGGATTCCTGCTCGATCTCTCCCGCCTGAAATTCAAAAGAATGTGGGAACGCCTTCGGGTGTCGTTTAATCCGGCATTGGACCCCTACGATAACTTCGATAAACTGATCGCCCTGGATCAACAGTACAAAGCGCGGACCATGTTCTTTTTCCAGTTCGCGGAGTATTCCACCTATGATAAAAACCTTTCAACCAACAGCAATGCCTTCAAGCACCTGATTAAGTCGGTGGCCGACTATTGCATTGTTTCCCTGGCCGTTTCCTATGCTGCAGCGGAGGAGCCGGAAACCCTGAAGGAAGAGAAAAAACGCCTGTCTGCGGTTATCCACCGACCTGTAGCTTATGCCAGGATGCGCTACAATAGGGTAGAGATTCCCAATACGTACAGGAAACTGGTCGATGCGGAGTTCAGTCGGGATTTTTCGATGGGATATACCCACGAGATTGGCTTTAGGGCCAGTACGTGTACCCCGTTTTTCTTCTACGACATTGCCATGGAAACACAGCAACCGATTAAAATATGTCCTTTTGCTTTCCACGATTACGCCCTTACGCTCTATACCTCGGAGGAAACCCTTTTATCGGAACTGGACGAGGTTTTTAAGTGCGTTAAATCCGTTAAGGGACGCCTGATCCCTGTGTTCTCGAATGAGTTACTCGGGGGGGATCAGAAAATTAACTGGCTGGAGCTCTATGAAAAAATAATTCGCCGTTATCATGCTTAAACAGCCCATAACCGACGTCTTTTTTGATCTGGACCACACCCTTTGGGATTTTGAACGGAATTCGGCCCTTACCTATCAGCGGCTCTTTCAGGATTCTGACCTGGAGGTAGACCTCGACAGTTTCCTCGGGCACTACGTACCCCTGAACCTCCTGTTTTGGAAGGCCTTCAGGGAGGGAAGAATCACCAAGGAAAAATTGCGCTTCGAGCGACTGAAAACTGTGTTCGACCGTATGGAGCTAACTGTTTCGGATCGGCAAATCAACTTTTTATCAGAAGCTTATATAGAGAATCTCTCATCGCATACGCACCTCTTACCCAACTGTTTGGAGGTTCTCGATTACCTTCACGAGCGGTATAAATTGCACATTATCACCAACGGATTTGAAGAAGTGCAGACCCGTAAGCTCAAGAATAGTGGCATAGCCCAGTACTTCAGGACCGTGGTCAATTCAGATCGAGCCGGTGTCAAAAAACCCGATCCGCGAATTTTTAATATGGCCATTGAGGCGGCTGGAATACAGCCGGAATCCGGGGTGATGATCGGGGATAGTCTAGAGGCTGATATACATGGGGCACGTGCAGTGGGACTACAGGCCCTGCATTTTAATGTTCACAATGATCCCAGCCACGGGGTTTGTCCTGTTATCCTAGATTTAAATCAGATTAAACTGTATTTGTAGAAGCCCGGCCATTTCAAAAGGCACCTGCTTAAGGTATTTACTTTGGCACCAGGCAGACACGGCCGCTCGATGGAATGAAGCCTGACTTCCTAAAGGGTTTTCACTTTACGGTTTGGG
>Ga0272441_10004598_pt1 | contig 24776 bp, 19 predicted proteins | sample SSMProp6N_FD_193582 | JGI IMG/M metagenome (GOLD analysis project Ga0272441, IMG submission 193582) | Marine sediment archaeal communities from Little Sippewissett salt marsh, Falmouth, MA, United States - SSM-Prop-6N | ecosystem: Environmental > Aquatic > Marine > Wetlands > Sediment ...
GATGGGAGTGCGGACGAGACCCTTCCCCGTATCAATGAACTAAAGGATCAATATCACAACGTAATGGTAATTCCACACGGTAAAAACAGGGGCATGGGTGCGGCAATAAAGACAGGAATTGCCAACTCTTCAGGTGATCTGCTGATATGCCTCGACTCCGATTTGACATACCGCCCCGAAGACATCCCGTCACTTCTCGATGCATACAGGAAGAGTGGATGCGACTGTGTATCCGGGTCCCCGTATCTTCAGTCAGGCCTTCTTGATGATGTCTCTTTCATCAGGCTGATTCCCAGTAAGGGAGTGACCCTGCTCTACCGTCTCCTCCTCCGGGAACGAATCACATGCATGAGTGCGATCTTCAGGTTATACCGGAAAGAAGTCTTTGACATTATCAGCATTGAAAGCAACAATTACGAGATCAATGCCGAGATCCTTTCGAAGATGCTTCTGAATGGCATGAGTGTCGTGGAAGTGCCGGTCGTCCTCCACAGGAGGGAGTACGGGGAGTCAAAACTCAATGCTAGGAAGGAGATCATAAACAACTTAAAGCTGCTTGCCAAGATATTCAGGACAAAGTACTTGGGGATGAAATGGTAATTTCCCTCTCACGGATTATCCATGAAGCTGATGATTGTTACAGGAACCCGCCCTGAGATCATAAAACTCTCTCCGGTGATAAAGGAGTGCATCTACAGGGGGCTTGATATCACGCTGGTCCACTCGGGCCAGCACTACAGCTACGAGATGGACAGGATCTTTTTTGAGGAGCTTGGTCTCCCGGAACCTGACTATAATCTTGAGGCTGGTTCGGGCTCTCACGGTTGCCAGACGGCATCTATACTGTGCGGTATAGAGAAGCTGATGATGGAAGTGAATCCTGACTGGGTAATCGTCCAGGGAGATACCAATACCGTACTTGCTTCCGCTCTGGCAGCATCGAAACTGCATATAAAAGTTGCACACGTGGAGGCAGGATGCCGTTCATACAACAAACTGATGCCCGAGGAGATCAACAGGGTCCTCACGGATCATATATCTGACCTTTTGTTCGTGCAGTCGGATGAAATAAGGGTTATCCTGCTTGGGGAGGGGATAAAGGACGAGAAGATCGTCGTGGTAGGAAATACCATCGTGGACGCGGTGATCCAGAACCTGGAGATTGCAAATGAAAAATCAGGGATTCTTGAAAAAACCGATCTCTCTCCCGGAAAATATGGTTTGCTTACACTCCACCGGCAGGAGAATGTCGATGACCCTGAGAGGTTTTCCCGGATTCTTGACGGTGTAGGGCGTGTATCGGAACGCTATGGCATATCATTCATATATCCGGTGCACCCCCGGAGCCAGAAGATGATAAGAGAACACGGGATACAGGTTCCTGATAGTATCGTCCGGATTGAACCGGTTGGTTTTCTGGACTTCCTCAGGCTTGAGTCCACTTCGTACATTGTAATGACAGATTCAGGCGGTGTTCAGTTTGAGGCATGCGTACTTCGTGTCCCCTGTGTGACCCTGAGAGATGAGACCGAGATTCCGGAGACTATAGCAGTGGGAAGCAATCTGGTTGCAGGCACTGATCCCGTACAGATTCTCAGGGCCTCGGAAAAGATGGTGAATGTGCAGAAAGACTGGCCCAATCCATTCGGGGACGGGGATTCCGGAAAAAAGATAATAGACAGGATAATGTTGGAATCCTAACCGACCCTTACAAAGATCCCACTGATCTGGCCGGCATATGCTGCATGCTCGTTCAGCCATTGCATGGCGTCTCCCTCTGGATTAGCCGCTGTAATATCCCAAGTATTGAGATAGTATATGGTTCCCTGTGGATATGTTGAGTTTCTGAGTCCGTAGATACGCGAGAGCTCTTCAGAAGTATAAACGCCGAACTGTATCGTGCCATCTGTTGTGTTATCATAATAATAATTGAACGGCTGGTGCAGGTAACCAGGTAAAATGACAACGAGATCCCCTTCTGCCGTATTCTCGGTCAGAACTTTGGAAACACCCCTCCAGTCGTTTTTCGAATAGTTTGTGTAATATGACGACATGAATGGGAGGCCTACAATTAATGCCAGTATTACGGCAATTACGACGGTTGTTTTCGGGTTGATCGTTTTGGGGATGAATTCGGCTGATCCTGCAATCGAAGCGAAGAAAAAGGGCATAGTGCAGATGAAATATCTGGGCAATATGATCATCTTTGATGCGAGTATGATACTTGTCAGGTATGTGACGCCAAGTGAAAGGATGATCAGGAGGGCGGAAGAGGGATTTTTCTTATATATCGCGTATATACCTGCCAGTGCAAGTATGACGAATAATACCGCAAGTATGGAGTCGAAGTTCGATATCTGGACAATTGGCTGGATGATTACGTCCAGTCCTTCATATCCCATGAACTTGAAGCGTGTGGTGACCTCTACGAACTTGCCTATGCTCAGGGCGATGATTGGCAGGGTGAGTATGAACATGGTGATCACCGCTGCCGCAAGTGGTATCAGGTTTCTGAAATTTTGTTTTATCTCATTCCTCTGTGTGATTACTGCATGGATGAGCAGTGCAAGTATGGCGAGGGAGGAGTACAGGTTTGCCCAGAGCGCCAGTGACGAAAAGATCCCGAAGGATATCCAGAACCTGATATCCCTTGTTTTCCGGGCCCAGAGATAGAAAAGTACTGCGAGGGAGAAGAAGAAGAGAACGGTTGTGTACGCACGTGCCTCCTGGGAATAGTATATGTGGAAACCTGAAAATGCAAGAAGGGCTGATGCGATGATCCCGGTTTTCTTGTCAAGAATTTCCCATCCTATCAGGTAAACAACAGGGACGGTCAGTGCACCGAGTAGTGCAGGTATGAACCTGAGAATAAATTCACTCTCACCAAAGACAAGAATAAAGTGTTCAAGAGTATAGAACAGCGGTGTGTTGAATTCACTACCGCTCATGTAGTTTGACCAGATCTGGCCAAGGGCTCCCCTCGCCGCACCAAGTGTGGTGCCCTCGTCCAGCCATATTGAGTTATAATCCAGGTGATAAAATCTAAGAATCAGGCCCAGAATGGTAATGCAGAGAATCAGCTGAAGGTAGAAGTCTTTTTTACCGGATTCGATGAACGAACGGATAGTCAGGTTCTTTAAACCGTTTATTGAAATCCCGCACTCGGTGGATTCTGCATCACAGGCATTATTTTTTGATTTTTCTGTCTGGAGGCGCTTTTTATGCTTCTTGCCCATTTAGATCAATAGAATATTGCATTGGCGATTAAAATGCTTTTTTAAAGATGTCATAAAATTAGTCTGTAAAAACGGGCCTGAAGGGAATTGAACCCCTGACCTACGGATTAAGAGTCCGTCGCTCTGCCTAACTAAGCTACAGGCCCAAAAAGACCATATTTTATTGCACATATCTGGTGATAAAGATTATGTAAATGCCCTGAAAACTGAGATTGCGATCGTTTAATATACAGATGAGTTTGATCAGTGTATACGCATGTCTGATGAAGGTGGCGTATCGAACTCGCCTGACAAAGTCAAGTATTTAATATTCGGCTGTGGGAGCACCGGGTATAATATCGCCGAAGAACTGGCAAAGGAGAGCGACGATATAGTCATCGTTGACAAGGATGAGAAACGTGTTGGTGATCTTACCGATCAGAAATACAATGCAATAGTATATGATATCAACATTCCCTGGTCGGATGAACTTCTTCCAGTGCCGGATTTTGCTTTTGTGATGTCAAACGACAAAGTGGCGAACCTGTCCTTTGTGAAGAGCATAAAGGCGACCCATCCGTCAATTCATATCATCGCCCGCGCAGTGGATGCCGTAAGCGTTGATATGCTTGAGGAGGCCGGTGCGGATTATGTTATTTTTCCCCAGGAGACTGTTGCAAAAAAGGCCATTCATCATGCATTCAAGCTTCAGTCATCGCTTCAGGCAAGGAAACTCTATAATTTGATGTCCGGGTGGGAGGGTAACCTTGGTATCATAGCACATACGAATCCTGATCCCGATTCGATCTCAAGTGCGATGGCTCTTGTCGCAATAGCAGAGAATGCAACCAAAGGCAAACTGAAGTGCCACATTATATATGACGGCAATATTGGACATCAGGAGAACAAGGCATTTGTCAATCTGCTTGAGATTGATATGGTCCGTTCGACGCCTGAGCTGTTATGCACATGTGATTATATTGCACTTGTAGACTCCCCTGCGCCGGGTGTCAACAACTGCCTCGACAAATCGACTAGGGTAAATATCCTGATAGATCATCATGCAAACGGGGAAGAGATTCCACAGGATACTGAATTCATCGACATGAGAATTGGAATCGGCGCGACTGCAAGCATTCTTACCCAGTACCTGATCGAACTGGATCTCCCGGTTGATATGAAGGTGGCAACTGCTCTCCTTTATGGAATAAAAGCAGATACAAGGGATTTTAAAAGGAATGTCACGCCATCTGATCTCAATTATGCGGCGTTTCTGCTCCCGCTGACCGACGGGGAACTTCTGGCAAAGATTGTAACGCCTGCACTTTCAGAGGAAACGCTTGACATTATTGGAAATGCAATAAACAAGAGAAAAGCGAGAAGGGGCGGTTATCTGTTTTCAAATGTTGGTTATATAAGAAACAGGGATACCCTCCCGCAGGCTGCCGACATGCTCATAAATCTCGAAGGTGTCAATACTGCGCTTGTGTATGGTATCAGCGATGATATGATCTATCTGTCTGCACGCAGCAAGGATGTCCGTCTGCATATTGGAAACACAATAAGTGAGGCTTTCGGGCAGGTGGGGGATGCCGGTGGACATGCCACGATGGCGGCGGCTGCAATCCCGCTTTCTCTCTTTTCCAAGGTAAAAAATAAAGAAGAACTACTATCCCTCATCATTGATCCGCTGCTTCATGAGTTTACCCGGGTGGCAGGAATAGAGGATGAAGAATCAAGTGAGTCCTGAAGCCCTTCCCGAACCTGAAGCAGGATATTATACCTGGAAGGAATGGGAATCTGTCTACGATGAAATCTGCGAGTATTTTGGTTTTATCCGCGAAGAAGACGAGCGTGCAGCACTGATCCTTGAGGGAATGGCTAGTGAAATGGGAGACGGGCTTTCCGCACTCAGGGATCTGGTCGATGGGAAAATAATAACGGTTTGTGGCAATGCACCCTGCCTTCGTGAAGAACTGCCTCTTATTGAGGGAAATGTGATGGCCGCAGATGCCGCTTCGGAGGTGCTGTTTTCAGAGGGTATTTTACCTGCGGCGGTATTCACGGATCTGGACGGTGCAACGGATCTATACGTCAGAATGAATGAAACCGGCACGATAATGGTGGTTCATGCACATGGCGATAATATTCCGCTCCTTTACAACTGGGTGCCCAGGTTTTCCGGCACATCCGTATATACCACACAGAGTGCCCCGCTGATGCATGTTCATAATTTTGGTGGATTTACAGATGGTGATCGTGCCGTATGTACGGCAATGGCGCTTGGCGCGAAGGACGTACGGATAATTGGTTTTGATCTTGATGATCAGGATGTTGAGCCCATGAAACGCGGTAAACTTTATTGGGCACGCAGAATACTTGCTTCAATAGGCTATGAGATCTGAATCTGCCCTGATAATAGACGGTTATATAGATGAACCGGCCTGTTTTGGGGTTCCCCCATATATCTCCCCTCATGTCCGCTATTGTGCAGGTGTGCTGCTGGAACACGGCTTTGATCCACATTATCTGACAATCGACCAGATCAGGTCATCTCCGGGACTGATGCATGAGCATGCCGGTGCCGGTCTTGTGCTGGTCATAAGCGGGGTCACCGTTCCCGGGAAATATATGGGAGGCAGGCCTGCTTCGTTTGAAGAGCTTTCCCTGATTGCTGCCTCTTTCAAACGTCCGGAGACGATTATCGGAGGTCCTGTTTCATTTGGTTATTCGGAAGGAGGAGGGACTTTGGCCCGGATGCCGCTTTTTTCAGGATATGATATAATTCTGAAAGGTTCGGTTCCGGATGCGCTGGACAGGCACTTATCTGGCCTAGATCCCGTGGGAACACTGGATTACGGGAAGATAGATCGCTGGAGCTCTTTGGGTGCTCCCATAATAAGAATGCACCCACGGTATCCTGAAGTGATGATTGAAATGGAGACTGCCACCGGATGCACACGCTGGGTGACCGGGGGGTGTTCCTTCTGTACTGAATCATTTTACGGATCTCCGGTTTACAGGACAGTGGAGGGGGTTTCAGAAGAGATTCATGCACTCCACGAGGAAGGGGCGAGGCATTTCAGGCTTGGGAGGCAACCGGATCTTCTTTCATACGGTTCTGTGTCCGTGGACGAGGAATTTCCCGTGCCTGTTCCTGAAATGATCGAATCGCTCTTCTCCTCGATCCGGGCAGCAGCACCGGGATTGAGGACCCTGCATATCGACAATATAAACCCCGGGATGATTGCAGCGCACGAAGAAGAGAGCAGGGTAGCCTTGGAAGTGATAGTACGCTATCATACGCCCGGGGATGTTGCTGCGTTTGGCATGGAGAGTGCCGATCCTAGGGTAGTCAAAGCGAACAACCTCAAGGCGATGCCTGATCAGGTATTCAGGGCAATCGGGATCGTAAACGAGGTAGGAGGTATTAGGGAGGGTGGAATACCTCATCTTCTTCCGGGTCTGAATTTTATTTCCGGACTTGCCGGTGAGACAGATGAGACTTTTGAATTGAACCGCTGTTTTCTTGAGCATGTCATCAAATCCGGTCTTCTTGTAAGGCGGGTAAACATAAGGAAGCTGATGGCATTCGAAGGCACACCCGCTTTTCATGAGCACAAGATTGGAGTCCATGATGCCGGGTTCAGGAGATTCAAGGAATGGGTGAGGAAAGAGTTTGACCGACCGATGCTCAAACAGGTCTTTCCTGCCGGTACCGTACTGGAGGATGTCATTATTGAAGAGGAGGGGACTATCTCCTTTGGGAGGCAACTGGGATCTTATCCGATAAAGGTGGGGATACCGTCCAGATTTCCATTTGGTTCTAAAACGGATGTGGTGGTCGTGGATTATGGGATGCGTTCGTTGACAGCGCTTAACTTTCCGGTCCGGATCAACCGCCTGACCGTATCGGACCTTAAATGGCTCAACGGAATTGGCAAGAAGCAGTATGCCAAGATTCTTTCACAAATTCCCTATAAAAGCGTTGAAGATTTTTTCAGGATATCAGGATGCACACTTTCCGGATCAGTGTTTACAACTGACTGAATCGCTCATGATTCTCTGAGCTGTATGACCCTGAGAATATCCGAACGGGTGACGATTCCAACGACATTGCCGTCAGATACTATTGGGATTCTTCCGACATTTCTCTGTGCCATCTTCTGTAGCACTTCATTGAGGGGTTGATCAGGAGCGAGAGTAATCACCTCCCTGGTCATAATATCCTTTACTTTCATTGCCTCACGGTCTATCTCGGAGGATTTGTTGATGTCTTCCAGGGCCACAATACCTACAAGTTCTTCTCTGTCAATAACCGGAAAACCGAGATGCTTATACATATACATCATATTGATCAGTTCTGGTACCGGCATCGACGGAGAGACGGAAGTGACTTCTTTTGTCATCACTCCTGATATCTGGATTCCTTCAAGAAGAGACGTATATCTTGTCATCGTTGTTTCCTGTTCAGCGCCGAAAAAGATGAAGAGTGCAATGATTACGATGATGAAATTTAAGGTCACAATTCCCAGTATCCCGAAAAATATGGCAAATATTTTCCCGATGTTGGCAGCAATCTTGGTCGCCTTGTATTTATCCATTCTTTTTGCGAGGTATGCCCTCAGGACACGTCCGCCGTCCATCGGAAAAGCAGGGATTAGATTGAAGCCGAACAAGAGCAGGTTCAGCAGACCCAGGTACCAGAATATGAAAACAATTACCGCCGCCCATGTGGGATTGATGATAATGTAATCCGCCAGGTATGCAATTCCTATACAGACTGCACCGATTATGCCACTTGATATGGGGCCTACGATTGCTATGAGAAATTCATCAGAAGGATCGGGTATACCCTCCTCAATCTCGGCAACCCCGCCGAAGAGGAGCAGCGTAATGCTCCTTATTTTTATTCCTTTTTTAAGAGCGAAATACGAGTGAGTCAGCTCGTGAAGAAAAACCCCTACGAACAGGCCTGTCGCGATGATCGTACCAAGTATATATGGAAGCAGACCCTGAGTAAGCGGTTGTGTATCGATTGGTATATTGGAGAAATCCGAAAGCATTTCCGCGATGATTGTGATCTGGATGCCGATTATCCAAGCGAAAAGTGGAATGATCAGCAGAAATGAAAAGTGTAGTCTTATTGGAATGCCCAATACTGTCCCGATCTGAATTGATCACTCCATAAAACGATTATCTTTTTATCTTTTATAGTATATACTATCACACGATACCAATGAAGACGCAAATCACAGATCTTTTTGGACTTAATGTATATACTGACAGGGCTGTCTATATCGGTGAGGTGGAAGATGTTGTTATTGACGTAAACGGCAAAAAGATCGATTCACTTGCCATCGGCAAACTGCATTCCGATTTTGGAGATATCAAAGGCTATTCCGGTGTCAAGATACCATACCGCCTGATCAGGAGTGTTGGTGATATAGTCTTGATTCGTCACATAACCGGAGCCTTCCAGCCAGTGGAAGAAGAGTAATGGATAATTTTGGATAACCTGTTGAGATGAAGGACGAGATCAGGAAAAATGAGATATTCAGCGGACTGGTAACTGTATCCCCCTTTTTAGTCAGAATTGACGGTCGCTCGTTCCATAGTCTCACGAAATATCTTGAAATGGAAAAGCCATTTGATGAGAGATTCTGCAATGCGATGGTGGAAACCTGCAAATCCCTGCTCGAAGAGAGCGGCCTGAACCCACTGTTTGCATATACCTTTTCAGACGAGATCAACATGTATTTCTCTCATGCCCCTTTTGGGGGCAGGGTGGAGAAGATCGATTCCGTCGCCGCTTCATTCGCTTCAAGTATCCTCACCAGTATTCTGAACCCTGGAGCGCCTCTGGCGGCAGATGCAAGGATAATCCCCTCTCCCGGACCTTTTGTCATTGACTATCTTGCTGACAGACAGGCAGAGGCATGGAGAAATCTCATGAATGCATACTGCCAGCATGCTCTTGTACAGGAGGGAAATACCTCCCGTGAGGCATCGGTCATACTTAAGGGAATGAAATCGGCAGATATGCATGAAATGATGTTTGGAAAGGGTGTGAACCTGTCAAAAACTCCCGCATGGCAGAGGCGTGGTGTAATGGTATACTGGAGTGAATATGAAAAGACTGGCTATAATCCTATAGAAAAAACACAGGTAACAGTCAAAAGAAGACGGGCAGAAATAGGGAGAGAGCTGCCTCTGTTTTCAACGGTTGAGGGGAGGAAGTTCATATCACTATTAATTGGCAATCCTGATGCCGATAGTGACACTGACCCCTTCGATCTCCCAGTCTAAAATTGTGGACCATTCGTTTTCATCGGGCTTTTCGGTGCTTATTTCAAGTCCCTGTGCACGTACTTCGGACTTGATCAGATCAGGCCATTTGCCGGTGATGAGATCTGCGATGGTGGAGTCTTTTGTGTATATTCCTGAAATGATGAAATCTTCGATATTTAGATCCATCTGTCTTCTCATCTCCTGAATCCTGCGGATCAGTTCACGTGAATAGCCTTCCGCCTTAAGATCAGGATTAAGATTTACATCCACATACACGATCCCACCTTCCATCACAGATGAAAAAATACCCTCCGGTGTCCCCTCTTCAAACTCTATATGTTCCGGAAGCAGGGTGAATCCTTCTATCTCGATCTCTCCTTTGGTTTCAAACGATCTCTTGACCTGATCCCCATCCGCCTCTTCGATGATCGCCCGGATCTTGGGCGCGTCTTTACCAAATCCCGGTCCGATTGCCCTCATGACAGGAACGGCAGAGAGCTTCAGGCGATCCCATTTTCCCTCCACAACACTGACCTCTCTTGCGTTTGCCCTTGCCTTGCATAGATCGTTAAGGTCATTAATTGCATTAACCACCTTTCTGTCGCTGGTTACAACTGTGCACCCGGATACGGGCCACCTGAGTTTTCTCTTTCCTGTCTGCCGTGCGTTTGCAACGGATTCATCAAATGACCTTACGATACCCATTTTTTCTTCGAGTTCGCCATCAATGAACCGGTCGGTTGCATCCGGATACAGCTGAAGGTGGACACTTTCAGGATCATTTTCCAGTTTCAGGTTCCTGTAGATCTCATCGGACAGGTGTGGCATGAACGGAGCCATTGCCTGGGTGAGGTGACGCATTACCGCATATATGGTTTCATACGCGAATCTCTTGTCTTCGTTTTCCTCCTCTTTCCACATCCTTGAACGTACCAGCTGCACATACCATCTGGAGAGATCCTCCAAGATGAAATCAATGATTGATCTTGTTGCCTTATGCAGGTTGCACACATCCATCTCTGCATTTACATTCCTCAGTATAGAGCAGACCCGAGAGAAGATCCACCGGTCTTCGGCAGGCATGCGGTCCAGATTGGCGTTTATGAAATTGTTTTCCCATATGCCGCCGGTTGCAGCAGGGCTGAAATTGTCGAGGATCATATATGGCAGTGGGAATCGGTACACGTTCCATAGAATGTTGACCGCTTTGTTTGTTGTCTTAACTCCTTCCCAGTTGAATTTCAGGTCATCCCATGGTGCACTTGCAGAGAGTATATAAAGACGCATCACATCGACGCCCACTGATTCAACGACTACCTCGGGAGTAACGACATTGCCGAAACTTTTACTCATCTTTCGCCCTTCCGCATCAAGAGCAAATCCATGCATCAGCACTTTTTTATATGGCGCCCTGTCGAATGCGATGGTCGATGCCCCAAGTTGTGAGTAGAACCACCCTCTTGTCTGGTCCTGCCCCTCGGTGATAAAGTCGGCAGGCCAGTACTTTTCAAATGCGTCGTTTGAGGCAGGGAACCCAAGTGTCGCCCATGAGGCCACGGCCGAGTCGAACCACACGTCGAATATATCCTCGACACGTTTCATATCGCCACCGCAGGTGCAGGGTATAACAATATCGTCGACATAAGGTCTGTGTGGGTTTTTCACCGTCTTTCCACTTGCTTCTTCAAGTTCCGGAATGGTGCCAAATACTTTCCGACTGCCGCATTTCCCACAGATCCATACCGGGATAGGAATACCCCAGTAGCGCTGTCTTGATATGCACCAGTCCCTGGAATCTGCCACAAAATCATGGAAACGTGCACTGCCAGCCCACTCCGGGTACCAGGTCACTTTATCAATCTCCCGGAGCATCCTGTTGCGGATGTCTGAAATCCTGAGGAACCACTGCTCTGTTGCCCTGTATATGATTGGTGTCTTACATCTCCAGCAGTGACCGTACCTGTGTTCAATCGTCTCTCTGGCAAGCAGGGCATCAACGAGATCATCAATGATGATCTCGTTAGCATCTTTTACGTACATGTCGGCATAGATGCCTGCGTCCTCGGTGAAGCAACCGTCTTCTGCAACTGGACAGAATACTTCAAGACCGTTTTCAAGTCCTACAAGATAATCGTCCCACCCGTGGCCCGGGGCAATATGAACAAGGCCCGTGTTTTCAAGCGTCACAAATTCTGCATTTATTACGACATGGCTCAGATCAGCCTGTCTGGGAACCTTTTCCGTGAGAGGTGAGGTATATTTTGTCCCAACGAGATCACTGCCGTATACGGTCTCCATCACAACATAGTCGGTGTACCTTCCTTTCCTTAGCACAGATTCGACGAGATCCTCCGCGATCCATAGAATCTCGGATTTATCTTCTTTAATCCCCTTTACACGGGCATATTTAAATTTATTCTGAACCGCGACGGCAACATTTGCCGGCAGGGTCCATGGAGTCGTCGTCCAGATTACGAGGTATTCATCATCTCGTTCAAGCAGTGGAAATTTAACGAATATGGAAGGATCCATAGAGTCTGCGTACTCCACTTCAGAATCGGCGATTGCCGTTTCGCACCGGGGGCACCAGTTGACGACCCTTGATCCCTGTTCCAGCAGACCTTTCTCGTCTGCACGTGCAAGTGCCCACCATGCAGCTTCGATATAATCGGTGGTGATCGTCTGGTAAGGGTTTTCAAAGTCCATCCAGATCCCTAGTGCCCTGAACTGGTCACTCATGATATCCTTGTGAGTGATGGCAAAATTCCGGCAGCGTTCTATGAATGCCGAAATACCGTAATTTTCAATATCTTTTTTTGATCTGAAGCCCAGTTCGTTTTCCACCCTCACTTCAATGGGAAGACCGTGCATGTCATATCCTGCACGTTCGATGATATTTTTCCCGCCCATTCGCACATGCCTGAGAATCGAATCTTTCAGGATTTTGTTCCATGCGGTACCGAGATGGATATATCCTGTGGTATATGGAGGCCCGTCCACAAAGAAGTAATCTTCACCTCCTTCTCTGATCTTCTTGAGTTTGCTGTAAATTTGCTGCTGATCCCAGAAGGATCTGACAGACTGCTCTATCTCTTTTGCAATATAACTGCTGTTCACTTCTTTCACGATGGATACCTCATACAGGATAAATTACAACTGCTAAATATTCACATTATAAAAAGATAGTATTTTGGAATGGCGGGATTACTGTGTTACATGCAGATCGCTGTTATTGGGGCGGGCTATGCCGAGGCCGGGTTCCTTGGGGATGCGGAAAACGCGGGACGCCTGATCGCTGGATGTGGCGCAGTCCTCCTATGTGGTGGGCTTGGAGGAGTAATGGAAGCAGCATGCAGGGGGGCTAAATCAGTACCCGGAAGCACAACTGTGGGAATAATTCCCGATGATACCGGGGAGAACAAATACGTGGATATAGTTATAAAATCCGGAATGGGGCATGCCAGAAATGTAATCCTGGTAAAATCGGCAGATGCAGTGATTGCAATAGGTGGGGGCTACGGCACATTATCTGAGATTGCAGTGGCACTGAAATGCGGAAAGACGGTATGTGGCTATAGGACCTGGAAGATTGAAGGGGTAAGAGAATGCCTGTCTTTGGATGAGGCCGTGGTGAATGCACTTGATGCACCGGAACAAACCGAGTTCAAATGACCTTTTTCTGATGATCAAATCTCTCTGTCAAGGATTCGATATGTTCAATATCCAAAGAATCCTTATCATACCTGATCCGTATAAGCCGGGGAAATCTCAGTGCGTATCCGCTTTCATAATTTTTACTTGCCTGTATCTCTTCATATCCGATCTCAAGTACAATCTCCGGTTCGAATGAAACCATGTTCCTGTCACTGGAAATGACTTTGTCTTTGAGAATTTCATAAAGTTCGGTGAGGATATCATCCGAGAAACCCGTGGCCACCTTGCTCACGGGCAGTAGTTTTCCTTCGTCGTCCCTGCATGCCAACATGAAACTGCCGTAAATTTGTGCCCTTTTTCCCTCTCCCCATTCCGCTCCCGTAATCACCAGATCCATCGTGTCTACTTCGGGTTTGATCTTTATCCATAGTTTGCCCCTGACCCCGGGTGTATAAGGGGATTCCGGGACCTTCAACATTAGTCCCTCGTGCCCTGATTCAAGCGCCTGATTGTAGACACTCTCTACATCCTCTTCATTTTCGAGAATGAACTGGGGAGTTACAAAGTGTTTGACTGTTTTTTCAAGAATTTTTCTTCTGTTAATGAATGGTGTATCAAGCAGGGTTTCCCCGTCAATATAGAGTATGTCGAATACATTGGGCTTAAGCTCAATAGATTCCATCTTGTCATATACGCCATGTTTGCGCCGGAATCTTCTGATTACATACTGGAATGGAAGTGGTCTGTCGTCCCGGACGGCTATGATCTCCCCGTCAAGAATAACATCACCATCTGTTGCATTTTCCAGCGCTTCAATCATGTCAGGAAGTCCGGTGGAGACCTCCTCCAGTTTTCTGGAATATATCCTGCATTTATCTCCTTTTTTATGGAACTGAAACCTGACGCCGTCGTATTTATATTCTGCAACGATTGTTCCGTTGTCTTTCAGGGTGTCATGGACGCTCCCTTGTTTCGCCAGCATCATTCGCACGGGCCTGAAGAGCCTGATTCGTACGTCTTTCAGGGCCTCCTCACCCTGTTTTGCCAGACGCGCCACCTCCCCGAGGTCATTCAGGACTTGGTGCGAATGCTCCACGATACCTGCATCAATATCAAAACACCTTGAGATCGACTCCCTGATATTCCCCCCGCCTACTCCGATTCTCAGTTCCTCAAGCATCAACCGGGCCAAGTATTTGCCCTCCTTTGGGGAAGCATTTGATAGCATGCTCTTCAGGAAAAGTGTTTTGTGACGTTGTGACCGTTTTCCTGCTGATTCTGCAACCTTCTCAAGGTCCCTGTATACTCTCAGTAGTTCAAGATCCTCGGTAAAAAATGTCATCTGCTCTTTGTTTGCAAGAAGGTTTTCGACTGCCGATCCCACATCGCCGGATCTGTTGACTGCATCAATTACATCTTCCTTTTTTATTCCGGCGATGTATGCAATTGACTCAAAGAGGTTGTTCGGCCCGATTCCCGTCTTTTTCTGGCTCCATTCAGGAAATATTCTTCCCATTATAAATCGTACGAATACCTCCAGTTCCTCACCGGTGAGAGTGCCGAGCACCCTGCTTAGCAGGTCAATCTTGTCCAGGCGTCCGGAAATCTTTTCCAGCGCTTCACAACATTCTGCAAACTCCTTAAAGAGCATCAGATTTCACCATTTCTCCTGAATTATAGCAAATTATAATGATATAGTCAGAGTATTACAAATTTATTGTTTGGTTGTCCGGCGATTAAATCTAATAATTAATAATGATGACCGGTTAACCTATGATATATGGCAGATTCCGGACTGGCAAATAACGCGGATGAAAAGTTAGCACAGTTCAGGAGTACTTTTCTGGAATATATCGGCAATAATGTTGAAAGCATTGAGAATAATCTCCCTGCATTTTATACCCATGCACTGGCCTCATTTAAAGATTCATTCTCTGATGCAGATGACGATTCATACAACGGGTTTATTGATGCAATCACCTGTAAAATACTGGAAACAAGTTCATCTGCAAGGGATAAGGATTTTATCAGCAGAATATGCTATAGGGCATCTGAAAATAAAAAGGGAGATAAAGATAACTTTATCATCGATGTTTCCGCGGGAATGCGTCTTATGCTGGCCGGAAATTATATGGAGGCCATAAAATATCTCGCTGATCACAGGAAACGTGACATTACCATAATAACAGCACTTGCATACTTCTCAATGCTCAGGGATAAGGTCAAAAACAGTGGCAACAATCATAATGAAGTACCCGGAGATGGCGAAATTGCAGCAAGGGAGATAATCCTCAAGAGCACTATCGGCCGGCAGCCTGTGGATGATATCAGGATGCTGCCCTTGGATTCTCAGTTAAAATTAAACAATATCTTCTGGCACATGCTTGATAAGGCGATGGAATGGTACCCAGTTGAACCTAATTTCATCCTCATTGCATTACGTAAGTCAGGGAAGGAGCGACTTGACAAGAAGCAGCAGATGATGATGAATATTGCATGGGAAAAGTTTCCTGAAGACAGGGATCTAATGTTTGAAGTCTTTAACATACGTTTTAGCAACAGGGAGTTTGGGCCTGCAAACGATATTGTGACAAGGCTCATGAAGCGTCACCCGAATGATATCCGGGTGATATATATGGGCATGAAACTTTCACTTGAATGTAAAAATGTCATGAAATACAAGGTGCTAAGGGCTCACGCTCTTAAACTGGGTATGCCTAAAAATATAATCGATCTGATGGATTTGGGCAACAAATTTATTAATGGAACCCATTCTGATGCAAATCAGCATTTGATCCGGATCATCAGTTCTGATCCAAGGGATGAATATTATTATATTCTCATGCAGTACCTGATTGAGGACTATTACTCCAAAGACAGGGAACGTTCGTTCAAAGCAAAAAAACAAATGATTCTTTCAATTGACAGTTATTGTGCCATTTATTTAACCAAGGGAAATAATTTGGCTTTGTAGAAAGAAAATTCCAAAATTTGAAATGAGTATTCCCTGAATGTATTTGATCAATGCTGATTTTTTAATTTCATTCGTAACAGCTATCGCACCATAGAGGGATTTAGGTTAGATGGAATCCCTCTCCCGTAGAGGTTCTTCCCATATCCGGGGTACGTAATACCATTACAATTTTTCATCTGGGTAAGTTTGAAATGGATCTTAGATCAATGATAATATACTGGGAACATGGCCTCAAATAAAATTCTGATAGTTGATGATGAATTTGTCGTAGGCCTTGATCTGAAGGAAAGACTTGAAAATCTGGGATATTCTGTTGTGGGTATAAGCTCAAGCAGTAAGGATACCATATCTCTTTGTAAAAAATATAGTCCTGATCTTGTGCTGATGGATATTGTAATCAAGGGTGATATCGATGGCATAGATACGGCAAAAATATTAAAAGAACAGTTCAATGTTCCAATCATCTATCTTACGGCTTATGCCGACAACCGGACGATAAAGGATGCCATGGTTACCGAACCTTATGGATACCTTGTAAAACCGGTTCAGGAGAGAGAGCTGAAGAGCGCAATAGAAATTGCCATGTATAAAGTAAAGACAGAAGACCGTCTTATAAAAGGACAAAAAATAACATCAGCACTCGTTGATCTGGTTCCGGGAATGCTGTTTGTCATCAATCAAAGGGGCAGGTTCACTCTTATGAATGCTGGTTTGGTGGAGGAAATTTCTCTTTCTTCGGATGAAGCCATGGGTAAAAAGGCAGGGGATTATATCAGATTCAGGACAGAAAACGGCAATCTGGATCCTGCTGATTATATTAAAGTAATGGATGCCTGTGATGATCTCCTGACAAATGACACTGAGATAATGTTTTCAGGAAATGAAAAAACGTTAAAGGGAAGAGTAAACATCCGGGGTGTCCGGGATGAACGCAATCAAATTATAGGCGTCATCTTTTTTCTACAGCCTCAATAACTGATTTATAACATGTAACAAGGGGGGAGATCTCCTCCATTATAGTCCTGTTGAGCAATATCAACCACCATGTCCATAGATTTATCACCAAGACCGTTTCTTGCGGTCTCGAATGCCTTTTCCGGTGTATTGTTCTCCTTGCTCAGGTGAGCCAGCAGCACGAAGTGGAGATGATCTTTCACAGCCTTGAGAAGTTCACCGGCATCCTCATTAGAGAGGTGCCCTCTTATATCCATGATTCTTTTTTTAAGATAATATGGGTATGGTCCTTTTTCCAGCATTTCCGGACAGTGGTTGCTTTCCAGGATTATCATGTCGCATCTCCTGATGTACTCCTCCATCCTATCCGTTATTATCCCTGTATCCGTACAGCAGCATAATCTCAAATCACTGCTTTTAATCGTATACCCGCATGGCTCTTTTGCATCATGTGATACTGCAAAAGGAGTAACCTCAAACCCGTCTGTTAAAAATGACTGCCCCGTGTGGATCTGCTCAAGTAAAAGATTCTTTTTTGTTTTTCGTTTTGCATTGAGCTGTACCAGTGTACCCCCGGTTCCGTAGACCTTGATATCGCTATTTCCCGTAAAAATTTCCACTCCTTTGATGTGATCCGTGTGCTCATGCGTAAGCAGAACAGATCTTATTTTTTCCCCTGAAAAACCGGCTGAATTAAGACGAAATTTGATCTGCCTTGCACTGAGTCCTGCATCAATCAGCAGAGCTTCCTGGTCATTTTCAACATAGTAACAGTTACCGTTGCTTCCGCTTCCCAGGGGGACCAGTATCATTCAATATCATTATGCCTTTTGATCAATATAACACCCCATACCCGATCAAGTAACCCGGGCAGGATGGGCATTGTATGCATGACTGAAAATATACTTCATGAAGATGAAGGAAATTGATCTGCGAAGAATTATTTTATATTATATCAAAGGATTCAGAATATGTTGAAGGCGCTTTGTGTTGATGAGTGGGCGAAATCACGCAGGTCAGGTTTTGATAGTGTAAGGGATACGGTTAATACAATCATCGAAGAGGTGCGTGCAGATGGAGACCGGGCGCTGATCGAATATGCACAAAAATTTGATCGGGTCCGGCTGGATCAGGTAAGGGTCAGTGATGATGAGATTAAAGATGCATATTCCCAGGTTGATCCGAAACTTATCGGGGCGCTAACCCAATCAGAAGCGCGAATAACACGATTCCATGAGCTCCAGTCCCCACCTGGTCTGTGGCTTTCTGAGGTCGAGCCGGGCGTTACGTTGGGCGTTAAGACAACACCTCTTGCGAGGATAGGATGTTATGTGCCGGGTGGTCGTGCCGCATATCCATCGACGGCCCTCATGACGGTGATACCTGCAAAGGTTGCAGGGGTTGCGGAGGTGTGCGTGACAACCCCCCCTCCGGTCAATCCGCTTACTCTCGTTGCTCTGGATATTGCAGGTGCCGATGAGATATACCGGTGTGGTGGGGCGCAGGCGGTAGCTGCCATGGCCCTTGGAACAGAATCCATCCCGCCTGTCCAGAAGATCGTCGGGCCCGGAAATGTCTATGTGACCGCTGCCAAGATGATGCTGAGGGAATATGCAGAGATAGACTTCCCTGCCGGCCCAAGCGAGGTTGCAATCATTGCTGATGCATCTGCGAACCCCGAATATATCGCTTCGGATATTCTTGCACAGGCCGAGCATGATCCAAATTCGGCGTGCGTTCTTATCACCGATGACAAATCTCTTGTTGAAAGGGTATCGCAAAAGGTGCATGAATTAACGGAGTGTGCCGGAAGAAGAGAGATAATTGAACAGGCCCTTGAAAATTCCGGTCATGTTCTCTGCTCTTCGCTCTACGAAGCCGCCGCTATCGCCAATGATATCGCCCCTGAACATTTGTCGATAATGGTCAGTGACAACTTTTCAATACTGAGTCAGGTAAAAAACGCTGGTTCGATCTTCGTAGGGCCGCTTACGGCTGTGGCGTTCGGGGATTATGCCTCCGGTACCAACCATGTGCTTCCTACTGCCGGGTATGCCAGTATATATTCGGGCCTTGATGTAAACCATTTTCTCAAAAGAACATCTGTACAGATTCTTGAAAGGGAAGGGTTTGACGCCCTTTCTTCTGTTGCAGAGGCACTTGCAAGGGCAGAAGGGTTGTCCGCACACGCTGATTCTGTTAGAATCAGGAGGAAATAACTTCAGGTTGACTATGGTCAGGATTGGGTGTCATGTCTCCATAGCAGGCGGGATTGATAAGTCAGTGGAAAGGGCGGAAGAGCTTGGATGCGATGTATTCCAGATTTTTTCCTCAAATCCCCGGGGATGGAAGGCAAAAGACCTGGATCCTGATGTGGTTGCAAGGTTTAAGCAAAAGCTCAGGTCTTCCCGTATCCGGGAAGTGTTTGTGCACATGCCTTATCTCCCTAATCCTGCCACCCCGAAGCCTGATCTATACCAGCGTTCAAAGGATGTTATAGTCAGGGAACTGGACAGGTGCGGGGCACTGGGCATTCCGTATCTGATCATGCACCCGGGAAGCCACCTTGGTTCTGGAAGGAATGAAGGAATCAAAAGGATTGCCGGGGCTGTAAATGAGGCGTTTTCACGCGCCGATTCGGATAATGTGATGTTACTTCTTGAGAATACGGCTGGAACATCAAACGAACTGGGCGGGGATCTTCGGGATCTTGCGTCTGTCATGAAGCTGGTGGATGACAAAGAGAGGGTGGCCGTATGTTTTGATACATGTCATGCATTTTCGGCTGGTTATGATCTTAGAACTGCGGATGCCGTGGAATGCCTGGCAGGTATTATTGACGATACCATTGGCCCGGGCAGGTTGCTTGCTATCCATCTAAATGATTCAAAGGGTGATATTGGAGGACACCGGGACAGGCATGAGCACATTGGGCTTGGAAAAATCGGCAATGAAGGGTTTTCTGCCATTTTGCATCATGAAAAACTGAAGGAAATACCAATGGTTCTTGAAACGCCTGTGGACGGCAGGAGATCAGATGCTGGGAATATTGTCTGTGTGAGGCACCTTTCTGAATAGTATATATCTATCAATAAAAATCCTGATATTATAAATTAGCATTACATCAAATACTATACTACGTGATGGCTACTTTTGATGGAAAATGGGTACATCTTGACAGGAGCGGGCTGTCTTTATATGATCAGGGGGGTTACGGACGTCCTGATAAAAACGGGCTGCGGCTCTCACCCGAAGAAGCGCTTTATCTGTTACTCAGGGGTAAGATTGAGTCCCGCCACTTTAGTTTTGCATCCCTGTTGTCAGGGTTTGTCAGTGAAAAAAATTTTATGCGCAAATTCCTTGTTTACAGGGATATCAGGGAGAGGGGATATGTAATCCAGCCCGGTCCCCATGATTTCAGGATCTTCAAACGTGGTTCCAAGCCGAAAACAGGCCAATCGAAATACCTTCTCAGGGTGCTCTCGGAACGGGATACAATCGATTTTTATAAGATTGCAGAGGAGACCGAAACGGCTTTTAATATGAGGAAACAGTTTCTTCTTGCTGTCGTTGACGACGAAGATGAACTGACGTATTATGAAGTCAGGACACATAAATTTGAATCCGATATCAGGCACGCTCCTGGTCAGGCAGTATCCGGAGATGTTTTTGGTACGAACGTGATTGCGAATCTGGCGCCGGATTCCGATCTTGAAGACAGGTTTTACGGCACAAGGCTGGGCAACGATTATCTTCTCCTCTCTCCTCTTGAGGCCGTGTACCTTAATTCCAAAGACATGCTGAATCTGGTGATTGATGGGAAAGAGATTTCACCTGAAATATATACGGATCCTGTAACCGAGGAGGACAATGAATTTGTTTCAAAACTTAAGGTATATTCTGATCTCAGGGATGCGGGGATGTATCCAAGAACCGGTTATAAATTCGGCCACCATTTCAGGGTATATAAAGGGCAGCACACCCACTCGGAACTACTTGTACATGCGTATGCTGATCACTCAGGCTTGTCCATGAGTATAATCTCTCGTTCGGTCAGGCTTGCTCATAGTGTCAAAAAGAAGATGTTGTTTGCATGTCTAAAGGATAGAGAGATTCTGTATATCGAATTTACCAGAATAAAGCTGTGAAGATCTATGGAAAAAGAAATCAATCCCTGGGCCAGTAATCAGGAAGTCGATAAGATCCGTCTTTTTTCGGAGTTTGGCATAGAACCAATGGAAACGTGTATGGATACCCTGCCCGATGTGCCGTATTTCATGCGGCGTGGAATTGTCACCGGACAGAGGGATTACAGGGAGATCGCCGAGGCGATCAGAAATAAAAACAAGTTCTATGTTATGACCGGTTTCATGCCTTCGGGTCTCCCTCATATGGGTCACCTGATGGTGATGAAAGAGGTTGTCTGGCATGTCAGGCAGGGAGGGAGCGCTTATATTGCCATCGCAGACAGGGAGGCACGTGCCGTAAGAGGCATCTCTCCTGAAATGTGCCGTAAATACGGGAAAGAATATCTAAAATGTCTATATGCTCTTGGTTTTGAGGGAGAGGCCTATTTCCAGAGTGACAACAGTGTGCTAAAGGACTTTGTATTTGATATCTCATGCAAGGTAAACTTCTCGGATCTACAGGCAATCTATGGTTTTGGACAGGACACATCAATCTCACATGCAATTGGTGTATTGACCCAGGTAGGTGACATCCTGTATCCCCAGATCGATGGTGGTCCTGCTCCTACAGTTGTTCCCGTAGGAGTTGATCAGGACCCGCATATCAGGCTGACAAGGGATGTAGCATTCAAGCTCAGGATGTTCACGGTAGAGGATCGGGGCGAATATATCAGTGTAAGGTCCAAGAACGCTCCGGTAAAGGCGATGAATGATATTGAATGTGCATTCACAGGATCAAAAAGATATGAAGCGCATGTTGACATAAAGGGAGTAAGCCTTGGCGAAGTGATGAAGGTTGCCAGGGAGATTGAAATCAAGAATTCGGGTTATGGGTTTTTCACCCCCTCATCGACCTACCATGTCTTCATGCCGGGGTTGCAGGGCGGGAAAATGTCCAGTAGTGTTCCTGAAAGTCTCTTTGGATTCTATGATCCAAAGGAAGATATAAAGAAGAAAGTAATGGGTGCAAAGACCGGCGGAAGGATGACGCTTGATGAGCAGAAGAGGCTGGGTGGGGAACCGGACAAGTGCTCGGTTTATATGCTGAATCTCTTCCACATGATAAATGATGACCGGGAGATGGAGGACCTGAGAAGAAGATGCATATCCGGGGAACTCATGTGTGGGAACTGTAAAAAGGAGACTCTTGAAAGGGTCAATATTTTTCTTAATGATTTCAGGGAGAAACTTGATTCCGTAGAGAATTTGGTGGAGGCATAGGTTATGGATTTGACTCTGAACGAGAAGAGGTTGTTGCAAGCACTTGAACGCCATGGTGAGTCAACGGTGGAACAGCTTTCTGAGGAGCTTGGAGCAACGCCTGACGCGGTCGTGCAGTGGGGTTATCTCTGTATGGACAGGGGTCTTGCAGAAGTCAGGAAAGATGTAAAAAAGAGCTATGAACTGACCGAAGAAGGCCGGGAATATGCGGACAAGGGGCTCCCTGAACGCCAGTTGCTCGATAGCATCGATATGTCAAAGGTATTGATGAAAGAACTCCAGAAACAGCCACTGGCAAAGATCGGTATTGGCTGGATGAGAAAGAAGGGCTGGATTACGATAAAGGACGGTTATGTGGAAAAGACCGGAGAAGCGCCCGTTGGAAAGGATGAGATATTGCTAAACAATCCTGTCGATTCGCTCACCCAGGGTATAAAGGAGATAGGAGATCTCATCAGGCGGGAGCTTGTTCTTGAAAAAGAGGATGTGGATTATAGTATTGCAATCACAGGCAAGGGTTTGGAGCTTGTGAGGGCAGGTCTTGATTTCAGGGATGAGGTGGGAACGCTTTTGCGGGATCAGATAATCTCAGGTAAATGGAAGGATCTCTCATTTAGAAAATACAGCACCGACAAAATACCGAAAAGAATCCATATCGGAAAGATCCATCCATACCAGCGCCTGATAAATGAGATGCGGCAGCTTCTCATGGAAATGGGATTTACTGAGATATACGGTGAGATCGTACAGAGCAGCTACTGGAATTTCGACACTCTTTTCCAGCCCCAGGATCATCCTGCTAGAGAGATGCAGGACACCTTCTTTCTTGATAAAAAAATACCCCTTCCGCCTGATTACAGGAAGATCAAGGAGATGCACGAGAATGGAGGAGATACCGGCTCCACCGGCTGGGGGGGTAACTGGAGAGAGGAAAAAGCCGAGGAATGTGTTCTTCGGACCCATACCACCGGCCTGACCATAAAATACCTGTCTGAACATGCTGATCCGCCGGTAAAGGTCTTCTGCATTGGCAGGTCATACCGGAGGGAGGCGATAGATCCCACTCATACGCCGGAGTTTGAACAGCTTGAGGGCATCGTTATGGATCGTAACGTAACGTTCAGCAACCTGCTTGGAATATTGAAGGAGTTCTATAACAGGATGGGTTTTGAGGAAGTCAGGTTCAGGCCCGGATATTTTCCCTATACCGAACCGAGTGTTGAGCCCGAGGTCTATGTTGATGGTTTGGGTTGGGTAGAGCTTGGGGGTGCAGGAGTATTCAGGAAAGAAGTTACCTGTCCATGGGGCATCGATCACCCGGTTCTGGCATGGGGACTTGGTGCGAGCAGGGTGGCAATGCTCAGGATGGGACTGAAGGATCTAAGACAGCTATATCGAAGCGATGTGGACTGGATACGTGAAATGCCTGTTTTTATGGGCAAAAACAGGGGGAGGTAAGAATATGCCTGTCATAAAACTTCCGTATGCATATCTTGAAAAACTGACCGGCACGGACCGTGAAACTACCATCAGCCAGCTCCCGCTGTTTGGTGCGGATATCGAGAGAATTGAGGAGGATCATGCGGACGTGGAATTCTTTGCGAATCGCCCGGATTTATTCTCGGTTGAGGGAGTATCCCGTGCAATGCGGGGTTTTTTTGGAATAGAAACCGGCCTGAAGGAGTACCTGCTTCAAAAATCCGGGATCACTTTTACGGTTGATCCCGCTCTGAGGGAAATAAGGCCATATCTTGGTTCTGCGGTTATCAGGAACGTCTCCCTTGGTGATGAAGCGATCGAATGCCTGATGGGGCTCCAGGAAGCACTACACTGGGCCGTAGGGAGGGGAAGGGCGAAGGTTGCAATAGGTGTCCATGATATGGATACGATAAGGCCTCCGTTCAGGTATCTTGCCTCCGGGAAGGACAGGAAATTTGTTCCGCTGGACTATACGAATGAGATGGATCTCGATGAGATCCTGGTGAAGCACCCGAAGGGGCGGGATTATGCTCATATAATTGACAAATACGAAAAATATCCTCTGATAGTTGATGCCGATGATGAAGTCCTCTCCTTCCCGCCAATCATAAACGGCAGCAGGACGACGGTGACCACGGATACTAAAAACATCCTTCTGGATGCCACAGGTACGGACAGGAAAGCTGTTGAGACTGCGATTGCGATCTTGTGTACGGCATTTGAAGAAACAGGGGCGTCGATCGAGTCCGTATCTATAGATGGCGTTGAAACACCGGTGTTCAAACCATCAAAAAGAAGGGT
>Ga0272441_10004599_pt1 | contig 24772 bp, 26 predicted proteins | sample SSMProp6N_FD_193582 | JGI IMG/M metagenome (GOLD analysis project Ga0272441, IMG submission 193582) | Marine sediment archaeal communities from Little Sippewissett salt marsh, Falmouth, MA, United States - SSM-Prop-6N | ecosystem: Environmental > Aquatic > Marine > Wetlands > Sediment ...
GATACCACTCCATATGCTTTTTCATGCCTCTTGCGCGGTTCATAAACCGGCCGTTTCTTTTTCTTTTTTGTTTTGCATATCTCTTTTCGAAGCGCGCACAGGCTTGAACGAATACCTGTGAATAGGCGATGGCCCGTGGTCGATCAGGGCGGCTTTATGCTGTCTCGTGCCATAACCCTTATGTTTTCTGAAACCATACTCCGGATATGTATCATGGTATCTTTCCATGATCCTGTCACGTGTGACCTTTGCCACTATTGAGGCACAAGCTATAGACAGGCTAATGCTATCACCCTTAGTTATGAAGATCTTCTTTTGCGGGAGCTTCAACTTGATCCTGCCGTCTACCAGCAGGATGTCAGGAGTTTTCTTGAGTTTTCTTACAGCCATCTCCATCGCGCGCGCTGTAGCCTGATAGATATTTACCTTATCAATTACGGTCTCGTTTACGATCCCGACTGAATAAATTGATTTGTTTATTATCTCCCGGTATGCCCTGTCCCTGGCCCTGGCGGATAGCACCTTCGAATCATCTACACGGTTGGAAAATGAATATTCATTCAATATGACGCAGGCCGCAACCACAGGGCCGGCTAACGGACCCCTTCCGGCCTCGTCAATGCCCGCGACGATCGAATACCCTGCCTTACGCACCCTCTTTTCGTGGTAAAGCATTCTCTTCTGACATTTTCGATTTCTCGATTTTCTCGTCAACTTTACCCTTTTTGCCGACCTTTTTTCTTAAGTAGTACAGCTTCGCGCGGCGGATCTTGCCCTTCTTTTTTACATTTATCCTCTCTACCCTTGGGGAAAATATCGGGAACACCCTTTCCACACCCTCGCCATAAGAGATTCTTCTGACAGTAAAAGAAGAACGTATCCCCGTACCCTTTTTGGCTATTACTATCCCCTCGAAGTCCTGGACACGGGATTTACCTTCTTCAACTATTTTTACACTGACAACAACCGTATCGCCGATACTGAATCTCGGCACATCTTTTGTTTCCAGTTTCTTCTCAAAACTCCTCATCTTATCCATTTGCGTCCTCCTATTCTAGCATTTCTTCTTATCCGATTTGCGGCGAAATAAGTCAGGCCGTTTTTCTTTGGTTCTTTTTACGGCCTCTTTTTTTCTCCATTCGTCGATCTTCTTATGATCCCCGCTCAAAATAACATCAGGCACCTTCATGCCCTTATAAACACGCGGTCTTGTATATTGGGGGTATTCCAGCAACCCGTGTTCAAAAGACTCCGTTTCCACGCTATTCGGGTCACCCAAGACACCCGGCAAAAGCCTTGCCACGCAGTCAACCAAAACACATGCGGGCAGTTCACCGCATGTAAGGACATAATCCCCGATAGAGATCTCTTCATTTATAAGAGCGCGTACCCTCTCGTCCACACCTTCATAATGCCCGCAAATAAGTATCAGATGCCCCTCTTTCGAAAGCCTCTTTGCCGTATGTTGTTTTAACTTAGTCCCTTGCGGGCTCAATAATATAACACGGCCCTCTCCGTCTTCACGCCGTATATCCACCAATGCCATATAGATGGGTTCCAGTTTCATTATCATGCCGGAACCGCCGCCATAGGGCTTATCATCAGCTGTCCTGTGGATATCGCTGGTCCACTTCCTCAGGTTGTGTACGCGGATATCCAATAAATTTTTTTTCTTGGCTATCTTGATCATTGATTCATCTAGTGGGCCTTTGAACATCTCAGGAAACAACGTCAAGATATCTATACGCATAAAATTCTCAGCCAATCCTTATGACAAAAATAAATCTAAGAGATAATCAGCCTATCCTATTTTCTGTTTTTTCAGTAAACTCTTTACAGTCTCGCTCGGCCTGGCTCCATTTTTCAGCCAATGGATCGCCCTGTCTTTCTTAATGCTGATCTTGCTCGGGTTGGCCTTGGGATCGTAATATCCGATCTCCTCTATAAACCGTCCATCCCGCCTGCATCTATTATCCGCTGCGACAATACGCCAGAACGGCTTTTTCTTTGTCCCGAACCTCTTCAATCTCAACACAACCATTTCATTTCCTCCTTTATGTCTTAAGCAACTTAAACACTTTGCTGTCTTTTCTTTCTTTCAGGCGTTTGATCTTCGCCCCGACTTTAGTAAGTTTTTCCGATAAGTGCTCATACCCCCTGTCCAGGTGATAAACCCTATGAAGGATAGTCTGGCCGCTTGCTACCAGGCCGGCAAGGACAAGCGCCGCGGATGCCCTGAGATCTGATGCCATTACGTCAGTCCCGCTCAATCCCTTTACGCCCTTTACGATAGCATGCGGGCCCTCCAATAGAATTTCCGCGCCCATCCTGTTCAGTTCACTTATGTGGATAAATCTCTCTGGATATATCTTCTCTGTTATAACGCTGATCCCATCAGCGATCGTCATAAGCGTCATTATCTGCGCCTGCATATCCGTCGGAAATCCCGGATAAGGCAGGGTTGTTATGGCTGTAGCCTTCAGCGACTTGCGCAAACGCCTGACCCTTACCGTAGATCCGCTGATCTCAATGTTACATCCCGATTCCTTCATTTTGTCGATGAGGGCCATCAAGTGCCTGACAACAACTCCCTTCAGCGTAAGATCTCCGTCCGTTATGGCAGAGGCCATCATATATGTCCCGGCCTCGATCCTATCGGCGATTATCGAGTGCTCTGTCCCGCCAAGTGACTGCACCCCATTGATCCTTATCGAGGGGGTTGAATGTCCTTCTATCTGGGCGCCCATCTTAATAAGAAAGTTGCCCAGATCCTCCACTTCGGGTTCACAGGCAGCGTTATGGATCACTGTCTGTCCTTTAGCCAGCGTAGCTGCCATCATTACATTGGCGGTAGCGAGTACGCTTGATCCAAAATGTCCACCCAGATATATGTCCTTCCCTTTCAATTGCTTGGTCTTTGCCCTAATGTATCCCCTTTCAACCTTTATCTCAGCCCCAAGTGATCTTAACCCCTTCAGATGGAGATCTATTGGCCTGGGTCCAATTACACATCCACCAGGAAAAGATACAACCGCCTCTTTTTTCTTAGCCAGCAATGGGCCTAAAACACAGATCGAAGCGCGCATGGTACTGACAATATCGTATGGCGCGCGAAATTTATGAAATACCCCTTTTTCCCTTACAACGACGCTGTTTTTCTTATGTATATTCAGTCCGAGTTCAGAAAGCAGGTCAACCATGGTATCGACATCATACAGGGACGGCACATTATTCAATACGCACTTTTCATCGGTCAATAAAGTAGCCGCCATGATAGGCAGGCATGAGTTCTTTGCCCCGCTTATCTCTACCTCACCCTTTAGCGGCGTACCGCCTTCAATTAATAATTTATCCATATTTTGCCTTTACTATCCTGTCAATACCAGAATAATCACGATATACACGTATATCCGTATACCCTGAAGAGGTCAGTACATCAGGAACCTTTTTTCCCTGATCGTAGCCTATCTCAAAAAGAATATACCCTTGAGGTTTCATGTACATCTTCGCCTCTAGGGCTATCCTGCGATAGAAGTCGAGTCCGTCTTCTCCCCCGAAAAGGGAAATGTACGGCTCAGCCTTAACCTCCGGAGGTAAATCATACATATCTTTTCGCGAAATATATGGAGGATTGCTAACTATCAGATCAAAATTATTATGACCGGATGATAAGCCGCCGAATAAGTCGCTCTGCAAAAACCGTATGCCTTCCTCCAGGCCTTCCCTCCGGGCGTTTTCACGCGCCTTATGAAGGCCCTTAAAGGATATATCAAGAGCCACTATTTTACTGTTTTGCATTGATTTTGTCAAACTAATTGCTATATTTCCGGAACCTGTGCCTATATCCAGTATATTTATGATATTATCTTCACATTGTAGTGACTTGGCTGTATCAATAGCGCGCTCCACAAGCAACTCTGTTTCAGGCCTGGGTATAAACGTATCATGATCAACATACAGTTTGAGATCCCTGAAATAGGCCGTGCCGGTCCTATACTGCTTGGGAATACAGGCTATTGAATCTGTCCCGCTCATGACTGCCCTCTCATGCGTCTTCGCTCTTCTTCTTTCAACGCATCAACGATCTCATCAAGGTCGCCTTCCAGGATTTCCTCTAATCTGTGCAGTGTTAATCCTATCCGGTGGTCAGTAACACGCCCATCCGGGAAGTTGTATGTCCTGATCTTTTCCGAACGGTCACCTGAGCCGACCTGTACTTTTCTTTCCTGTGCGATCTTATCCTGATGTTCCTTCTGCATCTTTTCGTACAGCCTGGTCCTTAGCACACGCATTGCCTTGGCCTTGTTCTTATGCTGGCTTCTTTCATCCTGGCATGTAACTACAAGTCCGGAAGGAACATGCGTTATCCTGACAGCGGAATCAGTTACATTAACATGCTGCCCGCCGCGTCCGCCTGCCCTGAACACATCGATCTTCAAATCGGCATTATTGATCTTGAGGTCAACATCTTCAGCTTCAGGCAGGACAGCGACTGTAGCCGCTGATGTATGGATCCGGCCGCTTGCTTCCGTAACCGGGACCCTTTGCACTCGATGCGTGCCGCTTTCGTAATACATCCTCCCGTATACACCCTCGCCCGAAACGGAAAATATTACCTCTTTCAGACCCCCTTTTTCAGATGAGCTTGAACTCAAGCGTTCAAACACCCATCCTTTTTTCGCGCTGTATTTAGTGTACATCCTGTATAATTCAGCGGCAAAAAGCGCCGCCTCAACACCACCGGTACCTGCCCTTATTTCCATAATGATATCCTTATCGCTGTCAGAATCCTGTTCAAAAAGCTCTTCCTCAAGCTTGTTATCAAGACCCTTCACCTCTGTTTCGAGGGTTTCCAATTCCTCTTCCACAAGAGATCTGTAGTCACTATCACCTTCATGAGCCTTGAGATCGTCCTTTAAGTCCTTAATCTCAGCTTTGATTTTAAGGTACCTCTCGTATCGCGTCGCTATACCCCTTATCCTGGCCATTTCCTTGGCGTATTTCTGGTATTGTTGTATGTCCCGGACAATATTAGGGTCCATTGTCAGGCTCTCTAGCTCTTTATACCTCATTAATATTTCATCTAGCTTCTTGAACATCGACAACGCTTACCCCTGCTTGTTCATATCCTGGACCTTCTTGTCCAACACATCGTTAATACTTTCTGACTGGCCTTTTCCGGGCTTTGTCTTTCCCTTGGCCTTTTTGCCCTTAACCTTACCGGTGTATTTCTTTTTGAACTTCTCGACCATACCCGCGGAGTCGACCAGTTTTTGCTGGCCGGTAAAATACGGGTGACATTTTGAACAAATATCGATCCTGATATTATGTTTTGTGCTCCTGGTCTCTATGACTTCGCCGCAGGCGCATACTATGTTTGTCGGTTTGTAATCTGGATGGATCTTCTTTTTCATTTTTATGACCTCCTAATCATTTGTTCATGTTCTTCAAGAATTCCTTGTTTGACTTCGTCTTCTTTAATTTATCACGCAATAATTCCATTGCCTCTACCGGGTTCAGATCATTCAGGGCCTTTCTCATCAGCCAAATGCGGCCCAGATCATTTTCAGGCACCAGCAATTCCTCTTTTCTCGTGTTTGATTTTTTGATATCTATAGCGGGATATATCCTTCTCTGAAACAATCCCCTGTCAAGCTGCAGTTCCATATTGCCTGTGCCTTTAAACTCTTCGAATATAACCTCATCCATCCTGCTGCCTGTATCCACAAGGGCTGTGGCAATGATGGTAAGACTGCCGCCTTCTTCAATATTTCTGGCAGCGCCAAAAAATCTCTTAGGCCTGTGAAGCGCGTTTGAATCCACTCCACCTGACAATATCTTCCCTGAATGCGGAACTACGGCATTATAAGCCCTGGCCAACCTGGTTATAGAGTCAAGAAGAATAACAACATCCTTCTTATGTTCCACAAGCCTCTTGGCCTTTTCGAGGACGACCTCAGCTACCTGTATATGTCTTTCAGCGGGCTCATCAAATGTCGAACTTATTACCTCACCCTTAACAGACCTCTGCATGTCCGTAACCTCTTCGGGCCTTTCATCGATCAATAGCACCATCAGGCAGGCATCCGTGTAGTTTGATGTTATGGCGTTAGCGAATTTCTGCAAGAGCACTGTCTTACCGCTGTATGGTGGGGCGACTATCATACCCCTCTGCCCTTTTCCGACCGGAGTGAGAAGGTCCATTACGCGCATAGACAATTCATTCGGATGTGTCTCAAGCACATACCTCTCATCCGGATATAACGGCGTAAGGTTATCAAATAATATCTTATCTTTTGCCGCTTCTGGATTCTCAAAATTTACCGCCTCAACCTTTAACAGGGCAAAATACCGTTCTCCCTCTTTTGGCGGCCTGATCTGACCGCTGACAGTATCCCCTGTTTTCAAATTGAATTTCCTTATCTGCGAAGGCGATATATAAATATCATCGGGACACGGCAGATAGTTATAATTAGGGCTTCTGAGAAATCCAAAGCCGTCCGGCAGTATTTCCAGCACACCCTCCCCAAATATAAGGCCCTCCTTTTCTGTTCTTGTCTTCAATATCTGAAAGATCAGCTCCTGTTTTGTGAGCGTACCGATGCCGTTGATACGCAAACTTTTTGCCAATTTGTTGAGCTCCGACATGTTCATCTCTTTCATTTTCGCGATGTCCACATTATCCATTTTGTCCCTCCATTTTGCCTGAATATTCTCCATATTGTTATTCCCTTCAGCATTACTATACCGGTTGTCGGACACGCCTCTTACCCCAACCGCTCTGCGTCTATACTCCCTATGTCCGTGTCTTGACCCGCCGCGTTCTGTCTTGATCTCTCTTCGCATTTTTCTGATCTCCTTTTTGATTTACGTTTTTATTCACAAAATAACTTACTTTATATCATCCCATATCTTAAGCACCTGTCTTTCGGTATCTTTGATGGACCGGTCATTATTGATGACAAAATCCGCATAATTTAATTTTTCCTTAAAAGGCATTTGAAATTTCATCCGCCTGCTTGTATCGCTTTTTTTAAACCCCCTGCCCCTGGCCCTTTCGAGCTGGCTTGCCTTTTTTGAGCCCACGACAATTATCTTATCCATAAAGATGTGCAAACCGCTTTCGATCAATAGAGGCGCGTCCACCACCACATTTTTGGCCTGTATATCGTTCAGTTCGGACCGTATTTTCTCGATAACCTGAGGGTGAATAATATCGCAGGCACTCCTGAAAGAGCCCTCATCCCGGAATATCTCTATAGCCAGTTTTTTTCTGTCAACGCGCCCCTTTGTTAGGATCTTCTTACCGAACATACCAACGAGCCTATTCTTTATATCCTTTTTGCTCAATAATGCCTTAGCGATCCTATCGGCGTCTATCACAGCGGCCCCCAATTTCCCGAACATACCGGCGACCGTTGTTTTTCCGCTAGCCATAGAACCTGTAATGCCTATCATGTTCATATTACAAACGCCTCCAGGTCCAACCAGTTCTCTCCGGATTCTAAATTTACCTTGACCGGGACCTTCAGCCTGACGACATTCTCCATGGCATCTTTAACTATGCCTGCCAATTCACTTAGCTCATTTTTTTCCGCGTCAAAAACAAGTTCATCATGGACCTGTAATACCATCTTGCTCTTCATCCTATCGGTCTTGCTGAATATCCTTATCATAGCCATTTTAATAATATCCGCGGCCGAGCCCTGGATAGGCGCGTTTATCGCTATCCTTTCGGCAAAACTGCGAATGCGCGCATTCTCGCTCACTATCTCGGGTATGTATCTGCGTCTTTGCATAATGGTGCTGACATATTTTCTCTTTCTGGCATCCCTTAGCTTATCCTCAAGATAGATCTTCACACCGGCATATCTATCGAAATAGTTATCAATAAATTTTTTTGCCTCGTCGATGTTTATTCCCAGGCCCTTTGATAATTTGAAGGCGCCCATACCATATACTATCCCAAAATTTATGGTTTTCGCATGGCTTCTCATTTCATCCGTCACATCATCCTCATCAATGTCATAGATCTTAGAGGCTGTAAACCTATGGATGTCCCTATCCCCATTGAATGCCTTTAAAAGGTTCTCATCGCCCGATAGATGGGCCAGGATTCTCAACTCGATCTGCGAATAATCGGCTGTTAGAAGCATACGATTCCCACTCGAAGGGATAAAGGCCTTCCTTATCTTTTTCCCCTCTTCCGTCTTTATCGGTATATTCTGCAGGTTCGGGCCGCTTGAAGACAGCCTTCCGGTCTGGGCCACCGCCTGATTAAACGATGTGTGCACCTTTCCCGTATCGGGATTTATCATGTCCGGCAGGGCATCCACATATGTAGATTTTAATTTTGAGTACCCCCTGTATTTAAGTATCTGTCCGGGAAGATCATATTTTATTGCCAGATTCCTTAGGACCTCTTCATCCGTGGAAGCGCCGGTCTTGGTTTTCTTAATAACAGGCATATGCTTTTTTTCGAACAATATCCGCGCCAGCTGCTTAGGTGAATTGATGTTGAACTCCTCTGCCGCCATGTCATATATGCGCTTTTCATAAGATGAGAGCCTCTTTTCCATCTCTTTAGATAACCTCTTTAAATAGCTTACATCAAGTTTGACGCCCTCCATCTCCATAGAGGCCAAAACTTCCACTAAAGGCATCTCAATATCGAAAAACAGGTCCTCCAGCTCTTTCTCCTTGAGTTCCTTGGTAAATATCCTGCTTAACCTGCGTGTTACATCACTGTCCTCACAACTGTAGTCCTTGACTTTTGTGACATCGACCCGGTCCATGGTGATCCGGCCTTTGCCTTTTCCTATCAGTTCCGTTATAGGTGTCATCTTATGATTCAGGTAAGAGATTGACATATCCCCCAGGTTATGTCCCTGCCTGGAAGGATCTAAAACATATGAGGCCACCATTGTATCAAAAAATACCCCCTTCATATGAATACCCATTTTCCTGAGCATAATGTACTCATATTTGATGTTCTGTCCGATCTTGCGGATGTTCCGGTCTTCAAATATCTCACATGTTAATTCCCTGAATCTCCGGGCATTGATGCCATTATTTAAATTGAATGGGACATAATAGGCCCTGTTATCTTCATAGGAGAATGATACCCCGACAGGTTTTGCCAACATGGGATCTTCGTGTGTTGTCTCAAAATCAAAAACAAACTTTCCCGCCTCTTTAAGCCTGTTTACCAGAGACTTAAAATCCTTGGGGTCATCTATCAATACATACTCGCTTTTAAACTTTTCCGTGGGGACAAACTCCTTAAGGAGGCTCCTAAATTCCAACCGCTTAAAAAGCTCTACCAGCCTTTTCTGGTCCGGTGTATTGATTTTCATGCTGTTGATATTCACATTTATCGGCACGTTGCTGTCCAAGGTGGCTAATTCTTTCGACATCACTGCGGATTCCTTTTGTTCTTGCACTAATCTCTTTTTAGACTTGCTCTTGATCTTTTCTATATTCTTAAACATGGTATCAATGTCGCCAAATTCGTTGATCAATTCCTGGGCCCCCTTCCGGCCGATCCCTGTAATCCCCGGAATATTATCCGATGTATCACCCATTATAGCCAAGAGATCGGTTATCTGGGACGGGCCAATACCATATTTAGCCCTGACCATATCCTCATCAAATATGACACCGTCTTTATGGGGATTAAAGACTTTTATATTTGAATTGACCATCTGCATAGCATCCTTATCCCCCGTAACTATATATGTCTCCATTCCGGCCTTTTCAGCTTTATGAGCTATTGTAGCCAAGATATCATCGGCCTCATATCCCTGTACCTCAAAAATCGGTATCCTGTAGGCGGATACGACCTCCTTAATGACCGGCAACTGCCCGATGAGATCATCCGGCATGGGTTTTCTATGGATCTTATATCCGGCAAACTTCTCATGCCTGAATGTGGGACCCTTGAGGTCAAAAGCCACGCCTATGAGGTCAGGCTTTTGCTCGCCTATTAGCTTATTCAACATCGAAATAAAACCATACACGGCATTAGTGGGCTCCCCTTTTGATGTAGAAAGATTCCTTATAGCGTAATAGGCCCTGTAGCAGAAAGAATTGCCGTCTATCAGAAAAAGTTTCTTTTTTCTTACGGACATCGTTTATCTATCCTAATATCGCATATATGGCGGCAAACCCTTATTATCACCAACGAACCCCTTGTTCCATTATATTCACCCATTAATAATAAACTTTAGGCATCATTGATCTTGAATTATTAAGATTTGAAAGGATTTCCGGATGTGATACCTCGAGTGGTGCAACTTTGTAATGTAATTATACCCTAAAATGACCAATTGTCAAGCTAATATAGAAATAATTACGCCTGGCGTTGAGTACCCTTGGCCTCCTCAAGTTTATCAAGGACTTTATTTATGCTCTTAGCCATATCCTGCAATTCATCTGTCTTTCTTAAATGTACCCTCTGGCTAAAATTTCCCTGTGACACCTCTTCCAAAGTCTTCTTCATGTTATAAATTGGGCCGGCAACCCTGTGGGATAGTATAATAGTCGCGAATAATACCAGGGGCGCTATAATCAGTAGAGACAGGGCCAATTTTATGTTTGTGCTTTTTACGATCTCCGCAAGCCTGCCCTGAGGATAGACATTCGCGAGTTTTTCCCCAACCAGCATCCATGTGTTATAATAAATGATGGTGGCCGATAAAAGCGCGGCCCCGAGCATAAAAAGAAGTAAAACGCTGGCGTATTTGAGCTGTATGTCCCTGTCTATTAAATATCTAGATCTCCTGTTCTTTATTACCATAATTATCCTCTCTTTGTTCTCCAAATAGTTATCTCGCGCCTGATCAATATCTTGCCATCCTTCTTTCCCAAGGTCTTTATAACATCTTTTAGAGGTGTGTACCTGACCGATCGGCTGTCTACCTCAAGAAGCATGTCCCCATCACGCAAACCCGCCGCGTAAGCCCTTGATTTTTGTTTTATGTTCATAAGTTTAATGCCCTCAAATTCAAGACTCAAATGTTCAGGTCTCAGCACCCCTTTTTCGCAGGCAATATTTCTATCAATGGCCATTTTTACTTCCATATGCCCGGGTTTTAAGATCTCTTTGGCGACATCTGTGGGGGAAAGATATTTAGTCAATCTCCCCCATATGCTGGCTATATAATCACCTTTAATGATCCCGGCCTCCATCGCCGGTGTGGCCGCGTAAATTTTCTCTACGACTATATACATGCCCTTCTTTGCCTTTATATCCATGCCCACCAGCCGCTTCAATTTCTCCATATCATCTTCCTTTTCTTCAACATACATGCCTTTGGAGTAGTCCTCTATAAACTGATGCTGCTGGACTTGTTCCGCCTTTTTGGCAAATTGCCTCCTATACAGGTAACCGCTCAAATATGAACTCCCGTTTACCGCGTCCTTATAGTCCGGATTGACTTTCTTGGCCTTTTCGTAATAATAATACGCCCGTTCATAATTGCCCCGTTTCATGTCTTTGTCTCCCATAGCTACAAGATTCTGTTCAAGAAGATCATATTCGATGCTCTTTATTATCTCCTTCTTGATCTCCTTTTCGCCCTTTGGCGTAGAGATCAATATACTATCCATATATTCCTCAATAACTATCCCCTTGATCTGGCCTCCTGTTCTTAAGTTAACGGTATCACAAAATGCCCGACAGGTATCTAGCGCCAAAAAGAGAGCTATTATCAAAGCCATACGTTTGCATTCAGTGTATACTTTCATAAACGGGACCTTTCTCTTCCTCGCTATCTTTTCACAGGACTCGTATTCGGGCGCCCGATGATAAACATCGTTCTTTTCCCCTATAATCTTTACGCTCACTTTACCGAACCTGCTATTAATATATCTTGACTTCCGGTACAGCTTCATCCTGTCGGCCCTGTAATATCTGAGACCGCTTGTTTGCGTTTCCCGGAATAGGAGCTCGCTTGCATCATTTAATAATTTCTCATTAATAATAACTGTAATAAGCTGTCCGGGCCTCCCTTTTTTCATATATACATTGGTAAGATATACATCCAAGGCCCCCATTTCAAAAAGGCGCCTGCAAACATAAGTATACACAATAGGCGGTGTATCGTCAATAGCAGTCTCTATAACAATCACGCTGTCACTATCATAAGAACCGTGTTCTTCGCCCAATATTATTTCGAGCATTTTTTCATTTCCGTCGCGCTCTTCAAATCGCCCGTAGCCTGATATGTCCGGTTTGAATAAAACATTATTTCGATAATGCCCATATACTTTCAACAACGCTGCCACTTCAGGTGTTAAATGCGCGCCCGATCCGTCCTCCACAGACACTTGAACCCCCTTAATTATCCTGAAAACAAGACGGCGCTCCGTCAATCGTTCTTTACCCTCGGCCCTGAAAGGCCCCGGTATAAATATATCGGAAAAATACACCCTTTTTAACCCCAGCAGTTCGAAACACGCAGATATCGCGACGATCTCAGCGAAACGGCATATGTCATACGTTTTTTTTATTTTTAAGGACCTTTTATCCCTCTCGATGGATGCGTACATGTCACCGATCTTTTTCAATGTCGAATCATTCAATCTTCCGCTACGTAAAAGCCTTTTTATCCCTCTGAAACTTATCTCAGACCCGCCAGCTTTCAATATGGTTCTGAGCATTGAGCCATTTTTGCCATTTCTGACAATATTGAATCTTATGCCTTTTAGCCCTGCTAATCTCAGTGCCTTTTTAAGATAATCAACTCCAACACCTGTATCGACCAGCGCCCCCAGGATCGCGGACGAACTTATCCCGTTTCTTAAATTCAAATAAGCCACTTTCATATTTATCACCTGTTGATCAATGACGCGAAATAGCCCGCGCCAAAACCATTATCAATATTTACGACAGCAACTCCCGGCGAACATGAGTTTAACATCGTCAAAAGCGGCGCTATCCCTCTAAAACTCGCTCCGTACCCTACGCTCGTAGGAACGGCTATCACAGGCTTTGAGACCAGACCGCCTACGACACTGGCCAGGGCGCCTTCCATGCCTGCCACAACGATCAATACATTCGCCCTCTTTAATAATTTAAAATTATCCGTTAAACGATGGATACCGGCGACCCCCACATCCATAAGCATCTTGACATTATTGCCCATAGCCTTTGCCGTTACGGCTGCTTCCTGCGCGACTTTTTTATCAGAGGTCCCAGCGGCAACGACCAAGATCATCCCCTTTTTCAATGCTCTTTTTTTTGCGACATACATCATTCCCGACAGAGGATCGTATTTCAATCGCCTTATATGCCTCTTTGTTTGGTTGTATACATCACGGTTCGTACGTGTAACGAGAAGGCAGCCGTTTTCGTCATGTATGATCCTTGAAACGCGAACGATCTCCTCTTGAGATTTACCATGGCCATAAACCACTTCGGGAAAACCTTTTCTTAATGAACGATGAAGATCGACCTTTATTTCGCCCAGGTCTTTATATGGAAGGTCCTCCAATAGCCGCATCACTTTATTCAGCGGGATGATATCATTTTTATAGTCTTTGAGCGCGGACCGTATTCTTTTCAAACGCCGTATCCTCCTCAAGCTGAAAACATGATGTTACATGGTAAATATCACATATAACAAAAAGAAGAGCAGCACAAGGCACAGGATATAGAAGTCATTGAAATAGAAAAAATCTCTTATGCTGTTGGCAAAACTGTTCCGGGTCTCGGGCGGTTTTCCTGCTGTTTTTTCTACGGTAGCGGTCTTTTGAGGAGGCCTCATACCAGTTGTTTTCATCCGTATCTCATTGCGTATAGCGTCTATCTGCTCTTTGCGAAATCTCAAAAATGATCCGCCTATGCGGTAGGCAGGGATCACCCCCGCATCTACCAAATTTTCAATATCGTCTTCTGGAATATTGAGATATTCAGACAACTCTTTAAGTGTTAATAATTTTTCCGGCATGTCTCTCGTAGTTACGGTTGTAGGACACTATGTCGTAATATGTGTGATATGCCTCGGGCCGTGCGCCCTGTGCCTGCCGCCTAATGTAAATTAGTAGTCACACAGCCCTAGGCCCGAAGCACACTGCCAAATACATAATGCGGTTGCACCCTGTTTACGAATCAATCCAAACCAATTAATTAATCTTCTCGTTCGACACCCATCTCTCAAGGACAGACCTGTCAAACTTCCAGCTATTACCCTCTTTTATGCCGGGCAACCTGCCGTTATCCGCCCATTCACTCACAATATCTTTTTCTATCTCTAGATATTTGGCCACCTCATCAACGCTAAGCATCTTTTTCCTGGACTCATGACCGCTGGAAGAGCCTCCCATTTTAATGTTACCGTTTATGACTGCCCCGTTTGAAACGTTCAACGCCGGCGTATCGATATTCCCCATCACGGTGGCCGGGGCTATAAGGCTTATCTCTTTTTCGGCCTTGACATTTCCCCTGACCTTTCCGGCTATAGAAATGCGTTCCCCGAATATGTCAGCCACGACATTGGCATGCTCACCTATCATCAGTGAGCCCTTAGTGTTCAATCTTCCCTCGAATTTTCCATTAATACGCAAATTTACGGGATCATTGAAAGAGAGTGTCCCCTGCATGCTGGCGTCAACATCCAGCACCTTTTCTTTGATTTCCTCAACAGGTTCAGGTTTGAATCTTCTTCTCACTACAAGCCCCCTTCCTTAATTTTTGATAAGGCATTGATTTATTCCCAATATGCCTTATTAACCCCCTCGAGTTTTAATAATTCTACAACAATATTATCATCATACTTGTTGGTTGTCAATTTAATATCAAAACTAATCCTCGACTCAGTTCTGCCGGGTATCTTTTCGATCTCAAAGTCCCTGATCTCTCCTTTATAATCCGTCAACACTGCCCTCACCTTCTGCAGTTGATGGACATCAAGCTCCGCGACCAATATAAGTGTCTTATACCAGTCCTTTCTGATCATAGCACGCTCAATCTTTGACATAATAATAAGAGTGGATATGACAAGCAATGTGGTTGCGCTGGCGCCTGCATAATAATCTGACCCTATTGCCAGCCCGATCGCCGCAACGACCCATATGCTAGCCGCTGTGGTTAGACCAATAACCGATATCCTATACCTCAATATTGTCCCGGCCCCGAGAAAGCCTATCCCTGTCACGACGCCGGCAGCTATCCGGGCAGGATCACATTGCGCTATCCCGTGATAAGCGTCATATATATGGGTTGAGGTTAACATAATAAGGCAAGAACCCACCGCTACAAGAATATGTGTCCGTAATCCCGCGGCCCTTCCATGTATTTCTCTTTCCAATCCAATGATCCCCGAAAAGAGAGCGGACAATCCCAATTTTGTACAAATATCAAGCGTCTCGGCTATCAAAAATACCTCCTTTATGTAGTTGCCATTCTACCACAAAAATAATAATTGTTATAGCTCTAAATTCGGTACGGCCGTTAAATCCAAGGAACTCTTCATGCCCTCAGAATGCATTTTTTCACCCAGGCACGCTATCATCGCCGCATTATCAACGCAAAAACGTTTAGGCGGTATATACGCCTTTATGCCGTTCTTGCCGGCCTCTTTTCTTAAACGAACGCAGAAATATTCATTCGCGGCGACGCCGCCGCCTACGACGATATCATACAAACGCTCTCTCTTGCACGCATCGATAACCTTTTTTAATACAACATCAAAAACAGCCTCCTGGAAGGCATATGAAACCGTATGAGCCAGCTCTTTCGATTTCTTTTTTTCACGCACATGATATAACACCGCTGTCTTAACTCCGCTAAAACTAAAGTCAAAGGATCCCTTGCCCAGAAAGGCGCGGGGAAATTTAACGAAAGGTTTTCCGCTTGCCTTCCTTGCCATCATCTCTATTATCGGACCACCGGGATATCCCAAGTCCAACACCTTGGCAACCTTATCAAAAGCCTCCCCTACAGCATCATCCTGCGTCCTTCCCAACACCTGATAATTATTGATGCCTCTCATAAGAATAATATTTGTATGTCCGCCGGATATTACCAAACCGATGAACGGAAAGCTGGGGATACCACATGATTGTCCCTTAATAAAATTAGCGTAAAGATGCGCAAGTATATGATTGACCCCGATGAGCGGCCGGGATAAAGAGAAACTTAGCCCTTTGGCAAAGGATAGACCCGTCAATAATGATCCCGCGAGCCCGGGCCCGTAAGTTACGGCTATTAAGCCAATGTCCTTGACGTCAACTTTGGCATGTTTCAATGCCGACTTGAAAACAAAATTTATATACTCAGTATGATATCTGGAGGCTATTTCAGGCACTACCCCCCCATAAGGTTCATGCAGGTGCACACTCGATGAAACCGCGCTGCTTAAAACCTCGCTGTTATCGACTACCGCGCAAGCGGTCTCATCACAAGAGGTCTCTATGCCTAAAGTGACCATACTGTTTACCCTTTAACCCCTGACTGTTCCCTGTAAATATTGACCGCCTTTATCATATCCATAGCCGCTTTGATCTGGCTGTCCTTCTCAAGGATATCTCTACCGTCTTTGCCTTCTTCTTTCAACTGCTCAAACAGGTCCTTATCATTTTCATCGCCGAATATCTCCAGTTTTACATCAACATCAGGCGGAATGCCTTTTTTCCTGATGCTGACGTTGCTGGGCGTAAAATATTCTGCCGTGGTGATACGCAGAGCAGAACCATCCCTCAAAGGCAGGACAGTCTGCACCGACCCCTTCCCGAAAGTGTTCTTACCCACCAAAATACCTCTTGTGTTATCCTTAATTGCCCCGGCCACGATCTCGGACGCGCTGGCTGACCCCTCATTCACCAGGACAACCATCGTGATCTCGTTGAACGGGGTATTCTTAGTCGATTTAAATTCCTTATTCTGTGATTCTATACGGCCCTTTGTGGAAACTATCATATCCCCCTTTTTAAGGAACAGATCACTGACCCCCACCGCGGAACTCAGAAGCCCTCCCGCATTATTTCTAAGGTCCAGTATCACGCCCTTCACTTCATTTTTCATAAATTCCTTCATGGCTGCCTCTATCTCTTTAGGCGTGTTCTCCTGGAACTCCACAAGTTTGATATACCCTATATCCCCATCCAGGACGATATTTTTTCTGACGCTTTTAACCTCTATAATGGCTCGGGTAATCTCTACTTCAATAAATTTCTCCTCCTCTTCACGCCAGATGGTCAGGTTGACCTTCGTCCCGGGCTTACCCCTTAATTTCTTCACCGCCTTATCTATAGTTATATGTTTTGTAGGCTCATTGTCAATTTTAACAATTATGTCCCTCGGCTTCAATCCCGCCTTATCAGCCGGTGTTCCCGAGATCGGAGCTATAACAGTCAGCATTTTATCGCGAATGCCTATCTGAATGCCCAGGCCGCCGAATTCGCCCTTGGTCTCTTCTTTCATTTCTTTATAATCAACCGGTTCCATGAACTGACTATAGTCATCCAGAGATGACAACATGCCTTCTAATGCCCCGTATATTATTTCCTTGGCATCAACGTCATCAACATAGTGCAGCCTGATTACGGATATTGCGTCAGCGAAAAGCTCTATCTCTTTATAGAACTCCTTGAGGGCAATTTTTTTCTGGTCACAAAAGGTATCCACTAATGTGAAGAGACCCAGGATCAAAATAAACGTCACCAAAACCAGCCACTTGTTTCTGTTCATTTGTTTCCTCCGGTATTTACTTAAAAACTGTCCAATTTCTCTTTAAGCGTCCTGCCGACTATACTAGGATTAGCCTTGCCCCTGGTTTTACGCATGACCTGACCCACCAGGTGCATCAGCGCGTTCTTTTTTCCGGACCTATAATCCTTAACAGACTTAGCATTCTCACCGATGACCTCATCAATGATACCAGCTATTTCGGAAGCGTCAGAGATCTGCTTCAATCCTTTTCCATCGACTATCTTCCTGGGGGATATATTTTCTTTAGCGGATTCCCTAAGGATATCTTTGGCCATTTTACCGCTGATAGTCCCCTCTTCAATCAATGATATGAGTTCAGCGAGATATTCAGGCACAAAACCAAATTTATCGATGGAGATAGCGCGGGCATTCAACTCGCTCATAATATCCTGAGTTATCCAGTTAAGCGCAGCCTTGGGGGAATTCTTTACGCTTACCGTCTTTTCGAAATAATCCGCGACCTTTTTGTCTGCCACAAGCAAGGCCGCCTCTTTTTCCTTGAAACCATACCTGTCCCTCAGCGTTAACATCAACCTCGCGGGCAATTCCGGAAGTTCTTTCTTTATCCTTTTTACCATATCTTCATCAACATGGAAGGGCACCAGGTCAGGCTCGGGAAAGTATCTGTAATCATGGGTATCCTCTTTGATACGCATAGCAACGGTCGTTTCATTGTCACTATCCCATAATCTTGTCTCCTGCACTACCCGCTTTTTGTTCTCCAGAAGATCTATATGCCTTTCTATTTCATGCTCAAGAGCGAGCCTTACGGCTTTAAACGAATTCATGTTCTTAAGCTCGCTTTTTACCCCTAATTTCTTCTGACCGGCAGGCCGCACGGAAATGTTGGCATCACATCTGAGACTGCCTTCCTCCATATTGCAGTCAGATACATCCAGGTACGACAGAATGGTCTTTAAAGACAAGAGATAATTATACGCATCCTCGGGGCTATGGATCACGGGCTCAGTTACGATTTCCAGCAGTGGTGTGCCTGCCCTATTATAGTCGACGACAGATTGCGTGCGATCCTGGTCATGCAAGAGCTTTCCGGCATCCTCCTCAAGATGAACGCGTCTTATCGCCACACTTTTTCCGGGCTGTCCGATTATCTCGACACTTCCATTATAAGCAATGGGCTTATCGTACTGTGATATCTGATAATTCTTCGGCAGGTCCGGATAGTAATAATTCTTCCTGTCAAATTTTACGGTACTTTGGATCTCACAGTTTAAGCTAAGCGCGACCTTGACAGCCGATATAAACGCCTCTTTGTTAAGCACAGGCAGGGAACCGGGCAACCCCAGGCATACAGGACATGTCTGTGAATTGGGCGCTGATCCAAAATTCGCGCCGCAACCGCAAAACACCTTGCTTTTTGTAGACAACTGGACATGGACTTCCAGTCCTATAACCGGTTCATATTTACCCATAGAAATCACCTTCTATAACTTTGGCTCCTTCATATGATGATCCGTACACTGCTCATACGAAAATGCGACCCTGATTATGGTCTCTTCATCAAACCACTTGCCGAGAACCTGCAACCCAACAGGCAGTCCGTTTTCGGTAAAACCACATGGGACTGATATACCCGGGATGCCGCTCAAGTTCGCCGGTATCGTAAAGATATCCGACAGATACATACTGAGAGGATCATTGATCTTTTCGCCTATTTTAAACGCAGGGGCGGGTGTCGTAGGCGTTATCAGACAGTCGCAAACCTCAAACACCTTTTCAAAATCCTCCTTAATTTTAGTGCGCACTTTTTGCGCCTTCAAATAATACGCGTCATAATAACCGCTTGACAACGCGTACGTGCCTAAAAGGATCCTTCTCTTGGCCTCATCCCCAAAACAGGCATTTCGCGTTTGTATATACATCTCGACCATGCCGTTTGAACCTCCCTGACGCGCTCCATATTGTACACCGTCATAACGGCCCAGGTTTGAGCTCGCCTCAGCCGGGGCGATTATGTAATAACAACTCAAGGCATATTTAGTATGCGGCAGGCTCACGTCTATTACTTTTGCGCCCATCTTTTCAAGAGATAATATCGAATCCCTCACCGCTTTCAATACAGCAGGGTGTATGCCTTTGATAAAATATTCCTCCGGCACACCTATTGTTAACCCGTGCAAATCCTTTCTCAGCGAATAGGTATAGTCTAATTTAGGACGGGATACAGATGTTGAATCCTTCTCATCATATCCGGCTAGAACATTCAATAACCGGGCGCAATCCTTAACGTTCTTTGTCAGAGGTCCTATCTGGTCCAGGCTGGAAGCAAAGGCAATAAGACCATAACGCGAGACAAGCCCATATGTCGGCTTCATGCCCACAATACCGCATAGCGCGGCAGGTTGTCTTATAGAACCGCCGGTGTCAGAACCAATCGCCATGGGAACCTGGCCGCTTGCTACAGCCGCTGCTGACCCGCCGCTTGAACCACCCGGTATATAATCGATATTCCATGGATTGCGGGTCGGCCCGTAACAGGAAGTCTCACAGGAAGAACCAAAGGCAAATTCGTCCATATTTACTTTTCCAAAAAGCATGCCGCCTGCCGCCTTGATACGTTCGATTACTGTCGCGTTATAAGGAGGTCTAAACCCCTTTAATATCCTGGAGGCACAAGTAGTCAATTCATCTTTCACACATATATTATCCTTGACCGCAACCGGCGCTCCTGCCAGCACATCTGATTCTTTGAGGCGCATGGCATCTTTCTCTATCCTATCCTTATCAAAATGCACAAATGCCTTTATCTTTCTATCTACGGCATCTATCCTTCTCAAATAATCTCTGTAACTTTTTTCTTTGCCCATTGCTTCCTATCCCCTAGATGACCTTTGGAACACCAAAGAAATCCTTAAGTCGGCGCGGGGCATTTTTAAGGGCCTCTTCAGCCGTAAGCGAGGGCCTTTCTTTGTCTTCGCGATATACATTTTTCATGCCGCTTACCGCGTGGCTTGTAGGCTCGACATTCTCGGTGTTCAACTCGTTTAGCTTGTTGATATAATTCAATATATCGCTCAGCTCGCCCTTAAATTTCTCCAGCTCATCATCTGAAAAACTTAGTCGAGCAAGTTTAGCGACCTGGCGGACTGTGGAATTAGATATCTTTTTATCGGCCACCTTTATCCTCCCTTTCAGCTAAAATATTAGCCAGCTCGGCAAAATTATGGATCGACAACTCTTCAGGTCTCCTTTTGCTGCCTAATCCGATCCGTTCGATCGCGGTTATCAACTCAGCCTTACTCATTTTAACTATACCCTGCCCATATAACGAACTGACAATAGTCTTCCTTCTCTGCCCAAACGCGCCCCTTACGATCCGGAAGAACAAGTCTTTATCTCTGACACTGACCTTTGGCGTCTCTGTAATATCGATACGTATAAATATTGAATCGACTTTAGGTTCAGGAAAAAAACAACCCTTCTTAACCAGCAGAAGCTTAGTAACATTAGAGTAGAATCCGGCAAAACAACTCAGCGATGAATAATCCTTATCGCCCGCGCTTGCCGTCAACCTCGCTCCATATTCTCTTTGCACCATAAAAAACATAGGCGCGTGACAGCCGCAGGTCAAATATTTCTCTATTATAGGCGTCGTTATATAATAAGGCAAATTGCCCACTATTTTATCAAAACCATCCTGAGAATCGTAACACAGTATATCCTTGTCCACGATCTCAACATTCTCAACCCCCGCAAGAATATCCTCGCGCAAAATTCGAGTGATTTTACGGTCCTTTTCACAGGCAACAACTTTCCGGGCCATCTCAGCTAAGATTATTGTCAGTTCTCCGAATCCGGGGCCTATCTCCAATATGTCATCCCCCGGTCCGGGATCGACCAGTCTTATTATTTTATCCCTGATGTTTCGGTCTATTAAAAAATTCTGTCCTAACCGCTTTTTGGCCCTGAATCCGTGTCTATTCCAAATATTGATTAATATTTTTTTTGTCAGCATATACATTTTATCGCGACTTTTATCGCGTTCATCATGGAGACAGGACTGGCGATCCCTTTTCCCGCGATGTCATAGGCCGTGCCATGGTCCGGTGATGTCCTTACGAACGGAAGCCCCAGAGTCATATTAACACCAGTATCAAAATGAAGCATTTTGAACGGGGCCAGGGCTTGATCATGATACATACTGACTACCCCATCCAGTTTTCCATTAAGGTGCTGATGAAATACCACGTCAGCAGGCACCGGACCCGTTATGCCGGGCATAGCCTTTCGCAAAATGCTGATGGCGGGCATAATAACATTCTCTTCCTCCTTACCTATCGAACCATTATCGCCGGCATGAGGATTTAAACCCGCTACACCTATTTTCGGAGAACCTATCTTAAAATACTTTATTAGCGCTGCGCAAAATAATTTAGTCGTGTCAACTATGCCGGATACGGTTATCAACCCGGGTACCTGCCCTAAGGGAATATGCCTTGTTACCAGGACAACCTTAAAATCATCCTTGGTAAACATCATTGCATATTTATCCGTACCCGTAAGGGAGGCTAATATCTCAGTATGCCCTTGCGCTTTGACCCCCGCCAAGCTCAGTGAATACTTGTTTATGGGAGCTGTTACCAGAGCCTTTCTTTTATGCTTTATAGCCTGAAGTATCGATACACCCTTTTTGATTTTTTCATACGAAATCCTGCCGGATATCTTGCTTGCATGGCCTGTCTTTACACCCTTAACAGGCTCATCAACCAGTATTATATTGACCTTTTTTTTGAGGCTGATATTCTTCAGCGCTTTATCGACCACTTCCCTGCCGATCCCTGCCGGATCACCCGTAGTTATGACTATTGAGAGTTTATTTGACTTCGATATACGCATTTTGCTTCAACTCTTCTATGTAAACAGCCAGCCTGTCCCTCACCTTTGTATTAAATATATATCTCTCTATCTGAGCGCTTACCTCATCATAAGGCATAATCTCAGGTGCCTTGATCTCTTCAACCTTAAAAATATGAAAACCAATGTCCGTTTTAATGATCTCAGAGATCTGGCCCGCTTTGAGCGAAAACAGAATATCATCTATCCTCTTAATCATGTCCCCTTTGGAGACATATCCCATATCACCGCCGTTCTCCGCCTGCGCGCCATCAGAAAATTCTTCGGCTAATGCCGCGAAATCTTCCCCTTTCTTAGCGCGATTCAATATCTGGTTGATCAATCTAAAGGCGACCTTTGGATCTCTATCCCGCGTCACTTTTATAAAAATAGTCCTTACCTTGACCATTGGAGGGATTGTAAAAGATTCCTGGTTGTCCTCATAATAATCATAGATCTCCTTTGGTGTTATTACGATCTTGCGGCCGATCTCCCTGTCTATAAGCTTCTTTGCCATTATCGATGACTTGAGGTTATCCTCAAGCTCTTTTACCCCTATACCCTGTTCCTCAAGCATAAGGAAAAACTCGTCTTCGCTGTTATAGCGGGATTTCATTTGATCCAATCTCTCTTGAACCTCGCTCTCAGGCACCTCAACACCCTGCCTCTTTGCTTCACTGATGACTAATTTATCGTTTATCAAGGTCTGCAGGATCTGAATGCGCATTTCTTTAAGTTTTTCCTGGAACACCTCCTTCTCATATCGGTCCTGATAGTCCCTATAGAATGGATTTAGCTTTCTGTCCAGCTCCCTCTGAGTGATCACCTCGTCATTTACGATTACTATTATCTTATCGACTATCTCACAATCAGACAGCGCGGAAACACATATCAAGGACAGTAAGAATACGATAAACTTAAAATGCCTTCTATTATTCTTCATCCGAATTATCATCCTTCCCGTAGGAGGCCTCTTTCTTAAAACACTCCGCGTCTTCGAACACGACGATCTTTGATTCATTCCTCAGCTTTTCTACGAGCTCATTAAAGGCTATCTTTTTCTTTTTTGCCAGTAGGTTCTGCGAGATCCTCTCCCTTACATCATCATACTTCTCAATGGAAGGCAGTTTCCTCTCCGTCAACTTGAGCACATGATAGCCGTATCGCGTCTTTACAACATCACTTATATCGCCCTCTTTCATTACAGTCGCCGCTTTTTCGAAGTCAGGATCAAGTTGACCCCTGGCGAAATACCCGATATCTCCGCCTTTTTTTGCGGACGGTTCATCAATAGACCTGGCCCTGGCGAGATCCTCAAAATTTCGGCCGTTGGCCAGCTCAAGCAGCACGGATTTAGCGTCCTCTTCAGTTTTTAGCATAATATGCGATACCCGAAATACTTCAGGCGTTTTGAATTCATCAATATTTTCATTATAATACTGCCTTGCCTCTTCCTCACCCACTACGACCTTGTCGTTTATCTCATCCTGCAACAACCTGGCTATCAATATCTTTTTTTTAGCCGCTTCAAGCACTCCCATTACATCCTTATTTTTGTCGAGACCTTTTTTAAGCGCCTTCATGTACAGTAATTCATCGACTATTATATCCTCGATAAATTTTCTCTTATTCGTCCTGACAACCTGCCTGTATTTTTCAGGCAGTTTATTGATACGTACATCCAGATCGCCTTCGGTTATGACCTTTTTATCGATACGCGCGATTACATCTGTCTCTTTCTTCCCGCATCCATTCATAGCCGAAAAAACAAACACAATCGCCGACCATATAATAATATATTGCTTCATATTATCTCCTTTACATGTTTATATATATTACCACATGGCCGACCCCATTTCAAGCGATAGATGTTGCGCGGATGTCATGATCATCTGTTAAAACATAGGACTTGGCAGGTGCATATTCTGTTAGCACACTACATGAAAATGACAAATTACCAATGACAAATGACAAATAAATGACTAATGACAAATTTGAATAGAATATGTCTTTTGTCATTTGACATTTGGAATTCATTTGTTATTTGGAATTTGTAATTTGTTATTAACCGCGTATGTAGGGGACGGAGTTAACTTATTGGTAGCATTGTCAAGTGTTGACATTTAAATGCCTAACCTCTGTATTATATATATTCTTAACGCTAACAAAATCCCATAAATTTTTCCATGCAGGATGCTGGTATCT
>Ga0272441_10004600_pt1 | contig 24768 bp, 18 predicted proteins | sample SSMProp6N_FD_193582 | JGI IMG/M metagenome (GOLD analysis project Ga0272441, IMG submission 193582) | Marine sediment archaeal communities from Little Sippewissett salt marsh, Falmouth, MA, United States - SSM-Prop-6N | ecosystem: Environmental > Aquatic > Marine > Wetlands > Sediment ...
CGACACGTGGCCCGACCCCTCGCGGAAAACGCAGAGCCACTCGTCCCCCTGCCGCACGAGGTCCGTGAACGCGTTGTGCGGGGCCTTGTCCCAGATCTTGTGGACGCCGAGGAGGTCCGGCTTCGGCGGCGCATCGGCCGAGGCGGTGACCGTCAAGAGGGCAACCACCAATGCAACTCGTGTGAGGCAACGCATGTCAGCCTCCCGCTCTGTGTGAACCAAACATCGAATGACGATGTCCGGCTGCTTGCACCGCCGGCTCGGGGCTTACGGCGCCGCCGGACCGCGCCAGACGGACCCGCCGAACGTCGTCACGATGATCTCCTCCGGGGCCGACGGGTCGAAATGCACCCGCTGAATGTTCGCAAACGGCAGCCGGGCGAACGGGGCCCACGTGGCGCCGTCGTCCTTGCTGAGATACAGGCCGGCCTCGCGGGCGCCTTCGGTCAGGGTGGCGTAAATCCAGCCGGGGTGCCGCGGATGGTACGCCGCCCCGAAGTGCTGACGGTCCTTCCGGACGAGGAGGGACCACGTCTCGCCGCCGTCGGTCGTCCGGTAGAGGCCGCCTTCGGGCGGCCGGCCCTGCGCGTCCGCCGCCGCCAGCAGAATCGTACCTTTGCGCTCGGGATGGACGGCAAAGTCCTTCGGCCAGCGGACGTCGAGGCTTCGCGTGATCTCGGTCCACGTTTCCCCGCCGTCGCCGGAGCGATACAGGCCCACGCCGTCGGCGAGGAACGTCCCGCCCTCGCGCTTGGCGGTGACGAGGCAGAAAAGCGTGCCGTCCGGACGCCGGTCGAGTCGGCAGCACCGCATGTTCTTCGGATGGCCGAGGTCGCGGCTCGTCTTTCGCCACGTGGCCCCGCCGTCGTCGGAGCGGTACACGCCGCGCGTAAACAGCGACGCCCACAGCGTCCGGCGGTCGCGCGGCGAGGTGGGGTCGAGCACGACCGACACGCACGGGGCCTGGGGCAGGCCGCCCTTCGTCCACGCGGCGCCGAAGTCGTCGCTCCGGGCCACACCCCCGCTCATGTGGATCCCGTGCCGGCCCTGGATGATGTTGCCGTTCGGGATGTCGTGCGTGTTGGAGAACGCACCCCACATGCGGCCGGGGACGTCCGGGTCGATGGCAAGTTCGTACACGGTGTTGTGCCACGGCAGGTTGTGACCCTGCCAGATCCAGGTGCGTCCCGCGTCCAGGCTCCGCGCAAAACCGATGTCCGTGTAACAGGTGTAATGCCGGTTCGGCTCGTGCGGATCGATGTCGTAGTTCCACGTGCTCGTCACGACAAGGCCGTTGTTCAGCCACGCGGCGTCCTTGCCTTCCGACTGGTTCGGCGCGGGGAGGGTGTGGCAGACCTTCCAGAACCCGCCGCCGTCATCGGTCCGCGAGACGAACATCCCCGTGCACGTCATGACGACGTCCGGGTCGGAGGGTGCGACGGCCATCGCCTCCGGCACGGACTGCCACCGCTGCCCGATGCCGCGCGTCAGCCAGTCGTGCTCGGCGTTGAACTGTTTGAACCGCGGGTCCGAGAAGAGCGTCGGACGCCACGACCGGCCGGCGTCGTCCGTCCGGTAGACCGTGCTGTGACCCGGCGGCATATAACTCGTGCCGGCCCCGTAGGCGTAGGCGACGTCGGGTGCGGCGTCGGTGGTCGCCAGGTGCGGGTAGCGCGGGAGGTCGCCGTTCGCCCATCGGCTGGTGCGGCGGGTGGAGGTGTTAATCTCCGGATTCATCGCCCGCCGCCACGTCCGGGCGCCGTCATCGGAGACGAAGACGCCGCCCGTCAGCCGGCCACCGTTCAACGCGCACGGGACGGAGGCGTACAGCCGCGTGACCTTCCCGTCGGATCCCCCCGCAAAGGCGAGGAGGTCGCCGGCGGGCAGACCGGCGCGGGCGGGCGCGAACGTCTCGCACACCGGGCCCGACCGGAAGACGCCCTTCGACGTGCCGACGTAGACCTCCCGCGCCGCCTCGTCGGCGGCCTTGCGGCGGGCGATGCCGAGGACCTTCCCCGCCACGCCCTCGCATCGCCGCCACGTGCCACCGCCGTCCGGCGTCACCCACAGGCCGTCCTCCGTGCCGACGAACACGCGGTTGGGCACGTCCGGGTCGATACGGAGGAGCACCGGCCGGCGGCGCCACGGCGGCCGGCCCTCGCGCCACGGCCGGAAGGTCCGGCCGGCGTCGGTCGAGACGCGCAGGTCCGCGCCCCATCCGCTGGGGGCCAGGATGCGCTTGGGGTCGCGGGGGTCAAACGCGGCCGCGCACACCGTGCACCCACGGAGTTGGCGGTGATGGATCATCTGCCAGTGTCGGCCGCCGTCGCGCGAGACGTACGCCCCGCTCATGTCGCACGCGATCATCACGAGGTCCGGATCGTGCGGTGAGACGACCAGACGATACAGCGCCCCGCCGCCCGTCAGCCCCACCGGCCGCCAGACGGGTTCGGCCGCGGCGGCGCTCGCGGCGACGAGGGCGATCGCCGACAGGACGGACCACAGTACGCTCAGGCGTTTCACGGTGTCGACTCCTTCACGACGAAGCGGCGGACCATGGCGGCGGCGACGTCGTCGCAGGCCTTCGGGGCGGCGTCGGCCCCCGTGTTCGTGGCGGCGAGGACGGCGAAGTCCACCTTCGGGGCGAGCCAGACCACCGCGTAGTTCATGCCGTTGGACCCCGCGTGCGTCAGGGCCGTCCCCCCTGCCCAGCCGCGCTCCACGACGCCCCAGCCCAGGGCGTAGTCGTCGCCGAACGGCGGCGCGTGGAGGCGCTTCCAATCCGTGACGGCGAGCGGCGTCGGTCGGCCGCGGGCCCCGTCGAGGTGGGCCTCGACGAACGCCGCCCAGTCGCGGAGCGAACAGTGGACCGTCCCGGCGGGCCCGATGGCGGGCGGGTTATCGATCAACGGCCCGGGCTCGAGCGGTGTCTCCTTGCCGTCGAACACTTTGTGCTGCCACGGCTGGGCGATCTTCCCGGCCGACCCCATCGCGCCGAAGCCGGCGGTGGTCATGCCGAGCGGCTCGAAGAGGTGTCGGCGCATCAGGTCCTCCCACGGGGCGTCGGCAGCCACCTCGCACGCCGCCCCGAGGACGGCGTAGCCGGCGTTCGAGTAGCGGAACGCGGTGCCGGGCTGGACGGCGGGCTCCTGGGCGAGGATCTTCGCCACGTACGCCCGCCGCTGCGCGCGCGGCGGCCCCGGCAGACGGTGGACCGCCAGGAATTCCATGCCCTTCGGCCACGTGTGGTCGGCTCCCGGCATCCCGCTGCGATGGGCCGCGCACTGGAGCAGCGTCACCGTGCGGTACGCCTCGTGCATGCGCCGGGCGAGGTCGGGGAAGGCCTCCGCCAGCGTCATCTCCCACCGGAGTTTCTTCCGCTCGACGAGGATCTCCGCGAGCGTCGCCGTCATCGCCTTCGTGCACGAGCCGATGTGGAACCGGTCGCCGGCGGCGACCGGCACGTCCGCGCCCTTCTTGCGGACGCCGACGGCCCCGACGGTGAGGAAATCGCCGTCGCGGATGACCGCGGCCGCCAGCGCCGGCACGCCGCGCGCGGCCCGGATGTCGCGGAGCGCGGGCTCCAGGGCCGCCGCCGCCCCCGCCTGCTCGCCCGTCGACTCGCGGTCGGGACGGCCGCCGGCCGGGGCGCAGCCGGCGGGGAGCATCAAGGCCGCGGCGAGGGCGAAGAGGACGGCGGGACGAGCGAGGCGGACGGGCATGGGCGTCTCCTCCGGACTGACGGCGGACCGGCCCGCGCCATCCGCGTGGCGGAGGGGCGGCCGGCCGGGGCACCGCCGATTCTAGCCCTCCGCCCGCCGGCATCAAGCGAACTCCGACACCGCCCCACCCCCGTCCGGGTTTACAACGATGGACATCCGGGCGTGGACCGTCGGTCCGGGCCGCACCATGTACGGGGACAAATAGCCATGAGGCAAATCGTCGGACTCATCCTGCTCGGTCTTGCGACCGCGGCCTGCGCGGGGACGGTGGCTCCGGCGGCCGAACCGCACGCATCCGTCCCCTCAGATGCCGACAGGGCGACCGACGAGGCGGTGTTCCTCAAGGGCGGCGACGTGTCGCTCCTGCGGGCCATCGAGCAGGCCGGCGGCGTGTGGCGGGAGGATGGCCGGCCCAAGGATCCCCTCGCCATCTTCCGCGACGCCGGCTGCAACACGCTGCGGCTCCGCCTGTTCCACACGCCGAACGGCCGGGGCGGCGTCGTCAACGACCTGGCGTACACGAAAGCCCTCGGCCGGCGGATCAAGCGGGCCGGGTTCCGCCTGCTGCTCGATTTCCATTACTCCGACACCTGGGCCGACCCGGGGCACCAGATCACGCCCGCCGCCTGGAAGGACCTCGATCTCCCGGCCCTGTGCCAGGCGGTCCGCACGTACACGCGTGACGCCGTCCTCGCCTTGGACAAGGCCGGCGCCCGGCCGGACATCGTCCAGGTGGGCAACGAGATCGGGCACGGCCTGCTGTGGCCCACGGGTAAGCCCGGCAACTCCGACGAGGGCTGGCGGCGCCTGGCGGACCTCGTCCACGCGGGCATCCGCGGCACGGGCGACGCCGAGGCCGGCGGCCCACCCATCCAGGTCATGATCCACCACCAGGCGGGCGGCAACCCGGGGGCCGTGCGTTGGTTCTTCGACCACCTGGCCGAGCGCGGCGTCCGCTTCGACCTCATTGGCCTGAGTTACTACCCGTGGTGGCACGGCACGCTCGAGGATCTGCGCCAGACGCTCGCCGCCACCGCCCGGCGCTACGACAAGGACATCGTGCTCGTCGAGACGGCCACCTTATACAAACCGGGGCGCGAGCACGGGCGCGACACGATCCTCCGCGAGCCGCTGCCGGGCTACCCTGCGTCGCCGGCGGGTCAGAAGGCGTTTCTGGAGGAGGTGCTGCGGATCGTCCGGGCCACGCCCGGCGGGCACGGCCGGGGCGTCCTCTGGTGGGCGCCGGAGGTCATTGCCGCCGGCGGCCGGACCCGCGGGTACCAGGACCGGGCCCTCTTCGACGCCGACGGCCACGCCTTGCCCGCCCTGTCGGCCTTCAAGGAATAGCGACGACCGCCGCGCCACCGGCCGGCCCCGCGCCGGAATGACGGCTGGACACGGCGGGCCGGGGTGTGTAGCCTCAGAGCACGAATCGTTCTCCGCCTGCGCCCTCGAAAGGAACCGGCCATGTCGAACCCGCAAACCACCCGCCGCCGCTTTCTCACCGGCGCCGCTTCGGCGGCCGCCGTCACCGTCGTCGCCCGCCACGTCGTGGCCGGGGCGAACCAATCGCCGCCCAGCGAGAAACTGAACGTCGCAGGCATCGGCGTCGGCGGCATGGGCGCGGGCGACCTCAGGAACCTCGAATCCCAGCACATCGTCGCCCTCTGCGACGTCGATCGCCGCTACGCCGCCCGCACCATCAAGCGCTATCCCAAGGCAACGGTGTACACCGACTATCGCCGCATGCTGGAGAGGCAGAAGGACATCGACGCCGTCGTCGTCGCCACGCCCGACCACACGCATGCCGTCATCTCGATGGCCTGCATGAAGGCCGGCAAGCACGTCTACTGCCAGAAGCCGCTGACGCACGACGTGCGCGAGGCCCGGATGCTGGCCCGGACGGCCAAGGAAACGGGCGTCACCACGCAGATGGGCATCCAGGGCCACTCGAAGGACGGCTGCCGCCTCATCGTCGAGTGGATCCGGGCAGGCGTCATCGGCGAGGTCCGCACCGTCGACGCCTGGTGCAGCCTCTCGTACTATCCGTGGGGCCACGCGGGCTGGAGCAGTTCGTGGGCGGGCGGTGCACGGCCGAAGGAAACCCCGCCCGTCCCCGACACGCTCGACTGGGACCTCTGGATCGGTCCGGCGGCCGTGCGGCCGTACCACCCGGCGTACCATCCGGCGGTGTGGCGGTGCTGGCTGGACTTCGGGTCCGGCATGATGGGCGACCGCGGGGCCCACACCCTGGACCCCGTCTTCTGGGCCCTGGACCTGGGGGCGCCGGAGAGCGTCGAGGCCACCTCCTGCGGCCAGACGAAGGAGAAGCACGCCCTGGCGGCGATGGTGACGTACCGCTTCCCCGCGCGCGGCAGCCTGCCGCCCGTCCTCCTCACGTGGTACGAGGGCACGCGGGCGCCCCGGCCGCCGGAACTCGAGGACGGCCGCGTCATGGGCGACCGCGAGGGCGGCGTCATCTTCCACGGCTCCAAGGGGAAACTGATGTGCGGCACGTACGGCAACGGGCCGCGGCTTGTCCCCGAGAGCCGCATGAAAGACTTCAAACGACCGGAGCCGTCGCTGCCCCGCATCCGCACGTCGCACGAAATGGAGTGGGCCGAGGCCGCCAAGGCCGGTCGCCCCGCCGGCGCCCACTTCGGCTACGCCGGGCCGCTGACCGAGGTGTGCGTCCTGGGGAACGTGGCCAAACGCGTGGACGGGCGCATCGCCTGGGACGCCGAGAACCTGAAGGTCACCAACCGGAAGGACGCCGACCGCTACGTCGCCACGCCCTACCGCGAGGGATGGAGCCTTTAACCCGTGTCCCTTCGCGTGCGGCGGGTCTCCGTACCCGCCGCGCACAATCACTTCAGGGAACTGCCGCGCGGCGGGGCCGTCTAAACGGATGGACGCTCGGACGCAAAGGGGACCCGCCATGCGTCGTGTTTGCCTGCTCGTTACCGCCGTCGCGATCCTGCTTCCCGCCGCCGGGGTCCTCGCCGACGGGGCCTTCGTCTGGCGCAAGGGCGCGGACCTGCACGAACCCCAGCAGAAGGCCGTCCTGTACTGGCACGCGGGCCGCGAGGTCATGGTCCTCCAGGTCAAGTACGAGGGCCCGGCCGAGGACTTCGGCTGGGTGGTCCCCCTGCCCGCCAAGCCCGAGGTCGACGCCATCAAGCCCGAGGACAGCCCCTTTGCCGAGATCAGCCTCTACACCCAGCGGCGGCTGAAATGGGGACTGCGCAGCGCGGGACCGCCCATGGACAAAGCGGTGGAGGTCCTGGAGCGCAAGATCGCCGGCGTGTACGACGTGGCCGTCCTCGCCGCCAGCGACGCAGGGGCCCTCGGCGGCTGGCTCGAGAAGCACGGCTTTGCCTTCCCGCGCGAGCGGCAGGACGTCCTCGACCACTACGTCCGCAAACGGTGGGTGTACGCGGCAATGCGGATCGACCCGAAGCAACTCGCCGGCGACGAGGTGAAGAAACTCCGGACGGGCCAACTTCAGCCCGTCCGGTTCACCTTCCGGACGCCCCGGATGGTATACCCGCTGCGGATCTCATCGGTCAACGCGGGCGAGACGGAGGTCCTCCTCTACGTGCTCGCCGCGGCGCCCATGGTCCTGGCGGACGGGCCGAACGGCGGCGGCTTCGGCCCGGGTGCCAACACGGCCCGTTTCGCCACCGACTGGAACACAGACCCGGACTACGGCACCTACCGCAAAGCCAAGCCCGAGGAACTGCCCCTGACGTGGAAGGCCCTCGGCACGGCCGCGGGCCGGTCGCTCCACCTGATGAAGTACCGCGGCCGGTACACGGGGGCGACCATGACGGACGACCTGACGTTTGCGGTGATGAAGCCCAAACGCCGCGGGTCGTGAGTCAGAACAAGCCATCCAGCGGTGGACGCCACGGGGGTGCCACTGGCGGCTTGTCCGCCAGTGCGCCTCGCCCTTCGGGAAACACTGGCGGACAAGCCGCCAGTGGCACCCGGCGCCTCGCGCGGCGGCTACCCCTTTGAGCGCTGCGCGGCGCCTGCGGAGACCCGCCGCGCACCATCACGATGCGGATGTCCCGGCGTTCGGCTCGTCGGCGTCGAGGTCGCGGACCTTGGCCCCCGGCGGCCGGCGGTACTCAAAGACGCGCGGGTTCGGTTCCTTCTCCGGTTTCACTTCCGTCAGGCGCAGGACCAGGATCATCTCCCGCCCCTCGCCGTAGAAACGGGCCCGGTACGCCGTCGCGAGCGGGGCTTTGCCGGGACCGACGGGCTTGTAGCGGAGGAGTTCGGCCATGAGGAGCCGGCGGGCGGCCCTGTCGAAGAGGTCGACCCGGATGGGCCGGAGCGTCTCGCGGTCGAACCAGATCCGCCGCCGCGGCCCCGGGGCCGCCGCGGGCGGGTAGCGCTCCGTCAGGACGTAGTGATCGCGCTGGGCGACGAACTCGGCGGGCGTAGCGGGGCCCAAGTCGATGCGGAAGAGGCCGATCGCCGTCATCAGGTCGGCCGGCGAGAGGATAAACCGCTTCTCGCCCTCGCCGCCGCGACGGCCCGTCCAGACGGTGTTGACCTCGGGGCGGATCCACAGCCAGAACCGCTCCGGGTTCATCCCCACTTTGAACACGTCCTTGCCGAGCACCTCGCCGTGCACGAACAGGCGGTCGGGCTTGTCGAGGAAGAGGTGGCCGGAAAGGTCGTGCTGTTCGCGCTCGGTGCCCGCCTCGTCCTTGGGGAAGTTGAGCATCAGGTCCGCGCGGGCCCATAGATGCGGGATTCGTGCGGCCCAGGCGTTGTGACGGGCCAGGACCGTGGCAGGCGGTAGGACCTCGCCGGCGGCGATGGCCGGTGCTGTAATGCAGAGCACCGCGAGAATGGCGGCCGTCAGTGCCGCAAAGAAGCGTCCAGGGGGCTTCTCGGCGCGGGTGGCATGGCCACGCTTGCGTGGCCATGGGCATGGTGACGATTCATGGCCACCCGACATCTGATGGCCATGCCACCCCGCCGAAAGACGCAGGTGCCACGGCCGGTCTTGCCCCGCCGTGACTCGGGCACGGCCGGACAAGACCGGCCGTGGCACATTCCTGACGAGCGGCGGGGAATCATTCATCGGCCGCCTCCCCGGCCTCGGCGGCCGTCTCGGCGTCAGCCGTTTCGGCCTCATCCGCCTCTCCGCCGGCGGTTTCGCTCTCGGCGGGTTCGTCCTCGGCGGCGTCGAGACGGTCCCACTGCTGGGGCATGTCGAGGATGGCGCCGAGGCGGTCGGTGACCGAGCGGATCTCGTCCTCCGACAGCCTCGGACACGTGACGGTGTGCCGGCGCTTGGTGCCGGACTCGCGGAGGGTGAGTTCCTCGCCCCGTCCGCCGACGCGGCGCGACGATTCCAGCCGCAGCCGCTTTTTGCGCATCAGCACGAGCGCCAGGACGTAGCGGAAGCGCCGGGCCTCTTCCTGGTCGGCCTCGGCGAGGTGTTCGAAGAGTTGCATGAGGCGGCCGATGTCCACGAGGCGCGGGCCCGTCGGCCGGGCGGTCGGCGGCTCGGGGACGCGCGTCTGCCAGTAACTGAAGTACGCCTCCGGGTCCGGCCGCCAGCAGTCCGGACAGAAGTCGCGGCGGACGAACATCTCCTCGGCGTCCGGCTCCGCCTCGACGACGGCCGAGTAGTACGACTCGCCGACGTCGAATCGCCGGCCGCAGGTGTGACACGTGCGCTCCGAGGCGCTGATCTTGTACTCGCGGTCAAGGGGCATCCGAGTTGCTCGATTCTCGTCGGTTGCGCGGCGCCTGCGGAGACCCGCCGCGCACGGCGTCCTGTGGTCGTCCTACTTGTTGAGTGTCGCGAGGACGATGTCGCGGGTCTCGGCGGCGAGGCGTTCGGCCTCGGCCAGAGCGGCATCGGTCGCCTCGCGGACGGCGGCGGCGTCCGCCTCGTCCCGGTAGCCGGCGAGGTTGACGGCCGTGTTGATGACGGCGGCCCGGACGGTGCCAAGCGCCAGTTCCGCCGCCACGCCCACGTCGCTGACGAGGTTCGGGTTGGCGATGTCCGCCAGGCGCCGGGCGATGGTCAGGATTTCCAGGCCGGCGTCCCGCACGTCGCCGACGACGTCGAGCGAAACACGGGTGGCCTCGCGGACCGCCTCGCCCCGGGCCGAGGCCTGCTCGTCGGTCTCCTTCGGCATCCGGAAGGCGGCCATGATGCCCTGGTAGGCGGCCATATCGTCGTGGGCGGAGGCGAGGAGGGCCTCGCGGACCTCCTCCAGACGCTCGAGGTGCGCGTGGATCTCCGGCTCGACCTCCTTGAACCGCTCCTTGCCGGCGGTGAACCCGGCGGCCATGGCGGCCATGGTGGTGGCGAGGGCCCCGGCGACGGCGGCGACGCTGCCCCCGCCGGGCGTCGGACGGGCCGCCGCCGCATCGTCAAAATAGCGACCGAGCGATTCAGTCCGATAGTCGGTGGCCATGACACGTCTCCCTCCCGGATCAACGCGCACAGGGTACCGGGTGGGAGCGGGCAACGCAAACGTTTGCGCCCGGGCCGTCTCTACGGCTCGACGCCGTCGAAGACGAGCCGGCAGACGTAGGCGACCGCGCCGGCCTTCGCGGTCCGCGTGGAGGCATCGACGGCCACGAGCACTTCCGGCCGGCCGAAATACACGGGGCCACTGCGTCCCAGCGCCACCGTGCGAACCGCCTTGGCGCTGACACCCTCGGCCACCTCCACGCTGACCTCCGCCAAAACCGACATGTCGATGTCAACCTTGACGTCGAGATCCGCGCCGGTCCGCTGGCCGACGAACTGGAAGATCACCCCCACGTCTTCGTACTGGATGGTGTTCACCTTGGCCCGGCCTTGCGTCATCCGGGTGTTCGTGACGAACGGCTCGCGTTTGCTGACGCGGATGCGGTCCTCGTTCAGGCTGACGGTCTGGTCGACCGCGTAGGCCACGTGGGTGTCGCCGAGGTCCGCGAGGATCTTCTCCAGAACGTCCGGCGTCTCGGCCTTGGGGACAAGGGCGTCGGCATTCAGGCCGCCGAGTCCCTCCGCCGGCAGTTGCACCTCGTAGATGGTCGCCTGGAACCGGGCCGACGTCTCGTCCGGCGCGGCAAGCCTGGCGCGGGGCGCCGGCTCCCGGACCGCCTGGGGCTCACAGCCGAGCAAGGCACCCAACACCAACAGAACCACCGCAAACGAAAAGGCCGCATGTCGCATGGCTCCCCCTTTCTGTGCCCGGACATCGGGCGAATCGAGGTTACTCGCCGACCTCCGCCGGCTACTTCTCCCGCACGGCCTTGGCGGTCTCCGGGTCGCCCGTGACGACGACGATGACCGGGCGGGTCAGGTACTTGCGGGCGACGCGGGCCACGTCGGGCGGCTGGACCGCCCGGATGCGCTTCAACTCCTCCCGGGCGAAATCGTGGCCCAGGCCGAGGGCCTCGTCGATGGCGGCCTCCAGCGCCCACCCGTCGATGGTCTCGCGGCCGAGTTCCTTCGCCGTGACGATTGTCGCCCGGGCGGGCTCGAGTTGCGCCGGCGTATACGTTTCCTTCCGCGCCCGGGCCATCGCCTTCTCGATGATGCCGACCACCTCGGGCACCTTCTCGGGCTGGCAGACGGCCATCGAGGTGACGTACCCCGGCCTCAGGCCCGAAAGCGACCACGCGTGGACTTCGTACACGAGCCCCTTGCCGCGCAACTCCTCGTGCAGCCAGCCGCTCGGCATGCGGTAGCCCGAGACGACGGTGTCGAGGAGATCGATCGCGAAGCGGTCACGAAGATTGTAGATATCCGTTCCCGGATACGCCACGTACACGATGGCCGAGCTTTTCTGCGTGCCCTTGATGTAGACCTCGCGGCCGTCGGTCTTGCGCGGCGGGACGTCGCGGGGGAAAGAGAGGTCCGGCCGCGGAGCCAGGTCCTCGACGGCCTCGGCCACGTGCTTGGCATCCGCCGGCAAGTCGATGCCACCGAAGACCGCCACCACGAGGTTCCCCGCCGACACGTACTTCCGGTGCCAGGCCAGGAGGTCGTCCCGCGCGAGGTCCCTCACCACGTCCTTCTCGCCGAGCACGGGGAACCGGTACGGCGAGTCGCGGAAGAACGTGCGGTTGAAGTAGAGGTTCGCCTCGGCGTGCGGGGTGTCGGCAAGGTGGGCGAGTTGGGCGAGCGTCATCGCCCGGAGGCGTTCGATCTGGATCTTCGGCAGCGACGGCCGGAGCAGGCACTCGGCCGCCAGGTCGAACGTCTTCCGGAAATCGCCGGCCAGGCACCGGGCCGAAAGGTACATGGTGTTGCGGCCGCTGGAGGCCGACATCTGGGCCCCCATCGCGTCGAGGATGCGTGCGATTTCCTCGGCCGAGTGCTCCTCGGTGCCCTTCATCAGCATGCGGGCCAGGAAGTGGCTCGTGCCGGCCGTCTCGGCCGACTCCACCGCCAGGCCGCCGCGCATCACCATCTGGATGCTGACCGTCGGATGGTCCGGAATCGGGCAGAGGAGCAGGCGGACGCCGTTGGGCAACTGGCGGGCGAAGATCTGGGGCCGGCCGGCGGGGGGCTTTGCGACCTTGGCCGCCGTCGCGCCCTCCGCTTCGGTCTCGCCCGTCTCCGCCCCGGCGGCGGGCGGCGGCTTGGGTACGATGCGGCTGACGTTCAGGCGCTCGGGATCGAGATAGCCCCGCGCCACGCGCCGCACGTCCTCGGCCGTCACGCGCTGGATGTTCCGGACGTAGCGGTCCGAGAAATCCGGGTCCCCCACGAGCAGCGCGTTCAGGCCGACGTCGGTGGCGATGTCCTCGCACTGCTGGAGGCCGAAGACGTGCTCCGCGATCTTCTGCCGCTTCGCCCGGGCGAGTTCGTCCGGGGCGGGCAGCGTTTCGCGGGCCTTGGCCAGGTGCTCGAGAACGGCCCGCCGGGCCGTGTCGGCCTTGCCGGGCTCGCACTCCAGCATGACGGCGAAGCGGCCGCCGTCGTACCCGGCGGGGGTGTAACTGACGACCGAGATCGACTGCACCAAGCCGCGCTCTTCCCGCAGGTCCGACACCAGCCGCGACGCCCGCCCCTCCCCGAGGATGAACGCCAGGATGTCCAGTGGGTACAGGTCCGGGTGCGTCAGCGGGATCGTCGGAAACTCGATGAGGCAGCGGACGCTCTCGACGTCCATCGCGACCTCGCCCTCGCGGGGACCCGTCTGCTCGCGCCGGTCGGGCAGGACCGTGGGCTGGAACCGGCGGCGCTCCCATCCGCCGAACGTCTTGCGGATCGTCTCGAGGACGGCCTCGGAATCGAAGTCGCCTACCGCCACGACGACCGTGTTGTCCGGGACGAACGTCTCATGGTAAAACGCCGCGAGGTCGTCGCGCGTCAGGCTGCGGAAGGCGTCCAGGTGCCCAAGGACGGGGTACCGGGCCGGGTGATGCGTGAAAAGGGTCTCGTCGGCGAGGTACCAGAGGCGGCGCCGCGGGTCGGCGAGGGCCCGTTCGATTTCGCGCTGGATCACCTCGCGCTCGCGGTCGAACTCCTGCTGCGGGATCTCGGCATGGATCACGTAGTCGCCGATCACGTCGATGAGCGTATCGATGTGCTCGCCCGCCACCTGCCCGTGGAAGCACTGGAACTGTTTGGACGTATGGGCGTTCGTCATCGCCCCGACGGCCTGGAGCGCCTCGCGGATGTCGGCTTCCGTGCGGCCCGCCGTCGTGCCGCCCGAGACGAGATGCTCCAGAAAGTGCGAGACGCCTGCGCCCATGAAGCGTCCCTCGTTCAGGCTGCCGACCCCGACGTAGACGCGGAAGGCCGCCATCCCGCCCAAGTGCCGCTCGCGGACGATCACCCGCAGGCCGTTGGCGAGGCGGGTGACGGTCCCCTTGCCGGCGGGGGCGGCGAGGGGAACGGCGCCGTGGTCGGCGGCCGTCTCGGCCCGGGTCTCTCCGCCGGAGGGGGCGGGCGTTTCGGCGATGCCCGCGGAGGCCTCGTCCTTCGAGCCGCCCCAGCCCGACCACGTCCACGCCTTGCCGTTCTCGCAGCCGGCTGCGGCGAGGAGACAGGTAAGTGCCAACACGGTAAGGAGATACGGTCGCTGCGTCATCAATGGCCTTTCATTCATCGTGCCTTGCGCGGCGCGCCGTTCGAGGCCGTGCCGGGTGCCACTGGCGGCTTGTCCGCCAGTGCGCTTCGACACGCTGGAAACACTGGCGGACAAGCCGCCAGTGGCACACATCAGAACGATTCTACGCGCCGGAGCCCGCCAGGTCGAGGACCACCCGCGTCATCACCTCGGCGAACCGGGCCATGTCCTCGGTCTCGATCCACTCGTCGGCCACGTGCTCGACGCCCTCCGGCCCGCACGAGAACCCGATCGCTGGAATGCCATGCAGAATGAGGAACTTCGTCACGGTGGCCCCGGACAGGCCGATGCGTTCCGGCCGTGTGCCCGTCACGGCCTCGGTGTGCCGCTCGACGGCCTCGACGAGACCGCCCCCGTTCTGGACGAGCGTGGGCGGCTGGTCGGCCGCGACCTCCAGTTCCATCGTGACGCCGGGGGCGGCGGCCTCGACCTCCGCCAGAACCGACCGCAGATGGGCCACGAGCTCCGCCCCGTCGGTGCCCGGCAGATACCGCACGTCGAGTTGGGCCTCGCACCGGCCGGGGACAATGTTCGCGACCGTCCCCGCATGGATGGACCCGACGTTGAGCGTGGGTGGCGTGAAAAGGTCGGCCCCGGGCCCGTCCGTCGGCACCGGCGGCCGCCAATCGCGCAGGCGTCCCAGGAACTCGACCATCGGCCAGAGGGCGCTCGCCCCCTGCTCCGGCACGGAACCGTGCGCCTGCCGACCGTCGGCCCGGACCTTCATGAACAGGGCCCCCTTCTCGCCGACGTCGATCTGCCGCATCTCGTGCCCGGCGTCCGGGACGATCGCCAGGTCGGCCTCCAGGCCGCACTCCTCCAGGAGGTAGATCATGCCGAGCGGCGACCCGGCCTCCTCGTCGGCGCAGCCGACCAGGATGAGTTCCCCCGCGAGGTCCGACTCATGGGCCTTCAGGTAATCGGCCGCCACCATCATGGCGGCGAGCGGACCCTTGTTGTCCTTCGCGCCGCGGCCGATGATGCGGCCGTCGCGCTCGACCGGGTCGAACGGGTCCGTCTGCCATCCGTCGCCGGCGGGAACGACGTCGAAGTGGCACGCGACGAGGACCCTCGGCCGGCCGGCGCCGATGCGCGCGACGACGTTGGTGCGGCCGGGCGCCTTCTCGAACGTCTCATACGGGATGCCGCGCGCGTCACAGAACTCCGTCAGCACCGGGGCGGCGAGGTGCTCGTCGCCCGGCGGGTTGACCGTGCGGGCCCGGATGAGGTCACACAAGTACCGCGTCAGGTCGTCGCGGTGGGATTCGATGAAGTCGTGGACGGCATCGGGCCCTGGGTATCTAGTCATGGCATGCCCTTATCGCGTTTCACTATAATTGCACAACATGCGTGATGAATTGCTTGGCGCCCCTCGTGCAACCCAATTTAAGCAAGAAGGATCGGTATGCGGATTGGCCCACATGATCTTTTTTAGTGGCTCCAATTGTCTGGAGGCCTTCGCGAAAAGGGCACGCACCTCATCGTCAAGGGAGAAAACCACCCGGTCGGTACAAAAAGCCGCCCGCGCAAGATCCGCGTCCTCTTCCATGAGTCTAACTTCTCCGCCAGAAAACCCAAGGGACCCAAAGTCAAGTTCAATAGACTCCAGATTCTGCTCTGCCAGGAAGACCAGCCTGCCCTTGCTCGCCATCCATCGTCGCCACTTGGCAGCCTGCGTCGATTGTTTGCCTTCCCACTCGTCATGAATATGCCTCGTCATCATTACCATGTGTCCGCAGCATCTAATTTGCCATAGCAAGCCAAAACACCGTTGAGCCCGAACCGCATTTGACCTTGAGCTCGCAGCAGCGACCGATGCGTTGACAACCAATCTACGGTGCCTCGTCTTTGACACAGGCATTACCTTTGCTTTGCGGCTACGGAATCCAAATACTCCTTCTCAGCCATGAGCTCGGTATCGCCAAAATCCTCTGGCCATTCCCCAAATGATCCCGAACCGTCCAATGTGGCGCGGGTAACGGCTGTGGAGCCATCTTGAGCATTACGCTCAAACCAATGCAATACGACATCGCCGGAGGTAAGTGGCTTGCCTTTAGCCACAACGGTCTGTATGGCAAGCAGGAGCAAAGAACTATGCGTCTCCGCGACAACCCGCACGCCCCTTCTGGCTGCAGCGCAAAGCAACTGCGCAAGACACAATAGCGACCTAGGGTGCAAATGAATTTCAGGTTGCTCGATGTATACGATCTGATGTGGCTTGGCGAGTCGCAACGCCACCACTATAGGCAGAGCCTGGGAAACGCCAAGGCCAACGTCCGCAACATTTACTAATTCATGCCCAATACCTTTGGCTCGGTGCGGCATGCGCCCCACCTGAATCTCTACTCGAACGTCGTCCACCGGTTCCGCCTTGACCTTCCATGTCAGGCCAAGATCTTCCAGGTCCTGAAAGACATCATGCAAGTAACTACTCTTGCGGTCTTGCCAATTGGCAATCACACTGGCCACATACTGAGGAAACGCGCCTTTAAACGTACGTCCGACCGCAGTCTTGGGATAGGCTCGTACCGGCATTCCTCTTAAACCCGGCAAATGGATAATTTCTTCTATCCTCGGCACAACTAGAGCCGAAGGGCTGAACCCTACGGGCAACCTTATGTAGGCATCCCCCCTGCGCTCTTTTACCTCCAGATTCAAGAACGCTCCCCGCCTCACAACATCCCACCGGAGCTTCGACCTCTTGCTTTTCACAAAGCGTGCCAATAGTTCGTCTATTTCATCTGGAACGTACGTTTTAATAGCCTGAGCACCCATGTCCTGCCTAAGAACCACATCCTCGGAATTACCCCTTACGCGCATCTCCCGTATAGCAAATCCCTTGCGCTTGTCTTTTTCAAAGGTAAGGCCAACCGTTAGTTCAGAGCCCACCTTAATCTCAACGCTGAAAGCCCTTCGCTGCCGGCCAGACCGCGTTAAGGAAAGCAGTTGCTCGACCGACGTAAACGTAACGTTATCTCCGTCTAGCTTGAGCGGACCAGGATCGTACTCAGCATCGCTGGTCTGCTTCAGCAAGAGCAACGGCTGCATCATACTGGACTTGCCAGAGTTGTTCGCTCCCGCAAGAATGGTCAGCGGTCGGATGTCAATTGCCTGCGCCTGCTTGATCGTCTTATAGCCCTCGACCGTGATTTCGGTAATTGGGGCGATATCGCTAGACGACTTCGTCTTGGAATTCGTCGACTTGGTACCCATGATGCACCTCCACTACTTCACCCCGCAAATGAGAAAACAGCAGAAAGCCAGACTTAGCACTGCGCATGCGCAGGCATAACGCCGCGGCCTTACGCAGTGTCGCCGTCCTCGCCCCGCTCGTCCTCGGCCTCGTCCACCTCCTCCTGGTAGGCCAGGACGCGTTCCAGTTCGTTCTGGAGATGGCGGACGCGCAGCAGGCTGCGGACGCGGGTCAGCAGTTCCCACCGGTTCACCGGCTTCGAGATGAAGTCGTCGGTGCCGGCCTCGACAGCCCGCTCGATGTCGCCCTCCTCCTTCAGGGCGGTCACCATGCAGATGGGAATCGACGCGGTCTCCGGGTTCTCCTTCAACTGCTTGCACACTTCATATCCCGACACCTTGGGCATCATGATGTCGAGCAGGAGGAGGTCCACCTTCTCCTCGGCAACCTTCTCGAGGGTCTCCTGGCCGTCGTAGGCCGCCAGGGTCCGGCAGCCGAGGTCGTCGAGGTACGCCTGGAGAAGTTCGACGTTCTGCTCGGTGTCGTCGGCGACGAGGATGGTGGACTTGCGGACCTCTTCGTCGAAATCGGACGTCATGGCAGGTCTCCGGTTGTTCGGCTCACCGCAGAAGATGCGTCCTGGCGTCGCGTGCGCGGCGGGCAGTCCTGCCCACCGCGCAGCCCTTACTCCCCCTTCGCCAGCCGCAGACGCTGGAGCAGCGTCTGGGTGCGACGCGGCAGTTGGTCGTCGCCGACCAGCGCCAGGGCCCGCAGGTGGCTCGCCAGGCGGTCCAGGCCGGCCCGGTCCTCAACCTCGTACCAGTACGGCACGAGGCCCAGGACGAGGCCGAAAGCGTCGACCCGCTCGACGAGGGCGTCGAAGACGTCGGGCCCGTCCCAGTCGAGGCCGATGAACAGTTCCGGCCGCTCCAGGCTCATCCCCACCAAGTACACCCCGCCGTCGGTCGTCGGTCCGAGGACGACGTCGTCAATGAGCAGGCGGTCGAAGGCGTCGATGACAAACCCGCCCGGCACGGTGGGGCAATCGGAGAGGAGGACGACGGCCCGGTGACATCCGCGCTGCCAGGCGTGCTCGAACAGGGCCGCCAGCACCCGCCCCGTCGTTTCGCCCTCCTGGAGCATCAGCCGCCAGTGCCGCGACGCCAGCAGGCTGACCGCCTTCCGTGCCCCGCGGGGTGCGTAAGCGAGGACGCGCTCCGGCACCGAGAGCCCCGCAAACCGCTCGCACAGGTCCATGACGAAACTACGGTACAACTTCGCCGCCCACGGCGCACCGAGCACCTCGGCCAGGCCGGGTTTGACCTTGCCGGGCGCGGGCTTCGTCGCCAGCATGGCGAACAGCGCGGACATTGCGACCACCTCGACAGCCAGCCGTACGGCCTTGCGTGCGGGGCCTCGTGTTCACGGGCGTCCTCGAGCGTATCGTCTGAAGACGGGCTCGCCTCGCGGATGATTATAGAAAAGGGTGGCGCAGGCTGTCCACGAAAAACGGGCGTGCGGCCGCCGCGTGGGAGACGACCGGAAAAAGGTCCCAGGAGTCTTTTTCGCATCCCGCCGTCTCGACCACCCGTGGCGCGAAGACGAATCCGCGCTGCCGAAAAAGACTCCTGGAACCTCTTTCCGCAATTGCCCGGCCGTCATAATGGAACCGGAAGCGACCGCCTCCCACGAAGGGGACCCACGATGAGCCAGGAGCGTCTCGACGCCGGCCCGCACGTCCACTCCCTGATCGCCGACCGATGGAGCATGCGCGCCTTCGCCGACCGCGACGTCGAGGCCGAGAAGGTCCGGGCCTGCCTCGAAGCCGCACGCTGGGCACCCTCCTGCTACAACGAGCAGCCGTGGTATTTCATCGTGGGCCGCCGCGGCGAAGGCGAGGCGCACGCCCGGCTCTTCGACTGCCTCGTCGAGCAGAACCAGCGGTGGGCGGGAGAGGCCCCGGTCCTCATGATCAGCGTCGCGAAGCCGACGTTCGACTCGGGCGGCCGAACCAACCGCCACGCCCAGCACGACGTGGGGCTGGCGACGATGAACCTCATGCTCCAGGCCCAGGCGCTCGGGCTGGCGGCCCACGCGATGGCCGGCTTCAAGCGGAAGGAGACCCGCGAGACCTTCGGCGTCCCCGAGGACCACGAGCCGATGGCCGCCATCGCGATCGGGTATCCCGGCGAGGCGGACGCGCTGCCGGAGGACTTGGCGGAAAAGGAACGCGCCCCGCGCCAGCGCCGGCCGCTCTCCGCCTGGGTCTTCGGCGAAACGTGGGGCGAGATGGCACCGTTTGTGTAGTTCTTCCTTCCACAGTTAGCCGCCGACCTTGGTCGGCGCGTTGAACGGCACGCGCCGCGCGAGTTTACCCGCCGTCGTTGACGGGCCCGGCGGCCAAATATCGCCCTCACCCGCCCAGCCGCTCGACGAGCACATCGGCGATGCGCTGGGCGGCGTGGCCGTCCCACTTCTCCGGGGCCGGACAGGTAAAGTCGTCCCTGGCCATCACCTCGCGGAAGGCCGACCGGATCCGCTCCGGGTCCGTCCCGACGATGCGGTTGCAGCCCACCTCAACGGTGACCGGCCGTTCCGTGCCCTCGCGGAGCGTCAGGCACGGCACCTTGAGGATGGTGGTTTCCTCCTGGATGCCGCCGGAATCGGTGAGGACGAGGCGGGCCTCGGCCATGAGCCGGAGGAAGTCGAGGTAGCCGAGCGGTTCGACGATCCGGACGCCGCCCAGCCCCCCTTCCTCGCCATCGAAGTACCCGTACTGCTCCATGTTTTTGCGCGTCCGCGGATGGGCCGGGAAGATGACCGGCATCTCCTCGGCTATCTCGCGGATCGCTCCGAACAACCGGCCGAACGTCTCACGGTCGTCCACGTTGCTCGGCCGGTGCAGCGTCACGGCGGCGTAGGAACGCGGCGCGAGGTCCAGGTCGTCCAGGACAGGGCTGGAGCGGGCCGCCTCGAGACTGGCCAGCAGCGTGTCGATCATGACGTTGCCGACGAAGTGGACCTTCTCGTCCGGCGCGCCCTCGGCCTTCAGGTTCGCCAGGCCGCTCGGTTCGCTAACGAAGAGGAAGTCGCTGATCGCATCGGTCAGGACGCGGTTGATCTCCTCGGGCATCGTGCGGTCGAAACTGCGGAGGCCCGCCTCCACGTGGGCCGTCGGCACGTGCAGTTTCGCCGCCACGAGGGCGCAGGCGATGGTGGAGTTCACGTCACCCACAACGACGACGGCGTCGGGCTGCTGCTCGCGGACGATCGGCTCGAACCGCCTCATGATCTCGGCCGTCTGGACGGCGTGGCTGGCCGAGCCCACCTCCAGGTTCACGTCCGGACGGGGGATGCTCAACTGTTCGAAGAAGAGGTGGCTCATGCGCTCGTCGTAATGCTGGCCCGTGTGGACGAGGATGGGGTGGGCGGCGTCGCGCTCGCCCAGGGCACGCATCAGCGGGGCGATCTTCATGAAGTTCGGGCGCGCACCGACCACGTTGAGGATGCGGACGGGTCTCGGAGCCATCAGGCCAATCCCCTCTTCGATCCGGGTGGGTTCATCTGTTGTTCGACAAGGCCGGGCCTTGCCCGGGCGGGGCCACCACGAGAACTTCCACCGCCTCGCGGGCGTCGAGACTATACCACGCCGCCTCGGCCGGCACCAGCACCGTTTCCCCCGCCGCGAGCGGAAGCGCCCCCTCGGCGGCAACGAGACGGCCGGCGCCTTCGAGGACCACGATGACCGCCCACGCCCCGTCCGTGGAAACGGTCCACCGGCGGCCTTCGAGCCGCGCGCGGGCCAGCGTGAACGCGGCAGACACCACCAGGCTCTCAACCGTCAGGCCGTCCCCGCGCCGGACCACACCCCGCCCGCCGGACGGCGGCAACTCGGCCGTAGAACGGACGCACGCCACCGCCTCCCGCACGTGCAGCGGCCGCGGCGACCCGTCCAGGCCCACGCGGTCCCAGTCGTAGAGGCGGTACGTCACGTCGGAGGTCTGCTGAACCTCCGCCAGGACGACGCCGGGCCCGATGGCGTGCAGCAGGCCAGCCGGCACCCAGACGAAATCGCCGGCCGCCACCGGCCGAACGTGTAGGAGATCCGCGAGGTTGCCCTCCGCGACCGCCGACTCCAGCGCGGCCGGCGACGTGCCGGGGGCGAGGCCCTCCACGACCCAGGCGTCCGGGTCGGCGCGGAGGACGACCCAGCACTCCGTCTTGCTGGCCGGGGCCGCGCCGGACGCCTTCCCTGCCTCGCCGGACGGTTCATCGCGCGCGGCCTCCGCGGACGGGTGCACCTGTACGCTCAGGCGGTCGGCGGCGTCGATTAACTTGACCATGAGGGGAAACGGGCCGGCGGGTCCGGACGCGGGCGCAGCATCGCCGAGGACGGCCGGGGCGTCGGCCTGGAGGAGGTCCGCCAGCGTCCGGCCGGCGTGGGGACCGCCCGCGACGCGGCTCCGGCCGTGCGGATGGTCCGCCAGTTCCCACGACTCGCCGATCGGCCGACCCGCGGGCAGCGGCTTGCCGAACACCTCGGCCAGACGCCGACCGCCCCATAGGCGCTCCTTGAACACCGGCTCCATCTTGAGCGGTTGCATCGGGATCTCCGGCGGGCTCCCCAGCCGACACGACTCGGATTCGAGTGAGCGCGGCGGGTCTCCGCACCCGCCGCGAGGAAGATGCGTCGGTGGATCGAGCGCGGTTGGCCAGGAGGCCCGCCGCCCGCAACGGCGTGCAGTCGGGCTACCGCCGACGGCGGGCCGCCAGGGCCAGGCCGCCCGCAGCCAGGAGGGCCAGGGTCGCCGGTTCGGGCATCAGCGTCATCGCGCCCAGGTCCATGCCGTTCAGGACCAGGTGCTGCACGACCACCGTGTTCGCCCCGGTGAAACGGACCAGGCCGCCGGCGCCGATCTCCAACGTATCGAGATACTGATTGCATCCCATGCGGACTTCGCCGCCGCTCACCTCGATGGAGAGGTGGGCGTCGTCGATGCTGCCCGTGCCGCTGGCGTCGCTGCCGAACTCGACGACGCCGGCCAGGACGTGGAGCGCCGCCCCAGGCCCGTGCTGCTGCGGCCCGGCGATGACCAGCGTGCCGGTGCCCGTCTTCGTGAGGAGTCCGCCGTCGGCGACCTCGAGCGCGCCGTCGAAGACGACGGACCCGAGTTCCGCCACGTCGACGGTGAGCGGTTCGGCGGAGGTTGCCGTCACGGTGCCGTTCTCGTCGGCCCAGACGAGACCCGTGCCGGTCGCCCGCAGGGTGCCGCCGGTCACGGTGGCGCCGGCGGTGACCTGAACCGTGGAGGCGTCGAGGGCCTCGATGACACCGCCGCCGTTCGCCCAGGCGCCGCTCTCGATGAGGAGGGTGCCGGCGTCGGCGCGGAGGGTGCCGGTGTTCGTCCCGCCGGCGGCGGCCTTGACGACAAGGTCCGTCGCGCCGGTGGCCTCGATGACGCCGGCGTTGGTGACGTGGGTCTCCTCACCCGTGGCCCAGGCCTGCCCGATGTAGCCGGCCCCCCGGATCGTGTTGTCCTGGTTCACGAGGTGGGGGGCGGTGCCGGCGCCGAGCATGCGGTTGTTCGCCGAGTCGGAGAGCGTGACGGTGCCGCCGCCGCTCAGCGTCACCTCGCCGTCCAGGTCGAGATGCGTCACGTTCGTCTCGGCGTCCATGGAAACGGTGCCGCTGTTCGCGATGGCGCCCTTCAGGACGGTGGAGGCGTCGTCGGCAACCTCGAACGTCCCCTCGTTGATGACGGGCGCGGCGGTGCCGTCCAGGGTAGCGTCCTCGGTGGCGCGGATCGCGCCGGTGCCGGCCGTCGCGAGGGTGGCGCCCGCGATCGTGGCGCCGTAGGAGAGGTCCACGAGGGCGCCGTCGGCAGCGTGGATCTCTCCGCCCGTGACAACGGCGTCGGCGGTGAGTTCGACGGTGGAGCCGGTCTGGGCCCTGATGCGGCCGCCCGCGTTGGCCCACGCCCCGCCGTCGACGACGAGGGTCCCGCCGGCGACGGCGCGCAGGTCGCCCGTGTTGGTCCCGCCGGCGCGGGCCTTGACGACGAGTTCGGTCGGCTGGTCGGCCTCGATGACGCCCGCGTTGGTGACGGCGGTCTCCTCGCCGATGTGGTACGCCTCACCGATGTGGCCGGCCCCGTGAATGTAGTTATCCTGGTTCACAAGGTGCGGGGCGTCGCCCCAGCCCACGATGCGGTTCCGGTCGGAGTCGGAGAGCGTGACGTCGCCGCTGCCGGTCAGCGTCACCTCGTCGTAAAGGTTCAGGTAGGTGGTGGAGCCGGTGCTCTCCATGCTCAGCGTGCCGCGGTTGGTGATCGTCCGCGCAGAAATGCCGTCGGCGAGGGTCAGGTCGCAGCCGTTGTGGAAGATCAGCTTCTCGCCGAAGCCGACCGTGACCCCGTCGATGGTCACGTCGTCGTCGAGGGTCACGTGCGAATAGATATTGCTGTCGATCACCGCCCAGTACGTGGAGCCGTTGTTGTGGGGATAGTCCGCGGTATCCCATCGGGCGGCGGCGGTCCAGTCGCCCGACCCGCCCAGCCACGTGGAGACGATGTCGGCGCCCGGGGCGGCCGCGCAGGCGGAAAGGACGAGAACCGACGCCAGCCAGACGTGCAACGTGAAACGGGCCATAGGGATCCTCTCTCCCCCACGGTCGGCGGATGGCGCCCTGCGGCCGGCGTCTGGCCGTGAGACGGATCATCCCTGCCGCGGCAGATCACATCGCCGGTGGTGCGATGCCCCCCTGCCGCAGAACGTACGGGCCCCAGTGCTCACCCCCGCACCCTTGCAAGTCCTTAAAGTATAGCAGGGATCGCCCGGAAAACAAGGAAACAGCCATCTCGCAGGGGCGCCCGGGGCGTTAAGGCCTTGCCGATGTCCTGCCCTGGTGTAGAATCGTCACAAGGCCCGCCGCATCCGCGGCTCGTTGTACGACGGCTCTGCGTCCCGCGCCGCGTCTCGAAGGAGCCAGGCATGAACCGACGTACCTTTCTCCGGGCCGCCGGCACCGGGACGGCCGCGATGCTGGCCCGCGGGGCCGCGGCGCTGGGCGCCGCGCCGGCGCCCAAGCGGCCGAACATCGTCATCGTTCTGTTCGACGACATGGGCTTCTCGGACCTCGGCTGCTACGGTGGCGACGTCCACACGCCGCACATCGATCGCCTCGCCCGGCGGGGCCTCCGCTTCACCCACTTCTACAATACCGCACGATGCTGCCCGACGCGGGCCTCGCTCCTGACCGGCCTGTACCAGCACCAGGTGGGATTGAAGGTCAACGGCCGGAGCCTCACGCGCGACGGCGTCACCCTGGCCGAGGCCCTCAAGCCCGCCGGCTACCAAACCGCCATGGTCGGCAAATGGCACCTGTCCCGCACACCGCACCTCGCGCCCCCGGAGCGGCATCAGCAGTGGATCGACCACCGCATTCAACCCGGCCGCCCGTTCGGCCCGCCCGAGACGTATCCCGTGCGGCGAGGCTTTGACCGTCACTACGGCGTCATCTGGGGCGTGGTGAACTACTTCGACCCGTTCTCGCTCGTGGACGGCATGGACCCCATCCTCGAGGTCCCGGACGATTATTACATCACCGACGCCCTGAACGACCGGGCCGTCCGGGACATTCGCGAGATGGCGCCGCGTGAGACGCCGTTCTTCCTATACGTGGCGCACACGGCCCCGCACTGGCCGCTGCACGCCCGAAAGGAGGACATCGCCCGCTACCGCG
>Ga0272441_10004601_pt1 | contig 24766 bp, 16 predicted proteins | sample SSMProp6N_FD_193582 | JGI IMG/M metagenome (GOLD analysis project Ga0272441, IMG submission 193582) | Marine sediment archaeal communities from Little Sippewissett salt marsh, Falmouth, MA, United States - SSM-Prop-6N | ecosystem: Environmental > Aquatic > Marine > Wetlands > Sediment ...
GTGACGTGGTGGAGGGGCTTCGCCTCCCTCCCGTGCCTTTGGCGCGTATGGCTTGCGGCCGTCACGCACGGGCTTCCGCCCGAGGGCGTGCGCGAGGTCGCCCTGCGCTATCACCTGGCCAAGGAAGCCCGCCACAGCCTTGTGCGCTGTCGGTATCTGCCGGAGGGTGCCGCCGAGCTGCTTTCGGCCGAGGCGCCGCCGGCCGCCTCGGCGCTCTACGGGGCCCTCAGCCGCTACTGCGACGAGGAGCTTCTGCTCCTGGCGGCGCTTTGCCCGGGTCGGAGGGCGAAGGCCCGCATCCGCCGTTTTGTCAGCCGCCTCCGCCCCACGCTGCCCCTCGTCAGCGGCCACGAGCTTCGGGAGATGGGCTACGCCGACGGCCGCCACATAGGCTGCGTTCTCCGCCGGATGCACATGCTCCAGCTCGACGGGCTCCTTCCCACGCGGGAGGCCCAGTTGGACTGGGCGCTTGACACCCTGCGCCGTGGTGAATAGCCTACATCTAATATACCGGCGCTCGGCGGCCCGTTGGGAGTGATGCTTGACCGATTTCAACCCCTTGGACTTTGTTCTCAGGCTAACGGTCTTTGCGCTTGCGATCAGCGTCCACGAGTGTGCTCACGGCTGGATGGCGAACAGGAAGGGAGACCCCACAGCCAGGGATGCGGGCCGACTGACCCTCAATCCCATAGCGCACATAGACCCTGTGGGGACGGTAATAGTGCCCATCGTGCTGGCGCTGACGACCAGGTTCGTTTTCGGTTGGGCCAAGCCGGTGCCGATAAACTCGTATTTCTTCCGCGATCCCAAGCGCGACGTGATATGGGTGTCGCTGGCCGGGCCCTTCTCGAACATAGTCTTCGCCGTAGTGTTCGGCATCTTGGGCTGGGTCGCCTCGCTGGTGGGTCTATACGCCCTATTCACGCTGCTCTACTACGGCGTGTTGATCAATCTGGTACTGGCGTTTTTCAACCTCTTACCAATTCCGCCGCTCGACGGTTCGCACGTGCTGGAGGCGTATCTGCCCTGGCCGCATTCGGAGACTTACAGGAACATCCGGCCGTACGGGTTCCTGATACTCGTTCTGTTGATATTCTCGGGGCTTCTGCGGATATACCTAGGTGTGACCGCGGCGCCCTTGGCGGATTTGCTGACGAAGGGCTGGTTCTAGACAGATGTCCGACAGCGTGAAGAGAGTCCTCAGCGGAATGCGCCCGACGGGGCGGTTGCACCTGGGGCATCTCGAGGGTGTCCTGCGCAACTGGGTGAGGCTCCAGGACGAATACAAGTGCTACTACTTCGTCGCCGACTGGCACGCCCTGACGGACCGGCTGGACACATCCGAGATCCAGGACAGCATCCACAACATGGTCATCGACTGGCTCGCCGCCGGCGTGGACCCGTCGAAGGCCACGTTATTTGTCCAGTCCGATCTCGCCGAGGTGTCCGAGCTCACGCTGCTTCTTGCCATGTGCACGCCGGTCGGCTGGCTCGAGCGCTGCCCGACGTACAAGGACAAGGTCGCCGATATCGAGGGCAAGGAAGGCGCTTCGATGGGCCTCTTGGGCTACCCGGTCCTGATGACGGCGGACATCGTCATTCAGAAGGCGCATTTCGTGCCCGTGGGTGAGGATCAGATCCCGCATCTGGAGCTTGCGCGCGAGATAGTGCGCCGCTTCGCCTTCAATTTCGGCGAGGTCTTCCCCGAGCCCCAGCCGCTTCTGACCCAGGCCTCGAAGCTGCCGGGCCTGGACGGCCGGAAGATGTCCAAGTCCTACGATAACGCCATCTACATCTCCGACGCCGAGGACGAAACGGCGCGCAAGGTGGGCACCATGCTCACCGATCCGGAGAGGCCGTACCTGAAGGACCCGGGCCATCCGGAGAACTGCCCGGTCTGCATGTACCAGAAGATCTACAACGCGCCGGAGGTGGAGGAGCTCGAGGCCCGTTGCCGCGCGGCGGAGATCGGCTGCCGCGACTGCAAGACGCTTCTGGCCGAGCGGATGAACGAGAGCCTGCGGCCCATCCGCGGCCGGCGCGCCGAGCTGGCGAGCGATCCCGGGCGCGTCGCGGATGTGCTCAACGACGGTCTTCTGGAGGCCCGCCGCAACGCGCGCGAGGTAATGGCCGAGGTGCGGGAGCACATGCGCATCAAGTACGCCGGCTCCGCCGGGGAGGTCGCCTGAACATGGCCGTCCGTGTAGTCCTCGATGCCTTCGAGGGCCCTCTCGATCTTCTGCTGTACGTGATCAGGCGCGAGGAGATGGACATCTACGACATCCCCATCGCGCGCGTGGCCGCGCAGTATCTCGAGTACGTGCAGTTGATGCAGATGCTCGATCTGGACGTCGCGGGCGATTTCCTCGTGATGGCGGCCACGCTGATGCACATCAAGTCGCAGATGCTTCTGCCGCCGCCGCCGGGGGCCGACGATGACGAGTTGGAGGACCCGCGGGGCCCGCTCGTCCAGCAGCTTCTGGAATATCAGCGCTGCAAGGAGACGGCGACCCTGCTCTCCGAGAAGGAGGGGCTCCGCTCCCTCATGTTCGAGCGCGGCCCGGGCGAGGATGACCTCGCCAAGGGCGGCGTCGAGGTCGAGCTGTCGAACGCCAACACCTTCGATCTGCTCTCGGCTTTCGCCCAGGTCCTCTCGCGGCTCGAGGATGCCCAGGTCGGCGAGATAGTCGAGGAGGTCTACACGGTTTCCGAGAAGGTCAGGTTGATCCTCGATCTGGTCCGTCTGCACGAGGTGGTCAACTTCACGGATCTGTTCATCTCGGCCCGCACCCGTCCGGAGGCGGTCGTGACGTTCCTGGCGCTTCTGGAGCTGGTGCGGCTGCACGAGGTCGTAGCTCGCCAGGGCGAGCGTTTCGGCGAGGTCCGCGTCTACGCCGCCTGAGGTGGGCCGGCAGGGGGCCGGTGGGGCGGGGGCCGAGGGGGCGGGGCCGAGGGCGGCGGGGGCCGAGGGGAGTGGCAAGCGAGGGAAGTGGGGGGTGCGTGGGATGCACAGAGACCAGGTGCCCAATCGATACGGGAGAGCGCGTGACATGACCGAGCACAGGCCGGCCGCTGACGTCGCCCCCATGGTGGAGGCGCTGCTATTCGCCTCGTCCGAGCCGCTGCCGCTGGAGAGAATGCGCGAGGTTCTCTCCGACGAAGGCGCCTCCGACGAGGTATTGCGCGAGTCCATCGAGATCCTCCGGCGCGAGTACGCCGACACGGCGAGGGCGTTCCAGATCGTCGAGGTGGCCGGCGGCTATCAGGTGGTGACGCTCCCGCGATTCGCCCCGTGCGTGACGCGTCTTCTGACGGAGAGGCGCAAGCGGAGGCTGTCGCAGGCGGCCCTGGAGACGCTTTCGATAGTGGCCTACCGCCAGCCGGTGTCGCGCGCCGAGATAGAGGCGGTGCGAGGCGTTGCGGCGGACGGTCTGCTGCGCTCTTTGCTGGAGAAGGGCTTGATTCGGATAATGGGCCGGCGGCAGTCGCCGGGCCGGCCGCTGATATATGGAACCACGGACGAATTCCTCCGCCACTTCGGTTTGCGGGCCTTGTCGGACCTGCCGCCGCTGGGCGATCTGGACCTGAGCCCGCTGGAGGAGGCGATGGAGACTGCGGCGGAGGAGATAGTTGAGGCCGGGCGGACGGCGGGACTGGCGCCCGGGTCGGCCGAGGCGGACGCAGACACTGGGCAGGCCACCGTCGGCGACGACGGGTCCGCCCCCGGGACAGTGTAAGACAGGTGGATATAGACTCGCTGCGACGCAAGATAGACGAGATAGACGGCCAGATCCTGCGGCTGATCAACGAGCGGTTGGAGATTGCGCAGAGCATCGGCCGGGCCAAGGGCGAATCCGGCACCGACTATTACGCGCCCAAGCGCGAGCGCGACGTATACGAGCGCGTGTTGGCCGCCAATCCCGGGCCGCTGAAGCCCGAGGGCGCCCGCGCCATCTTCCGCGAGATAATGTCGGCCACGCTCGCGTTGGAGAAGCCCATCCACGTCGCCTACTGGGGCCCGGAGGGCACCTTCACGCACCAGGCCGCCATCGAGAAGTTCGGCGCCTCGTCGGGATATCTGCCGGTGCCGTCCATAGCCGACGTCTTCGCCGAGGTCCAGAAGGGCCGCGCCGATTACGGCGTAGTGCCCATCGAGAATTCGACCGAGGGGATCGTCAATCACACGCTGGACATGTTCGTCGACTCCGACCTGAAGATCTGCTCCGAGATATCCATCGAGATACATCATTGCCTCCTGGGCAGGGGAGAGATGTCGGATGTCCGGCGGGTGTATTCGGGTCCGCAGCCGTTCGCCCAATGCCGCAACTGGCTGGACGGCAATCTCCCACACGTTGAGCAGGTGGAGGTCTCGACGACGAGCCGTGCGGCGCAGGTGGCCGCGGCCGAGGAGAAGGCGGCGGCCATCGCCGGCAGCCTTGCGGCCGATATCTACGACCTCGACGTGCTGGCCGAGCGGATAGAGGACTCGCAGACGAACGTGACGCGCTTCCTTGTAATAGGTCACAACTGGGCCGAGCCGTCCGATCGCGACAAGACGTCGATAATGTTCTCGATAAAGGACCGTGTCGGCGCGCTCTATCAAATGCTGGTGCCGTTCAAGGCTCATGACATAAACCTCACGCGCATAGAGTCGCGCCCCTCCAAGCGCAAGGCCTGGGATTACTTCTTCTTCGTAGATCTCTCGGGTCATTGCGAGGACAGCCGGGTCCGCCTGGCGCTGTCGGAACTCGAGGAGCAGTGTCTGTTCCTCAAGGTGCTGGGATCGTACCCGGTGTCCGAGGGCTCGCCCGACTCCTGACGCGGCGGCCGCGCGGTTCCTCTGCGCCCCCTATTCTCCGGGAGAGGCAAACGGACGATGACAACCCAAGAGCTGAGAAACGCCTTCCTGAGTTTCTATCGCGACCGCGAGCATGTGCTGGTCGAGAGCGCCTCGCTCGTGCCGCACGACGACCCCACGCTGTTGTTCACGGGTGCGGGGATGAACCAGTTCAAGCCCTATTTCCTGGACGCCTCGGGGGCGCCGTACACGCGGGCGACGAGTTGCCAGAAGTGCTTCCGAACGGGCGACGTGGACAACGTCGGCCGCACGCCTTCGCATCACACTTTCTTCGAGATGCTGGGCAACTTCTCCTTCGGCGACTACTTCAAGCGCGAGGCGATCGCCTGGGCTTACGAGCTGGTCACGGATCTTCTGGGTTTCCCGGCGGAGCGGTTGTGGTACTCGGTCTACAAGGGCGACGAGGAGGCGTTTGAGATCTGGTCGTCGATCGTCCCGGCGGAGCGGATACACCGTCTGGGCGAGCACGACAACTTCTGGCCGGCGGACGCGCCCACGCTGGGTCCGGACGGACCCTGCGGCCCCTGCTCGGAGATATTCTTCGACAGGGGGCCGGAGTACGGTTGCGGCAGGCCCGACTGCGGCATCACCTGCGACTGCCACCGCTACGTCGAGTTCTATAACCTCGTGTTCACGCAGTTCGACCGCCAGTCCGACGGGACGCTTCAGCCGCTGCCGCAGAAGAACATCGACACGGGCATGGGTCTTGAGCGCGCGGCCGCCATCCTCCAGGGCGTGCCGACGAACTTCGAGACGGACGAGCTGTCGGCCTTGGTCGCCGAGGCGGCGGAACTGACGGGTGGGCGGGTCGGCGCCGGGGGCCGGGCGGAGAGCTGGCTTCGGCTGATCGCCGATCACATCCGCGCGTCGACCTTCGCCGTTTCCGACGGCGTCTCGCCGGCGAACGAGGGTCGAGGCTACGTCATCCGCAAGCTGATCCGCCGCTCGGTCGAGCATGCGCGGCGCCTGGGCGTGTCGGACGTCCGGCTCTATCGCCTTGTCCCGGTCGTCGCGCGCGTGATGCGCGCGGCGTATCCGGAGCTTTCCGAGCGCGAGGAGCACATCAGCTTCGTCGTCAAGTCCGAGGAGGAGCGTTTCCTCCAGGTTTTCGACAGGGCGTTGCCCGCGCTGGAGGACATGCTGCGGCGGATAGTCGCCTCGGGCGGCTCGGTCGTGCCCGGCGACGTGGCCTTCAAGTTCTACGACACGTATGGCCTGCCGGTGGAGACGTTGGTCGACGCGGCCGAGCGTCAGGGCCTGTCGGTGGACCGCGACGGCCTGACGGCGCATCTGGAGGCCCAGCGCGAGCGGGCCCGCGCTGGCAGCAAGATGGCGGGCGCGGTCTTCGCCTCCGAGGTTTCGGGCTTCTCTTCGCTGGAGCCGACGCGTTTCGTGGGCTATCAGGTCATGGCTTCGCCGGCGTCGGTGGTGGCGCTGGCCGTCGACGGCGAGCCCGTGGCGGAAGCCGCTGAGGGCCAAGCCGTCTCGGTGGCGCTGGACCGCACTCCCTTCTACGGCGAGGCCGGCGGCCAGGTGGGCGACACGGGCCTGCTGGTTCACGAGGGCGGTCGTATCCGTGTCGAGAGCACGGTCCGCTTCGGCGATGTGTTTGTCCATGAGGGACGCGTGGAGAAGGGCGCTGTGGCGCAGGGCGTCGATCTAGAGGCCCGGGTGGACGTGGACCGTCGCCGTGCGACCATGCGCAATCACACGGCCACGCACCTGTTGCAGGCGGCCCTGCGCGAGGTATTGGGCGAGCACGTGGAGCAGCGCGGCTCGGCGGTGGGGCCGGAGGGTTTCCGTTTCGATTTCACGCACTTTGCCGCGGTGGACGGGCGCGAGCTCGCCGAGGTCGAATCGTTGGTGAACGCGCGGGTAGTCGAGGACATCCAGCTGGCGGTGGAGGTGACGAGCCTGGAGGAGGCGCGGCGCCGGGGCGCCATGGCGCTGTTCGGCGAGAAGTACGGCGAGAAGGTGCGGCTGGTGGAGGTCCCGGGCGTATCGCGCGAGCTCTGCGGCGGCACGCACGTATCGTCGACGGGTGAGATAGGTTTGTTCCTCATCACGGGTGAGAGTTCGATCGCGGCGGGCATGCGCAGGATAGAGGGTGTGACGGGCGGGGCGGCGTACTCGCTGGCGGCGGGTTGGCGCGGCGCGCTGGGCGAGTTGTCGCACATGCTCAAGAGTGCCCCGGAGGACGTGGTCGGGCGCGTGGAGGCCCAGGCCGAGCGCATCCGCAAGCTGGAGAAGCAGCTACGGGCTGCGCAGGCGCAGGCGGCGCGGGCCTCGGCCGGAGATCTTCTTGACGATGCGGTCGATATGGACGGCTTCCGCGTGTTGTCGGTGAGGCTGGAGGGCGCCACGCGCGACAGCCTCCGCTCGACGGCCGATTCGCTGAAGGGCCGCATCGGCTCGGGGGCATTGCACTTGGCGGCGGAGGTCGACGGCAAGGTCGCCCTGGTTGTCGCCGTCACGGACGATCTGATCAAGCGTGGGGTGAAGGCGGGTGAGTTGGCCAAGGCGGCGGCGGCGCTGGTGGGCGGTGGTGGAGGGGGCCGGCCGGACATGGCCCAGGCCGGCGGGACCGACTTGGCGAAGCTCGACGAGATGGTCCGGGCGTTCCCGGATATGGTGAGGGAGAGGCTCTAGGGCGCGCCGCTTCACGACGGGCGCTGGGGGCGGGGCGAAGCCATGCCCAATCTACCGCTGCGGCCGAGACATGTCAGGCGCGCGTTCCACGTGGCCAACGTGCTCCGCAAGCACGGTTTCGGTCACTTCGTGGACCACGTGCCGGCACTGCGGGCTCTCCGGCCCGGCATATTCCGCAGGCGCGCGCGGATGGAGACGCCGCCGCCGTCGGCCGCCGAGCGCGTCCGCATGGTCTTGGACGACCTCGGTCCCACCGCCATCAAGTTCGGTCAGTTGCTTTCCACCCGCCCGGACATGTTCCCCCCGGATCTCCTGGACGAGTTGGTCAAGCTCCAGGATCAGGTCGAGCCCGACCCATTCGACCAGGTGAAGGTCCTGATAGAGTCCGAGTTGGGCAAGCGCATCGAGGACGTCTTCTCCGAGTTCGCGTCCGAGCCGGTGGCGGCCGCATCCATGGCCCAGGTGTATCTGGCCGTGCTCGCGGGCGACGGCCGGAGGGTGGCGGTCAAGGTTCAGCGCCCGGGCATCCGGTCCGTAGTCGAGACGGACATCGACATCATGCGTTACATGGCGCCCGCGGTGGAGCGCCACATCCCGGGCGCCAGGGCGTACGACCCGGTGGGTCTGGTGGAGGAGTTCGCGCGCTCTCTCTGCGAGGAGCTGGACTTCACCAACGAGGGGCGCAACGCCGATCGCTTCCGCCGCAACTTCGAGTCCGACGAGCATCTCTGCATACCCAAGGTGTTCTGGGACTTCACGACGTCCCGCGTTCTGGTAACTGAAGCCGTGGACGGTGTAAAGATAACGCGCCTGCAGCGCATCGCCGAGAGGGGATGGGACGCCAAGGTGCTGGCCAGGATCGGCGCTGAGGCGTACCTGAGGCAAATATTCGAGCACGGGTTCTTCCATGCCGACCCCCATCCCGGCAACATCTTCGCCGTCGGCCCGGAGTCCTTGGCCTTCGTGGATTTCGGGATCGTGGGCAGGATGGACGACCAGTTGCTCGCGGCGAGCGCGCAGGTTCTCCTTGCGGTGGTCGGGCGCGATCTCGACAGGGTGATACGCGAGTACGACGCGCTTGGTGCGATGCCCGAGGATTACGACGAGCGGCTGCTCCGGCGGGATCTGTCCGACGTGGTCGAGCGCTATTACGGCGCGAAGTTGAGTCACATCCACGCCGAGCAGTGCATAACGGATCTGGTTGCGGTCGCCAGCGTGCACAACATACGCCTGCCGCGCGATTTCGTCCTGTTGGGCAAGACGCTTCTGGTTGTGGGCAGCCTCGGTAGGGAGCTCGACCCGGACTTCGACATACTGGAGGTCGCACGACCCTTCGCGGCGGAGCTTATCCGCAAGAGGATGGAGCCGGCGGCGCTTGCCGAGGAGGCCAAGCGCCTGATGATGGACGTCGCCTCGGTGGCGCGCTCTCTTCCCAGCGAGACTCAGGAGATCCTCCGCAAGCTGCGGCGCGGCAAGTTGCGGATTGAGTTCGAGCACCGCGGTCTGGACGACGGCATTCGCGAGCTGGACAGGGCCAGCAACCGTCTGTCTCTGGCGCTGATACTCTCGGCGATACTGCTGGCGTCGACGATGGTGTTGCAGCTCGGGTCCGGCGGCGGGACCATGTGGCTGCGGATAGGCATCTTCGGATACGCGGTTGCCGGCATACTGGGCTTGGTGCTGGCCTTCAGCATACTGCGATCGGGCCGCCTGTGACGCGTGTGCTGGGGTTGGACGTTGGCGCGCGCAGGGTGGGCGTGGCGGTGTCGGACCCTCTGGGCCTGTCGGCGCAGCCGGTGGGGTTCATCCGCAGGGCGAGCCGGCGCGATGACATGGAGAAGGTGGGCGAGTTCGTCCTGGAGTACGAGGTGGGCCTTGTGGTGGTGGGCCTGCCGCGCAACATGGACGGCAGCGAGGGCCGTGCGTGTGAGGAGGCGAGGCTGTTCGCGTCCTGGGTCGAGCGCGACCTGGGCGTGGCGGTGGAGATGCAGGATGAGCGGCTGACGACTGTCGGCGCCGAGAGGTTGCTGCTGGAGGCGGATGTCTCTCGCGCGCGGCGGCGGCGCGTGGTCGACAAGATGGCGGCGTCGCTGATGCTGCAGACCTACATGGACAGCCGCCGGCGTGGCGGCGATGAGCCGGGGGAAGACGGATGAGGCTTGACGAGCTCCACGATCAGATACGCGACTGCACTCAGTGCCGCCTGTGCGAGAGCCGGACGCAGGTGGTTTTCGGCGGCGGCGCCCCCGACTCGGACGTCGTCTTCGTAGGTGAGGCGCCTGGGCTGAACGAGGACAAGCAGGGCGTGCCGTTCGTAGGGAGGGCCGGCCAGCTCCTCAACCGGCTCCTGGGGGACATAGGTCTGTCGCGCGAGGAGGTTTACATAGCCAACGTCATCAAGTGCCGGCCGCCCAACAACCGCGACCCCCAGCCCGACGAGGTGTCGACGTGCAAGCCCTTCCTGTTTCGCCAGCTCGAGATAATCACGCCTCGGATAGTGTGCACGCTGGGCAATTTTGCCACGCGGACGCTGCTTGGGCGTCAGGTATCGATCTCGAAGGTCAGGGGCAGGGCATTCCGCCAGACCGACTACGTCGTGTTCCCCATCTATCACCCGGCCGCAGCGCTTCATCAGGGAAGTCTTCTGGATCCGCTGATGACGGACTTCCGCGCGCTGGGCGAGCTTCTGGACGAGCTGCGCGCCGGCCCGGCCGAGTCCGCGCAATCGGTGGAGGATGCCCCGCCCAGCCAGGAGCAGTTGGACCTCTTCTAGGCCCGCCGGAGCGTTTCCAATGACCAACGAGCAGCTGGCGGATGTCTTCGCCGAGCTTGCGCTTCTCTCGGACGTGCTGGGCGAGAGCCCCTTCAAGGTCCGCGCGTATGAGCGGGCGGCCGAGACGCTGCGCGGTATGAGCGAGACGGCCGCGGAGCTGGCCGAGTCCGGCCGGTTGCGCGAGGTGCCTGGGTTCGGCAAGGCCATCGTCGAGAAGATAGGAGAGCTGTTGCGGACGGGCGGCCTGGCCAAGCTGGACGAGCTTCGGGCGAAGGTGCCGCAGGGCGTCGTCGACATGCTGGCCGTGCCGGGCTTGGGGCCGAGGACGGCGGGTCTGTTCCACGAGAAGCTGGGCGTGTCCTCGCTGGACGAGCTGGCGGAGGCGTTGGAGGACGGCACGGCGGCGCAGCTCCCGCGGATGGGCCCGAAGAAGATAGAGTCGCTGCGGGTGGGTTTGTCGCAGGTCCGCAGTTACGCGGGCCTGTTTCGCTTCTCGGAGGCGGTGCTGGCGGGCGAGGAGTTGTCGGAGGCGTTGGGCGGAGCGGCTGGCGAGCTGGCCGTCACGGGGGAGGCCAGGCGCGGCGTCGAGGCCGTGCGCGAGCTGCATTTGCTGGCGCGGGCGGGCGATCCGGCGGCGGCGGCGCGGGTTTTTGCCGGCCTTCCGTCGGTGGATGGCGCAACTGTGGAGGGGGCCTCGGTCCGGGCGTTTGCCGTGGGCATGCCGACGCGGATGGAGGCGGTCTCACCCGCCGGCTTCGCCCTGCGGCTGTGGGAGACGACGGGCTCGGCGGCGCATGTCGAGGCGGTGCGGAGGTCGGCTGGCGGCCGCATCCCCGAAGGGGCCGCTTCCGAGGAGGATATCTACGCTGCCGCGGGGCTTCCGTTTGTCCCGCCGGAGCTTCGGGAGGGGCGGGGCGAGGTGGAGGACGCCGCCGCGGGCCGCTTGCCCGAGTTGGTCGCCCTGTCAAGCATCCGCGGCGATCTGCACGTTCACACGGACTGGTCGGACGGCCGCGACGGGCTGGTCGTTCTGGCCGCCGAGGCCGCCCGTCTCGGCTATGAGTACATAGCCCTCACCGACCACTCGGAGAGCCTGCGCGTAGCCCACGGCGTGGAGTCCGATCGCAAGCGCCGGCAGATGGCGGCGGTGGGCGAGGCGGCCGCTGCGTTGCCCTGCCGGGTTCTGGTCGGCGCCGAGGTGGACATACTCGAGGACGGGTCGCTCGACTACGATGACGGTCTGCTGGCCGAGCTGGACGTCGTCGTTGCGTCTGTTCACACCAAGTTCACGCTCTCGCGCGAGGCGATGACCGAGCGCATCTGCCGTGCGATGGAGAATCCGCACGTGGACGTGATCGCGCACCCGACCGGCCGGATACTGCTCGAGCGCGCCGCCTACACGGTGGACGAGGGTGCTCTGATAGCCGCGGCGGCGCGGACGGGCACGGTCCTGGAGCTCAATGCTCTGGAGAGGTTCGATCTATCGGCGGAGAACTGCCGGAGGGCGGTGGCGGCGGGTGTGAAGCTGGCGGTCGCGTCCGACGCCCATGCGGCCTCTCATCTCGGGGCGATGCGTTTCGGCGTAGTGCAGGCGCGGCGGGCGGGTGCGAGAAGAGGGGACGTGCTGAACGCGCGCCCCCTCGATGAACTGCTGTCCTACCTCTCGCTCCCGAAAGCCGAGCGCGTCTCCGGTTGTTAGCGCCGGAGCATGGCGACGACGTCCGGGAGGAGTTCGAACCCCGACTCCGCCTTGAGCTCCTCGTACCAGCTTGTGTATACCCGGCTGTGCTTGCGACCGAGGACGTTCATTCGGATGGTGTCGTGCTGCTGGAGGTAGGTCTGCTCGTCGGGTGGCTTCAGCTCTCCCAGCCTTGCCACGGCGTATCCGCCCGGCACCTGGACGGGTTCGGTTGTCCGGCCGGGCTCGAGCCGGAACAGCTCTTCGGCGAGCGCCTCGACCGAGCCGATGCCGGGTATGTATCCGTCTCTGCGGATGGCGTCTGACTGCTCGAAGCTGCCGCCGATCTCCTCGGCCAGCGCCGCGAAGTCCCCGGCCTCGCCCAGGCGTGCGTGGAACTGTTCGGCCATCCCGCGGGCGGCGTCCTCGGCCTTCTTCCTTGTCAAGGCGCGTTCGACCCTCTCCCGCGCCTCGTCCAGCGTGGCCTCCCGCGGCTCTACCACCTCGGTCAGCTCCATGACGTAGGCGCCGTTCTCGCCCTGGACTGGGTCCGAAACGTCGCCTGTGCCCGGGAGCTCGAAGGCGGCCGTGGCGAAGGGCATAGCCCCGTCGAGCTGCCTGATGGGCGGTTCGGCGGCCGGGTCCTCGTCGGCCTCACCGCCCCGCGCGGGCGGGGCCGGTCGTGCGTCGGACAGGCCGAAGGGGCCGATCTCCCTCACCTCTAGCGCCAGCCTCTCGGCGGACTCAGCGAAGTCTATCCCGTCCGCCGTGTCGAAGATGATCTCGTCCAGGGCGTCCGCGACAAGCCGTCGCGCCTTGTTCTGTTCCAGCGTCTCCCGGATTTCGGCTGTCACCTCGTCGAGCTCGGCGACGACCTCGGCGCGCAGCTCGTCCACCTTGATGATATGGAAGCCGTAGGTTGTCTGGATGACGTGGTCGACGATCGTACCGGGCTCTGCGGAGTATGCGGCCTCTTCGAACTCGGCGACGAGGGTGCCCTGGTCTATCCAGTCGAGCTGCCCGCCGTTGTCCTTGCTGCCCGGGTCCTCGGAGAACTCCTTTGCCAGCTCGCCGAAGTCCTCGCCGGCCATCACGCGCGCCAGAATCCCCTCGGCCTTCTCTCCGATTTCCTCGATCTTGGCCTCGTGCTCCTCGTCGGGTTCGCCTTCGGCCTGTGCTGGGGTGCGCAGGAGTATGTGGCTGGTCTTGCACGCGGCCTTGGTCGTGTAGTCCTCGATGTGGGAGTTGTAGTACTTCTCGATCTCCTCATCGGTCACGTCGACCTCGGGCATCATCTCGGAGAGCGGGAGGTAGACGTACCTGACGGCGCGTTTCTCATCGGTCATGAAGTCCGAGGAGTTCTCCGCGTGGTAGGCGGCTATCTCCTCCTCGGTCAGCTCGATGTCGGCGAGCAGGACGCCGCTGCGGAAGAGCGCGATCTCGGCGGATGCTTCCTGGGTATCGACGACGAACTGCCTCCACACCTCGTCCTCGGAGATGGTCACGCCGCTGGTGACGGACTGGCCCAGGCGTGTCATGGCCAGTTGCGCGCGGATCATGCGCTCGAAGACCTCGGTCGGCAGGCCCAGTCGGTTGACCGTGGCCTCGTAGCGTTCGGCGGAGAATGCGCCTCTGTCGTCGCGGAAGATCGGCATGCGCTGTAAGTTCTCGGCCAGGTCCTCGTTAGTGACGACGATCTGCCGCCTGGCGGCCTCGCGCGAGAGGATGATGAGTCGCTCGACCTGATCGTATATGTCGAAGTAGCGCTGGACGTCCTCGGGGCTGTAGCCTTGGAGGGTGACGAAGGTGCCGAACATGGCCGCCGCGAAGACCAGCTCGTTCTGTGTTATGGGCTCGCCGAAGGCCGTGCCCACCTTGTCGGGGACGTCGCCCTTGTCTTTGGAGGGCGCTTTGGCTCTGGAATAGCCGTAGAAGGCGACGAAGGAGATCCCGACGAAGATGACGATGAACCAGAGTATGGGTTTCGCCTGGCGGCGCATCATGTTCAGCATGAAGGTCGACATAGAGTTCTCCGCAGGCGGTAGCGGCCCGCCCCTGTTCGTACATCGCCCTGGCGGCGGGCGATGAATCGGCGCAGTCTACCAGATGTGGGGGCTGGGCGCAAGCGGCGCGGGGCGCGGGCTACCTGTCCCCGGGCACCGAGAGGCCCAAGCCATCCAGGCCCATGAAGTATCCGCGCGATCGCGGGTCGCTGCCCGTTGCCGTGAGGCGCAGCGTGTGCCGGCCGGCCGCAAGGGTTTGGGGGCCCAGCCGGATCCTCCTCGGCGCTTTGACGTCCGGCGAGTACGCGTTGAACGGCGTGCCGACGGCGGCCCCGTCGAGCCGCAGCTCGACCACGGCGTAGTCGAACGAGCGGGTGAGATAGACCGATACGTTGTAGGTGCCGTCCTCTTCGACCTCGAACGGCACCTCCACGAAGTCGCCCTCCGCGTCGGCCTGGTAGAAGAGGTGTCCGCCGCCGCTCCACCCGCCGGCCAGGTGCTGGAAGCTCATCGCATCGCCGGACGTCTCGGCGCGCTCGATAAGGGCTTCGCCTTCAATGAGCGTCTCGTTGGTCCGCGGCAGGCGCTTCGCCCCGGGCGGCACGTCGTAGAAGCGGCGGTGCGGCTCCTGTTGGTACCAGAAGGCCACCGACGAGAAATCGTCGGCCCTTTCGGAGAACCCGCTGACGACCTTGCCGCTCTCATCGAACGCCACGCCCATGTGCTCTATGGTCACCCGCAGCGATCTCTTGAAGGGAACGGGGTCGGGTATGTGCCAGCGGTAGCAGGTGTGGCGCGATTCGACGTCGAACCCCTCGGACACGGTGCAGCCGTAGAAGGGGTTGTTCATCTCGCGTATGCCCCATGCGTCGCAGAGGTAGTCCTCGCTGCCGGTGCCCGTCATCTGGGGCTCTTCCGCCCCGTCGATGTAGAACCTGTCGTCGCCCTCGCCCCACCACGAGGCCGTGCGTTGCAGGACGGAGAGCACGGTCCCCACGTAGTGTCCGCGCCCTTTGGCGTCGAGTATGAGGTAGTCCCTGCCCGAGACGGCGGGGAACTCCTGGCGGTACTGTGCGTGGAAGTAGAGCGTATCGGCCGGGAGGGCGTCGTACTTGCGGTAGTCGATGTAGTAGTAGAAGGCGTTGACCCTGTTCTGGCCCTCGTTGGTGACGGTGATACGCGCGGACTTTCGGAACGGCATGGGCCAGTAGCAGTTGCGGGCCCTTCCGTTGGAGGAGACGGCGACGGGCAGGCTGGTGAAGGGTACGTCCAGGCCGTGTCCGACGCCGAAGAAGTCCCCCACGGGGCACTCGACGGAGGGTTGTTCCTCACCGTCCCAGAACATGCGCAGCGTGAGCAGCCGCGGGTAGAAGCGGTCCTCGGCCGCGATGGTGAACCAGATGTGTGTGATGACGCCGGGGCCGTCGATCTGGGCCAGTGTGAGGGTGCCACCGGGCTCGATGGGTCTTGCGTCGGCGTTGCCGCCCGAGCGGTCGTAGGACGACTCCCTTGCGGCGGAGAAGTTCTTGCCCAGGGCCAGGGCTGTGAGGGGCGCGTCGTCGAACGCGCAGGGCGTCTTGGGGCCTCTGTGGGCGCATCCCAGCAGGGCTATCAGGGCGGCGGCGGCCGGTGCGTATCGCATGCCTTCCTCCGTTCGCAGCGTCTTGTGCGGCCGTGCAGGGGCACGATATGGGGGTGGGTGGGGGGTGTCAAGGTGCAAGGGGCGCAAGGGGGGCAAGGGGGCCGGAGTGGGCCCGCGGGTGTCGGAGAGGGGCCGAGGTGGGGGCTTGGGTGGTTTTGCGGGCGTCGGGTTGACGGATGGCCGCGGGCGTGGCATACTCATTTGAGGAGGCCGCTTGAGAGAAGCGGGGACGGGCTTATCACGCCGCGGGTTCTGCTTGGGCCCAGCGGCATAACCTTTGTGCGGTGTCACAGATGTCCGCCAAGGAGCCCCCCGGGGCGTCCGGACCAGACAAGGCGTACCTGCGCGACTACGCCACCGAGGGTGCCGTCCGCATACTCTCCAGGTTCTGGAAGTTTGCGTGGCGACACCGGGGCTGGATGCTTCTCGGTGCGGTTGCGCACTCGGCCAGTGTCGCTCTCCTTCTTCTCCTCCCTCGCGTAACGGGTCTGGCGATAGACCGGATATGTCTCTGCGGCCGCTTGGCGCGCGTCCAGTCATTTCCGGCGGCGGGCGTCGTACTTCTCATAACGGTCAGCTCGGTCGTTCTGCTTCTTGGGGCTGTGCTGGTGCTTGCGGTCATGCAGGCGGCCATCGGCTTCGTGGCGGGTCTGTGCAACGCGCGGGTGGCGGAGGGCACGGCCTTCGAAATCCGCAACGAGCTCTACCGGGCCCTGCAGTTTCTCTCCTTCGGGTTTCATGATTCCACTCATTCGGGGCAATTGATGTCGCGGGTGACGATGGACGTCATGTTCATCAACCGGTTCTTCTCCTTCGGCCTGTCCGCGGCGCTGGAGTTCACTCTCGTTTCGGTGGGCGCTTTCCTTCTGATGTTGCAGAGGAGCGTTCCGCTCTCGCTGGCGGCTTTGGCCGTAGTGCCGGTGATCTGGCTTGTGATCCACCGTTTCAAGCGCTTGGCGCGTCCGGCGTTCTTCAGCGTCCGCGAGCAATACGGCGAGATGACGACGGCGCTTCAGGAGAGCATTGCGGGCGTGCGTGTTGTGCGGGCGTTTGCTCGCGAGTCGGACGAGATCGAGCGCTACTCTGGGGAGGCGGGGGAGTTCCGCGGCCGCGTGCTCGGCGCGATGCGTCTGATCGCCAGCAACATGCCGCTGATATTCTTCATCGGTGCGTGCGGGACGGCCGGGATCCTCTACCTGGCCGGCCGGATGGTGATCGTCGGCGCGCTGACGCTCGGCCGGCTATACGAGTTTCTCCGGTATCTGGGCATGCTGACAGACCGTACGAGGGGCGCGGGCAATCTCGTGAGCCTGGGGCAGCGCGCGGCCGCGGCCGGCCAGCGCCTGCTCGAGGTGCTCGACGAGGTCCCGGAAGTGAAGAGCAAGCCGGGCGCGCCCGACCTCGCTCCGGGCGTGGGCCTGGTCGAGTTCGAGGGCGTCACCTTCGGCTATGGCAACAACAGCCCAGTCCTCCGCGACGTGAGCTTCGCGGTCAAACCCGGTGAGACGGTGGCCTTGGTGGGCGAGACGGGTTCGGGCAAGAGCACCATCGTCAGTCTGGTCCCGCGGTTCTACGATGTCGAGGAGGGGGCGATCCGCATAGACGGTCAGGACGTCCGTGACGTCTCGCTGCGGTCTTTGCGGCGCGAGGTGGGGTTTGTGTTCCAGGAGCCGTTCCTCTTCTCGGCGACCGTGGCGGAGAACATCGCCTACGGCAGGCCGGGCACCGGTATGGAGGCCGTGATGGAGTGCGCCGAGGCTGCTGCGGCCCACGAGTTCATCATGGAGCTGCCGGAGGGCTACGAGACGGTGATAGGCGAGCGCGGCGTTACCCTTTCGGGGGGCCAGCGCCAGCGCTTGACGATAGCGCGCGCGCTGCTGAAGGACCCGCGCATACTCGTATTCGACGACTGGACCTCCAGCGTGGACACGGGTACTGAGAACCAGATACTCGATGCGGTCGAATCGCTGACGGCGGGCCGCACGACGTTCATCATCGCGCACCGGATAGCCTCGGTCCGCAACGCCGACAGGATAATCGTGCTGAGGGAGGGCCGGATTGTGGAGGAGGGCAGCCACGACGAGCTCGTGGCGGCGGCCGGCCTCTATTCCGAGTTGTGCCGGATGCAGGTGAGCGACGCGCTCGTCGGCGGCTCGGACGGGGAGGAGGGCTAGTGCCGCGGCGTTTCGACGACGACGAAGAGCAACTCCACGCGTCACTGGACGCGCGGATCTTGCGCCGGCTCCTGGCGTATGCGCTGCCGCACCGCAAGGCGCTTGGCGTGGCCTGGCTTCTTACGGCGCTTGACGCCCAGTTGGCCCTTCTGGGCCCTTTTCTCATCAAGATCGCCGTCGACAAGTACATCGTCGGTGCAAACCTGCGCGGTTTGGGCGGGATAAGCGCCGTCTACGTGGCGGTATCGGCCTGTCTCTGGGCGATCGCCTGCGCGCGGATCCGCATGGTGGCCGCCACCGGCGAGAACATGATCTACGACCTGCGCATCGCGCTTTTCTCTCACCTCCAGCGCCTGTCGATGTCCTATTATGACAAGACCAAGGTTGGGTGGATAGTCGCCCGCGGCACCAGTGACGTGGGCGTCATACGCGAGACGCTGACCTGGAGCCTCAGCGAGATAATCTACGTGGTCTGCCGATTGCTTGGCGCGATGTTCTGGATGGCCAAGCTTTCTCCGCCCCTCTTCGCGGCGACTTTCGTCGTCATCCCGCTCCTGTTCGCGGTGACGATGGTATTCAGGCCGATGGCTGTTGAGGCGTACAGGGCCACCAGGCAGACCATCTCCCGCGTGACGTCCCACTTCGCCGAGAACGTATCGGGCATCCGCGTCGTTCAGTCGTTCGGCCGCGAGGAACACAACATCGGCGAGTTCTCGCGTTTGAACGTGGACAACCTCGTCGCCCACGTGGGGGCTGCGCGCATAGCCTGTCTCTATCGCCCGACCATGAGGGTGGTGGTCGCCCTGGGCACGGCGGTCGTGCTGGGTTACGGCACCCACCTGCTGATAGGCGGACGGATAACCGTCGGCGTGCTGATAGGTTTCCTGGGTTACATCGGCATGTTTTTCTGGCCGATCATGATGTCCGGGCAGTTGTACAACCAGACGCTTGCGGCGATGGCGGCGGGCGAGCGTCTCTTCCAGCTCCTCGACACGGAGCCCGACGTCCGTGACGCGCCCGGGGCCGTCGACATACCGCTCATCGAGGGGTATGTGACGTTCGAGGACGTCTGTTTCTCCTACGAGGAGGGCACTCCGGTTCTTGAGGAGATCGCTCTCGAGGTCGAGGCGGGCAGCACGATTGCCCTGGTGGGCGCGACGGGCTCGGGCAAGAGCACGATGGTGAGCCTGTTGGCCCGGTTCTACGACGTGACGTCCGGCCGTATACTGATAGACGGCTACGACCTGCGCGAGGTGACGTTGCGCTCGCTTCACGAGCAGATGGGCATAGTGGTTCAGGAGAATTTCCTCTTCGACGGCACGGTGATGGACAACATCAAGTACGTGCGGCCGGGCTCGACCGACGAGCAGGCCGTGGCCGCTGCCAGGGCCATAGGACTTCACGACCTGATAGAGGCCATGCCGGACGGGTATGAGACCGACGTAGGTGAGCGCGGCGAGAAGCTCTCGGCCGGTCAGCGCCAGGGCGTGTGTTTCGTCCGGGCCATGTTGGCGAACCCGCGGATTCTCATACTCGACGAGGCCACAGCCAGCATAGACACGGTCACGGAGATGCTCATCCAGGACGCGATCCAGAGGCTGCTGGTCGGGCGCACGTCGTTTGTCGTGGCACACAGGCTCTCGACGGTCCGCAGCGCGGACCTCATACTTGTCCTGGATGGCGGGCGCATCGTCGAGCGCGGCACGCACGAGGAGCTGCTGCACCGCCGGGGGCTATACAGCCGGATGTACGAGGAGTTCGTCGCCGACACCCGCGGCTGAGCTTGACGCGGAGGGGGCAGGGGGGCGGAGGGGGCAGGGGGGCGGTGGGGGCCGGTGGGCGGCGGGGGAGGCAGCGGCGCGTATGGGTGGCTGGGAGGGGTGGCGGGGTGGAGGGGTGAGAGGGGGCGCTGATGTCCGAGGGCGAGCTGACGGGCCGCACGCGCATTGTGTGCACGCTCGATGACGTGCTTGAGGCCTCGGCCGTATCGCAGATACTGGATGCCGAGGGCGTTTCGTACATGATCCGCACGTTCGAGGACACGGCCTACGACGGCCTCTTCACGCAGACGAAGGGTTGGGGTCAGGTCATCGTGATGGAGGCCGACGCCGACCGCGCGCGGGACCTCCTTGCCGAGTATCTCGAGCGGTCGGAGGGGGCATCGGGCACGCGCCCGGAGGTCGCCCAGGCGGCGTCCGCCGCCCCTCTCCCGGACGGTTTGGTGATAGCCGAGGTGTCGCCCGGTGACCTTCCGGACCTACGGGGCCTTCACGCCCAATTGGTCTCAGAGCGCACGCTCGGCGGCGGGGCGCACGAAGCCGATCCGGACAGAGCGGAGGAGGTCGCGCGTCAGATCTCGCGGGATACCGACATCTATCTTCTTCTGGCGCGGCGGGGAGGGCGCGTCGTCGGGTCGCTATGCCTTCACATCATGCCGTCCTTGCTGGGTCCTGCGCTGCCCTGGGGCCAGGTGGAGGACCTGATCGTGGACGAGGGTTCGCGTCGGCGGGGTGTGGGCCGTGCGCTGATGGAAGTGGCGGAGGGGATCGCCCGGGCGCGGGGCTGCCTGCGCCTGACGCTCACCTGCCACGATTCCCGCGAGGCGGCGAGGGCCCTCTACGCGTCACTAGGCTTCACGGAGGCGTCCACGGCGTTTCGGAAGCCGCTGTAAGCGGTGCGCCGGCGTCGCTGTCGTCCGGTCCACCCCCTCAGCGCAGGTCCAGCACGCGCAGCTCGAAGGGCGTCAGCTCCAGCGTCAGTGACGATCCCGACGCCTGGACGGCCAAGTCGCGCCCGCACTCGCGCACTTCGGGGGGCAGCCCGTTCCAGTCCAGCGTGCAGCGGTTGTCCCGGCCGCTGACGTCGGCCACGGCCAGCATGGGGCCGAACCGCCGCACCCACACGAGCCCGTCGGACGCGAACGTCCCGTCGAATTCCTCGGGCGCTGTGATGGGCAGGCTGCGCAGCGCCCGGGTGTACCGCCGCAGGTCCGACTCGTGTCCGAGCAGTGCTCGTTCCCAACCGAAGAGCGCCTGGATGTCCGCGTTAGACTGCCGAAGAGCGAAGGTGGGCGCCTCGTAGTACCACCCGCGCCAGGGGGCGGTTGTGGCGGTGCGCAGGACGTCGCCGTACTCGTTGTCGGGGTGTGGCACCTCCTCCCAGTACACGTGGTAGAACTCGACGGCGCGCCGGTCGCCCAGGTCGAAGAGGGAGTACCACGAAGGCTCGAAGTAGAAGTCGCGCAGTGGCCCGACCTGCCCCGCGCCCGAGTTGTACGAGAAGCGGTCTGCGACGAGTATGTGCGCCTGTTCGATGATTATGCCTTCTTCGCCCTCGAAGAGGCGCGGGTAGAAGCCGTGCTCCCGTAGGAGGTCCAGGGGCGTCCGGCCGGCGGCCCAGCCCTCCGGTCCGCGTCCTTCGCCGGGGAGGACGGTCTTGACGACGAGCTTGAGGTCGGTCCTGCCGGGGACGGCCCCGCGCACGTAGTCGCGCGCGGCCAGCCAGAGCTCGGCCGTCTTCCGGCAGCGCCAGTCGGTCCACTCCTCCCGGGCGTTGGCCTGCAGCCAGGCATACGGGTCCGCGCCCTCGGGCACGACGATGTCGCTGTCCCGCCCGAACTCGGCCACGTCCCAGTCGGAGTAGCCGTACTCACGTCCCAGGTAGCACAGGCCGATGTTGCCGTTGACGCGGAAGTGCACGCCGAAGAGGGAGGGGTGGTCACCGCATCGGTCTATGATCTGGCCGAGGGCCTCTATCAGCAGGTCGCGGACCTCGGGCCTGGCGGGGTCCAGCGCAGACGCCCACAGTCCCTGCGCCACGTCGCCGCCGGCCCTCCGCTGGAGGCTGTACAGGCTGTACCCCCACTCGTTCGGCTCCTCTGTCAGCTCCCCTCTGCCCCGTGTTGGCGGTACAGGTAGGCTGGCCAGTCCGGGAACGACTCGTATGCCGGTCTCGTCGGTGATACCCATCAGCTCGTCGAGCAGGTCCCCCTCGAGCGGCTCGAACATCTCCGAGTCGAACCACGAGCAGCTTGCCACGTCGGAGCCGTTGACCGCGTTGAACTCCAGGTAGTTCATCCCGCAGAAGCGCAGGAGCGTGCAGAGGTTCCGCAGCGACCTGACCCGGTTCTCTCTGGTGCGCGATGGGTAGCCGTAGTGGGCGTAGAAGAACCACGGGTGTGTCTGGTAGATGCCGACGAGTCTCTCGTCGCCGTCGACGGCGGCGGGCGGATCGGGTGGGTGTTCGGCCAGGGGGTCCAGCACGTCCAGCACCCACATGCGGGCGACCGCCCCGCCGCTCTCGACCGTGGCGTCCATGGTGCACGGGGCGTGCGACACGGTGATCTTGAGGCGTGACGTCTTGGGGTAGAAGAGGAAGCTGAAGAGGTAGGGTTTGCCGTCCGTGGGTATCTGCCGCCCGGTGAAGACGCCCACGCCGACGTCGGGGTGGAACCCGTCGGGCTGTTCGGACTCGGGTATGTACAGCTCCTCGCCGGCGAAGGGAGCGGCCCAAGAGGACTCGCCGACGGGGTGGGTGATTGTTATGGTCGTCTCGCGCTCGGCGTCGTTGGGTAGTTGCGCCACGAGCAGGTGCGGCCTCCCCGGGCGGACGGCCGTACTCATGTAGTAGGAGAACCACGACATGCGGCGGTAGTCGGTGATGCGGTATTGGTCGCCGATAAGCTCGATCACGCGGGATGCCCCGTCGTCGACGAAGTCGTGGTCGCGCCCGGAGCAGTCCACGTAGTCGACTATGCGGCATCTTATGACGTTGGACAGGCCGTATGCCTCGGCGAGCTGCTGTGCGCTTCTGCGGGGGGACGGCAGTGGCGCGTCGAGCGCGGTCCTCTCTTCGACCCAGAAGATGCCGCCGTCGTCGGCGGGGCGCAGGCGTTCGACGCCCCGCTCGATGAATCCTTCGCGGATGTTCCAGTCCGATGACCCGAGGGCCGCCGTGGCCAGAAGCGCCGCCGCCGCGAGCAGTCGCCTCATGGCAGCACCTCCCCTCCGAAGCGCACTTCGCCGAATTCCCAGGGCACGTGGAAGTTGCGTGAGGGCGACCAGGACGAGAACTCGCTGCGTTCTCGGTTGGGCGGCCTCTCTCTCTCGATGCGGTAGATCTGAATCCTCCAGGCGTCTCCGCTTCGGGGCGGTCCGGTGCTCATACACGAAAGCGGCAGGGCGGTCTCGACCGTCCACCGCTGCCCCTCGATTCTCGTGGCGGTCCGCCAGCCATCGCAGTTCCACAGGGCCGCCTGCTGCCAGGGCTCGAATCCCGGCTCGCGTATCTGGAGGTCGATGACGGAGTTCTTGGGGCTGATCTCGTACTCGTAGTACCCCTCGTTGAGTGCGAGCGGGTCGATGTATATCTCGATAGCCTCGCCCTCCCAGACCTTGGAGTCGCGCTCGAGCCTATCGCTCCAGGCGTCGTCATCCTCCAGGACGGCGGCGATGTAGAGATTCTCCGCGTCGTATGCCATGGCGATTTCGGTGGCCTTATCGGGGCTTCCGCCACCCCAGAGGGACAGCACGGTGAATCCGCCGTGCCATTCGGCTTTGCGCCAGGTCTCCTCGTCGAGGTTCCCGTCGATGCTCGGGGGCGAGGCGACGTTGCGGGCTATGTACTGGCGCCGTGGTGGGCTGTCGAGCTCGAGCGCGGGGCCCAGTTCCAGCGCGCAGAAGCGTATGGGCCATTTGCCCTGGGAGATGCCGTCGCACCATCCTTGGGCGGTGCGTCCCTCGCCCGGGTCGGCCTCGTTTACCAGGACGGATGCGCCCAGTAGGTGCCCCTCGGCCGTGTCGGTCAGGCCCATCTCTTCCCACGGGACAGACAGCTCGTAGGTGGTGTAGACCTCCTCGCGTCTGATGGCGAGCGGGCAGGTCGACACGACGCCGGCGGGTGCGTACTGGGTGGCGGTCCAGCGGAAGAGATGAGGGCCGGCGGGTCCCAGGCACATGCCCATCTCGATGTCGTTGGCGTCGTGGCCCTCGGCGGTGGTGGCGTCCAGCGGCGGGTCGAGTGCCAGTTGGACGCCGTCACCCTTCCATATCTGGGCGGCTTCGAAGGGCTGGTCATGCTGGTCGTCGAGGACGCGGACGGCGAGGTGGAGGTATCGGTTGTCCCAGGCGAAGCGGCCGCGCGCTCTCAAATCGACGGACTTCCGCCACGGTTCGCCGGGCGGCACGATCTCGAACGCCGGCACGTCGGACCACTCTGTGAGGTAGCCGTCGTGATTCAGCCCGTCCGGCAGTCTCGGTATGGTCATGGGGACGCTGACGGTTGCGCTTGCGGTGACGCCCCCGGCTTCCGTGCCGGCTTGGCCGGCGGGATCGACGCGTACGGAGAGCCTCATGTTGCCCGGCCGGGCGTTTTCGGGGACGGCTGCGGGCAGGGGGATGGTGAGGGCGTCCACGGCCGGAAGTGTCGCGGTTCTTCGGGATACCTCCTCGCCCGAGAGCTCGGACGACAGCTCTATCTGGAGCTCTTTGCCCAGGTTGTTGCGGATGCTGACCTGCAGCTCGGCCGTCGTGCCGGGGCGGGCGACGATCCTCTGCGGAGAGACGGTTGCGGTGAGCGGTTGCGTGGGGGTGACGGTGAGGTGCGCCCGGCGCACGGGCGTGCCGTCGTCGAGGAGCGCCACGGTGATCCGGCCGGAGCGTCCCTCCTGTGCATCGCCCACGCGGACGTTGTATGCCAGCAGGGCGACCTCGCCGGGCGGGACCGTGACGGGTCCGGCCGGAGGGGGCTCGATGACGGCGAATTCGGGTGCCGTAACGTCGATGTGTTCGTCGGGGACGAGCCTGGCGGTGTGTTTCCCCTCGTTGCGGACGGCGACGTCGAGTGCGAAGGTGCTGCCGAAGCACACGGAGTCCGGCGCAGCGGCCGTTATGTAAAGGGGCGGCGCGGTGGCGGCCTTGGCGAAGGCGGCGGCCGCGGGCTTGGCCTCGCCCTCGGGGTCGAAGAGCCCGTCCGACCGCTCCTTATCGTAG
>Ga0272441_10004603_pt1 | contig 24758 bp, 22 predicted proteins | sample SSMProp6N_FD_193582 | JGI IMG/M metagenome (GOLD analysis project Ga0272441, IMG submission 193582) | Marine sediment archaeal communities from Little Sippewissett salt marsh, Falmouth, MA, United States - SSM-Prop-6N | ecosystem: Environmental > Aquatic > Marine > Wetlands > Sediment ...
CCTCCTTGCAGATTTATTTGAGATATTATTATTGTGATGGGTAAACATAACGACGGTCGCACCCAGACACCCGTCTGAAGCGCGAGCAGTGAAAATATGGCAACGGTTATTGAGCATCAAGCCCCCCAGCATAGCTCTCTCGTTTAATAGACCATTGAATCCGACATCCTGAAGGGAGATATAACAATTATCGTGCCACGAGTGAGCTGGACAAGGGGGGTAAATACATTAGGTCACAATTACGAATACTTACAAAATAGATATGGAGGAAATGTGGCGGTATGCAGGCAAAAATGCCAAGGCCGGAAAATGCAGAAATGCAATATTAGTGATGATGCAACGATGCAACCATTGATAATTTAATCACAATAAATAAAAATGGCCCAATGATGCAGAAACGCATTAGCATTTATGGCGGATTTACGGTGATGCGGTAATATTCATTGATACCAAGATGATACGCCGTTACTTCCGCGCCCCGGCATAATAATGCTAATCTGCAATATCGTATTTTTTGATCTTTCGGGTAAGCGTCGAGGGATCCAGTCCAAGGTGAGGTGCCGCCCGCCGGGCATTTCCGTGTGTTTTCAGCGCGTTTTTAATAATCGCTCTTTCCACATGGTCGAGGTGATCTTTTAACGTCTCGCCGGGGCATAGATCCGACATACGGGCGCGCCGGTCAAATTCCGGCGGAAGATGATAGGCGGTAATATTGTCGGCAGGCGTCACAACCACCATGCGTTCAATCAGGTTTGCCACCTCGCGGACATTCCCGGGCCATGCGTATTCTCTGAGCAGGTCGTAAACTTCCTTGCTGAGCGTCTTTTTCTTACCATGCCGTCGATTGAAGCGATTCAGAAACATATTCACGAGATACGGGATATCCTCTCTTCTTTCACGCAGCGGCGGAATATAGATGGGCACCACGTTGAGACGATAATAAAGGTCGGCGCGGAATTCTTTCTTTTCAATGAGGTCTTTCAAATCCTGATTTGAGGCACAGATAAGGCGCACGTCCACTTTTTTCGGTTTCGTGCCACCGACACGGGTAATCTCAAAATTCTGCAAAACCCGGAGCAGCTTCGATTGCAGAATCATAGGCATGGATTCGACTTCATCCAGAAACAGGGTCCCGCCGTCGGCAACCTCAAAGAGACCGGCCTTGCCTTCTTTCTTGGCCCCTGTGAAGGCACCGCTCTCATACCCGAACAATTCACTCTCGAGGAGGGTCTCCGGAATCGCACCACAGTTGATCTTGACGAAGATCCCCTTATCGGATCGTTTTGACTTGTTGTGAATTTCTTCGGAAACACGATCTTTCCCCACACCCGTTTCTCCATATATAAGCACGGTGGCGTCCGTGTCACTGACCCGCTCAACCATTTCATAGACATACAGCATTGCCTCGGAGGCCATGACAAGAGTGTCTCCTCCCGCTGTCGACCGCTGCAGTTCCTGCAGCCGCTCCTTATAGGCCCCCTTCATCGCCCGCGAGTGCTCGAGTTGCCTGTTGAGTTCGACCAGGTCGGTCAGGTCACGCACGTTTGTCACCACCATCTTGATCTTGCCGTCATCATCGAAAATGGGGTTCCCGGTGACCAGGACTTCCACACCCGTTTTCATTTTCTGATTCAGGGTAACGCTCCGGCGTGTTTCCAGTACTTTCAGCGTCGCACTTTCATCGTAAAAACCTTCGTCGACCAGCTCCTGCATATTGCGACCGATCACCTCGTCTTTCCTGATGCCCGATATTTTTTCGTATGCCGAATTCACCCGTATCGTAACGGCCTGCCCGTCGGTGACATATATGCCGTCATACGAGGATTCGATTATGGCCTCCACCTCAGCGGCAAGCTTTTTGTATCTCGTGAGTCGCTCGGAGATCTGCTCATATGCCTCCATTTCCTGGAATACACTCATCACGCCGATGATTTCATCATTCCGCATGATCGGCGAGCGGGTGGTCACCACACGGCGCAAGGACGGTACCTGCACGGGTACACCGATCTGACGTTCCCCCGTTTCAATGACCGCCTTAAAGTCTTCCCAGGATTTAGCATCATATTCGTTGATGTGCCACGACCGCGCCTTAAGATCTTCATGGAAATCAAGCAGATCCCTTGCCTGATCATTCATATACAGTATATAGCCTTCTCTGTCCGTCGCAAGTACGGCGAAAAAAGAAGAATCGCAGATCGCCCTGAATATACAATCTTCATCGAGCAAGTCTTCGTAAATTGAATTGCGTCTTAGTGCCATAGTGTCACGTTCCTCTTTTGAATCCGGTAATTTTATAAATATTGTCGCTGCTCTATTATAAGGAGAAATCGGGTAATGTCAAATTCAAATGAATGGCAGTGCAATCACGCATTATTGCAAATTCGCAATAATGATGTCAAAAAACAGCATAATTGTACCGACATTTAACACCATACTATGAATACAAAACAGCATCGGACAGCAGTTGTCGACCATTTCGATAATGCACAACTGCACCATCCTGTAGGATTATCCGTATCTTGCGACAGATTAGAGGCGAGATGCTGCGCGACCGGCATGCGACGGCACCGGCAGGAAATCAGCCACGCCCGAAATGGAGAGGGATTCAAGACCTTTACGATTTATTGGCATGCGACCGAAACATATCGATGTTCCCGAAATATTTCCTCAGGCCCAGATATATGAACACCACCATAAGCCTTTGAAATCCCACGGATGTATCAAAATATGGTCCCCGCATGAATGCGTTAGTGTGCCGGTTTATCACTATCAGGAACGTGTCGGCGATAATTGTCAGAAGAATTACATGAAAAAGCAGATAATTTTCAACCCGCGAATCATGCTCGGCTTCACACAGGACTACTGCCAGGAATACCACGAAGAGTGTGGGCATAAGATCAAGGAATATGTATACATTCTGCGGATACGGACAGCTTTTCAGGTGTACGAAGTGGACAAGATAGATAAACCCGAACCCACAAAACACACAGGCAAAAAAAGTTCTTACGATCTTCATGACAGTCGCTTTACAAACAGTAGGCATTTCTTTATTGCTATTCATAGATCATGCATACGGCATGCCACCCGATCACGCATCATTGTTCCGGGAAACGACCGACCGGCAGTATTATACCGGATTCATCACCCCGGTGACTGCTATGTTCCCTGTCGACAACAGGATCGAGACGGTCCTTCCCCCCCGGCGCACACAGACACAGCACCGCCCACTGATCCGGGATAATGCGGCTTCCGAATCACACGCAACAGCGAATGCACATCACTGCAGCCACGGGATTCGTTCGATCCGCACATTAGCCCGCTTATGTCACACACGGAAAACGGAAAGATGCTCTTGACACGAGTCAGATGGTACCCCCCCTCATTGTGTTCACAGGATAACTCATGAAGTCCGCGTTCGCTGTCCTGCAACAGATACGGTAATATGCCCCCACGTATGGTACCGCATGACAAAGAGATAATTTTATACCACGATTTGGACACACTGCATAGTCATTTGAATCGAATGACCAGATAGTACTTGATTTTTCAGCAGGAACATAGTAGTGACAGATAGTGAGTGAATGCTCAGTCACAATTACATTGGGTTGCCTCCTCACGCTGCAGACCTGCTTGCCTGTGGGTACCGCACGCTGAGGGCCGAAAAAATACACTACACGGCGTCAGGTGCACCTCGAAAGGAGTATCGATCATGACGAATGATATCACCCGCCCGGAAGACCTCAGCGATGAACGACTTGCCGAACTCATAGTAAATATGCTTCATCAGATCATGGTTCATCACACGCTTTACTTTATGGAAGTAGAGCATCAATTCGGAATGCAGAAAGCCCTGGAAGTGATGAACAATGCCTGGAAAACGAGCTACACGGTTCAGATGAAACGGCTCGCGCGCACCCTCGGATTCGAACTGGACAATAATCTTCCGACACAGCTGGCCGTTATGCCACGCGACATGCTCCTCAGTGTGATCAAGAGCCTGGGGGCCAACTGGCTCGCGGGTGACGGCATATGGTTTCAGGCCGTGGAGAAGCATCTGACCATGCTTGACGCGCAGCGTTGTGCCGGCGCATCCATTATGCGGTACTGTACCTTCGAGGCCTGGTCCATCAAGCAGTTCCTCGGACTGCCGGCAGAGGCGGGTCTGGATGGGCTCAAGAGGGCTTTGCGCTTCAGGCTCTACCACCAGATCAACACCCAGACCATTATCGACGAAAGCGCACACAGTGTCGTCTTCCAGATGAACGAATGTATCGTACAGGTCACGAGGAAGAAAAAGGGACTGGAGGATTACCCGTGCAAATCGACGGGTATCCAGGAGTACCGTTCGTTCGCTCAGACCATCGATCCACGGATAGCGACGGAATGCATCGGGTGTCCGCCCGACGATCACCCCGACGAGTGGTACTGCGCCTGGCGGTTTACGCTGCCTGAATAGTGTGTTTGCGCCACAAGTTGCAGGCCATTATCCGGGTTCGCACAGATTACGGCAAGGTTGAGTTGCAAGAAATGATCAAATGGGTTCCTCGGATTCATCATAGTGATTGCAGCTTTATGACGACACCTCGATTGCAAGTTGTGCCCTTAAATTTCCCGTGATTTCTTGGGGGTTGGGGGCACAACTGGGTGTAATCACTCCTCCCGTCCCTCGCCGGGGTCGACATGTCTCCCCTTGCCGATCAGCTCCATTTTCTTGATGGTGATCAGGAGGGCAGTCAGCGCCGACTGTGTCATCCCCGGGATTCTCTCTGCCTGCCCCAGTGATGCCGGCCGCACTGTGATGAGCTTTTTCTTCAACTCGTTGGAGAGGCTCGGGATCGAGTCATAATCGATATTTTCCGGGATTATTTTTTTCTCGAGATGTTTAAACCGCCGCACCGCCTCCACCTGTCTTTTAATGTACCCTTCGTACTTCGCTTCGATTTCGACCTGTCGCTTCACCATCTCGTCCGGGATTGCCTCCCAGCCCTCGAATTCCTGAAGGTCGTCGTAGGCGAGTTCCGGTCGTTTCAGAATACTATAGAGTGTCGTCGGATTCTTAATCGGCGCCGTATTGAGGCCCTGCAGTGTGCGGTTCACCGCATCGACGGGGTATATTTTCCGCGAGGAAAGGTCCCTGATCTTCGCCTCTATTAACCGGACCTTTCCCCGGAGATCCCGGTAATCTTCCCCGGCGACCAGTCCGAGTTCATGTCCCTTTCCCGACAGCCGGATGGCGGCATTATCCTCACGCAGCATGAGCCGATATTCAGCCCGTGAGGTAAACATGCGGTAAGGTTCGTCGACCCCTTTCGTGATCAGATCATCGATGAGCACCCCCATGTAGGCATCCGCACGATCGAGGATGAACGGCGCTCGGCGTTGTATGGCACATGCCGCATTAATGCCGGCCCACATACCCTGGGCCGCGGCCTCCTCGTAGCCGGAGGTACCATTGATCTGGCCGGCAAGATACAACCCCTTTACCAGTTTCGTTTCCAGCGTCTGCAAAAGCTGCGTCGGCTGAACGAAGTCATACTCAATGGCATAGGCACTGCGCATGATTTCCGCCTCTTCAAGGCCCGGCACGGAATGGACGAGTTGCTCCTGCAGGTCGAGGGGCAGACTGTTACCCAGCCCTTTGGCGTATATCTCCTCCGTCTCCAGCCCCTCGAATTCCAGGACCACGGGGTGATGGTCCTTGTCGGAAAATTTCATCACCTTATCTTCCAGGGACGGACAGTAGCGCGCACTGACACCCCGAATCGCCCCGGAATAGAGGGGTGACTGCATGATGTTATCGCGAATAATAGTGTGCGTCGCCACATGGGTCGATCCGAAATACGAGGGCAGACGTTCTGCCCGCAACGATGTGGTCTTGTATGAAAACGGCTTCGGGTCGGGGTCGCTGTCTTGCCTCTCGAAGGCCGAAAAATCAATGGAGGACGCCTTTAACCGCGGTGGCGTGCCGGTCTTCATCCGCCCCATCTCAAACCCCATGTTTTTCAGACACCCGGCGAGACAGACCGAGGCGATTTCGCCGGCCCTTCCGGCAGGCTGGCGCGACGTGCCGACATGGACCAGTCCGTTCAGAAAGGTACCCGTCGTTACGATTACCGCGGTGGCACCGTAAAAATAACCCGTATTGTCAACGACGCCTGCGATCCTCCCGTCTTCGACGATCAGGTCATCGATAAGTGCCTGCCTGACATACAGGTGGCGCTCTTTCTCTACTACCTCTTTCATGGCAAGGCGGTACAGCTGCTTGTCACACTGAACGCGGGATGACTGCACGGCAGGACCCTTTGATCGGTTCAGAAGACGGAAGTGACACGCAGATTTGTCGGCGATCTTTGCCATCTCGCCGCCCAGGGCGTCTATCTCTTTTACCAACTGACTCTTGGCCAGCCCGCCGATGGCGGGATTGCATGACATAAGGGCAATTGAATCGAGATTGATATTGAAGATGAGGGTCTCACACCCCATGCGCGCTGCTGCGAGGGCCGCCTCGCACCCGGCATGCCCGGCACCGACCACAATGACATCGAACTTTTTCGGAAATCCCATATACGCCACCACTCGGAATAGCTTGAATAAAAAGATTTTATTTACTACTATTAACGCGAAAATTCAATAGCACAATACTGAGGATGACACGACAGTCTCTGTGCACAGCATGTGGTATGTGCCGCGCGCAACGTATGTCACACACGCGGCAGTGCCCCTCATGCGAGACGGCTGCGCCCTGAGAGCGCCGCGTGACACCAGATTGCCGGTCAGGAGCATCGCCATGTCCAAACCTGAGTTCTGGAGAAATTCAAAGCGGTATTATGATTTCAAGAGTTATTTGATCAACCGGTTCGGCTGCAAGGTGTATAAAATCCAGATTGATGCCGGGTTCACCTGCCCGAACAGGGATGGCACGATCGCCACGGGGGGATGTATCTATTGCAACACTCGTTTCTCCGAGTTACGGCAGCGGGGCCCCTTACCATCTGTCGGACGGCAGATCGAACACGGCAAACAGTTATATTCCCGCATGCGGGGCGCCGGCAAGTTCATCGCATATTTTCAGACAGCCACAAACACCTATGCATCATACGAAAAGTTGAAGGCCCTGTATGACGAGGCCCTCGCCCAGGAAGGAATCGTCGGCCTCGCCGTAGGTACCCGGCCGGATTGCGCACCTCCCGAAGTGATCGATCTGCTCGCCGCGTATGCCCGCGATCATCATGTATGGCTGGAATACGGGCTGCAGTCAATCCACGACCGGACGCTACGGCGCATCAACCGCGGCCACGACGCCCAGACGTTTATCGATGCAGTGTCGCGGACCGCCGGCAAAGCTATTAATATCTGTGCTCATATCATCGTGGGCCTCCCCGGCGAAACGCGGGACGACGTTCTTGAAACGGCATACACCCTGGCCGGACTTCCCATCGACGGAATCAAGATCCATCTTTTACTCGCCCTTGAGGGCACGACACTCGGTGATCTTTACACGCAGGGCAAAATCTCAATGATGACCAAAGAGGAATATGTCAACACCGTCTGCGATATCCTTGAGCTGCTGCCGCCTGCAATGGTGATTCAGCGGCTGACATCTGATGGGTACCGGGATATCTTCCTGGCACCCGAATGGGGCAGAAACAAACTGGATGTCCTCAACGCCATTGAACGGGAACTGGAAAAGAGAAATACCTGGCAGGGTGCGAAATATGACCCGGCCGTAAAAACATAGATGTATATTCACATGATGATGACCCTGTGCGTTCTGCGGATTCCGGCATGACGGACTTTACACGTAGCCATAGACTACCCTTGTAATATGTGGGGCTTCCGCCGGGGTTGAGCTCCGAACGTGGCAAACTGCCGATCATTGATGAGAGCGGTTGCTCCCCAAGTCATCATTGACAAAAATAAGGGGCCTTTCGGCCCCTTACCTGTCGTATTGATAGATGAAACCCGCGGCATCAGTTGCGACCGCCGCCACTGCCGGCACCACCGCCATTACCCGATCCGCCTCCCGGACTGGCGCTGCCGCCACTTTTTCCACCTTCACCTCCCGTACCATCACCAGCATCTGTGGCACCAAGGCTCGCGCCCCCCGCCCCTTTTCCTATCTGGGCGGAAAACATCGCTGCCAGGCTGTGCGGCGCCGTAATGCGTGACTGATGCACGAAGGAATTCCGCATCTGCCGCATTTCGACGGCAGAGTAGCGGCGCTGCAGCGCCGCTGTCACCACGTTGCCTGCGTCCTCGGATGTCACCCCCAGGCGGGCCATATCACGGGCAGCGGTGAAAGATTCCGTTGCCAATTCACATGCCTGGTCCCGTTGCATGTCGCGGGTTCTGTCCCTGAGCCGATCCAGGATGGCATCCGTATCCTTTTCCTCCATGCCTGCCGCCAGACCCTCGGCGATGACAGTGCCCATCCGACGCAGTCGCGCTTTTTCTTGCGTAAATTCCTCGGTGTTGCGATATGCATAGGCATAACGATGCCGTATCGTTGCCATTGCCCGCATGATATCCTCCGCCCGGACCTGCTTGGCCATCCCCTCGTAGGCTTTGTTCATCACGGGCACCACCGGAAGCCCGACATTGTGTGTCTGCAGCACAATCTCGTGAGCCTGCAGCATCACCTGCTCACTGAACCGACTCTGCACCATCAGGCGGGTCATTTTCAGTACTTCATCGGTCTCAATCCCGGCATTCACCATCTGCCTGGCACTTGTCCGCACCCGTTCTGTCGCCATGCTGCCCAAGGCATCACCCAGTTCATCGGCAAAGCCCGGTGCGCTATACATCATGAGCATCAGACAGATGATCGCGAGTACTTTTTTCATTTTCCAGTCCTCCACTTTTCCCCATTGGTTTTTTATTCTTACAACGAACGACGCCGCGAAGAGTTACATTCAGGGCATGAAAATACAGTTTTCAGCGCCGAAATCGTCTTTTTCCCTGTAGTTGCAGGGCGGCACATACGTGATTCCGTCAATTATATAAAAGTAGCTGAATTCGTCCGTCGCCGGCAGGCTAATTTCCCAGAGATGCCGCCCGGCCCGCTGCGTCGCATGCAGCGCAAATCCGTCCAGGGATGAGGCGAAGTAGACAGATGTCGCCTCCGCGTGCCTTAGGTACAGGGTCACCGTATCGTGTCCGACGCGCTGGTAATGTGTCGCACAGCCGCCACACCACGCAATGAACACGGCCGTGACAATGGCACGGGCGATTCTCTTCATAACACCCTCTCAAGCGACAGCACGGAGTTCGATCCCCCGAAATCGTCACGTTCCGTGGTCTGGACCGTGGGATCGGCGAAGTGCTCCCTGTCATTCAGAATATAGGTGAAGCGGTGCTCGGTCCGGGGAATTTCCAGCATGATCTGCCAATAGCCGGATTCTCCGATCTTTTGCATGGGGATCCTCTTCCAGTCGGTGAACGTTCCCGCAATCTCCGCCCGGTGAATGTCCGGCCGATACATGACGAAACGATACGGCACCATTGTCGCCCCGGGAGAATGCGTAAAGAGCACCCCGGCAATGATGGCCACGACAACTGCCGCCGCAGCCGCCAGGAACCACCTTCGGAAGCGTGGTTGCATGGTGTATGCTTCTGGAACCGGTTCACGGGCGGGTATGCCGGTGACCACCGCGGAGCGCAGGCTCACTTCCTGCCTCAAAAGCGCCTGCGTCTCCTGCCGGAAACGCTCATCGGTGTTCAGGCGTTCCACAAATGCTATTTTTTCATCAAGACGCAATTCGTCATCGATGAACATACTTGCCAGATAATCGTTCACGGTTCTTGCTCCTCGAGGATTTTCCTCAACTTCAAACGGGCCCGGTGGACCTTCACCTTGACATTCGACTCACTCATGCCCGCTATACCGGCGATCTCCCGATACGTAAGCTCTCCCGTGGCCACCAGAGCCAGCACGTCTCGATCATCAGGCGCAAGGTTCCCCAGCCCCTCAAGCATCCGTCGGTATTCGGCACGCACCGCAACATTCCGCTCCTGGTCGACCGGATTCCGCTGGCTTATTGTCCGGAAATACGTTTCATGCCGGGCTTTTCGCGCGTGATCGATCAATGCATTACGGGCAATGGTAAAAAGAAGCGCCGCATTCCGCGGCACCCTGCCGTACTTCTCAAAATACCGCGTAAAGCTCTCCTGCATGAGATCGGATGAAAGCTCCAGATCTCCCGTCATTCGCATAAGGTATGAAAAAATCCTTTCTCTATACGTAAGATAGAATTCCCTATAATCACTCATTATATACCCTACAACGGGTGACGCATTAAAAGGTTACAACTCATCAGACATACGTTCGGACAATGCCACAGACGGAGGCACGCAAAACGTGGCAGAAAGTCAACATCGATTTTATTATGAATATAACGTGTGTGTAAAGAGAGAGATTGACACGAACGGCAGCACCAGGATATCTGAAGCCCCACGTCGCGGCAGGTGGCATACACCGTACGGTCATCGGATAGATGCACAGCGGATCATGATGTATGGAGAGAAAGGGTTGCCTGCACAGCCGGAAAGGGCTCTGCAGGCAACAGGAGTCTGATAGGAGGTGTCTCCACGCCGCACCATCGGCGCGCGTAAACTAATATAATATGTAGTAATCTGATTAATAATCTTTGCGGTACTTAACCGCATTTATGTATGAATCCAGTGCCTTATAAGAACTTCTTACGAACGGCCCCGCCGCCACATCAATAAACCCCAACTCGAGCGCCGTGGCCTTGTACTCGTCATATTTGTGGGGCTCCACGTATTCCACAACAGGATGATGATTCTCCGAGGGACGCAGGTATTGTCCGATTGTCAAAATATCACATCCGGCATCCCGCAGTTCTTTCATAACATTTTTGACATCCGATTCTTTTTCTCCCAGACCCAGCATCATACCCGATTTCGTCACCATGGTCGGATTCATCGTTTTCACTCGTCGCAGCAGTTCCACCGATCGCCCGAAATCGGCCTGCGGTCTGACACAAGGATAAAGTATCGGTATCGTCTCAACATTGTGATTGAGAACACTCGGCCTTGCATCGACAACAGTCTGTAATGCCTCCTTTGACCCTTTAAAATCGGGGATCAGTACCTCGATGCCCACGCCGGGACACTTTTCCATGATCTCCTCGATGATTCTGGCAAAATGGGCTGCTCCACCGTCATCCAGATCGTCTCTTGTGACTGACGTAACCACAACGTAACGTAATCCCAGCCGGATTACTTCCTCGGCAATCCGCTTGGGTTCATGCTCGTCAAGGGGGCCGGGGCGTCCCGACGTCACTGCACAAAACCGGCAGTTCCGCGTACAGACATTGCCCATGGCGAGAAACGTCGCCGTCCCCCTGGCAAAACACTCTCCCTGGTTGGGACAACATCCTTCCTGACAGATCGTATGCAGCCTGTTCAACGACAAGTCATGCTCAACTTTTTGGGTTTGACTCCCGGTGGGAAGCCTTTTCCTCAGCCATTCAGGTTTTTTGACACTCATGTTCTTCGTCCCTGTGCTTATGGTGTAGTTCCCGTTCCTACAGTCGATGCAGAGGCGGGGTCGCGCACTGCGTCTTCGGAGGAACCGCCGCATTGACCTGTTTCAGGCAGTCTGAATCGCCCTGGCATCCCCGTCCTGCCGGACAATCTTCGAAAAAACCTGCGACAGGTGATGAATGATTCGCCCTTTCACTTCATGCATGGTAATGTCCGCGTCGGAGTCGACATAGCGTTCCAGGAACGCGATGCCCTTGTCCCGTATTCCGCAGGGCACGAAGAGCGAATAGAGACTCCAGTCTTCTCTGATATTAAAGGAAAATCCGTGCATCGTGACAAAATTCTTTACTTCTATCCCGACGGCGGCAATTTTATCGTTCCCGACAAATACACCTCTGTACTTCGGTATTCGCTCCCCCACCACGCCATAATCCGCCAATGTCCGAATTATTGTTTCTTCCAAATTGTACACGAAGCCCTGTATGTCATTGCCATAACCACGCAAATCAAAAATTGGATACACGACGAGCTGTCCCGGATAATGGCAGGTCAACTTGCCACCCCTGCTGACCCGGCGAACGTCAATGCCTGCATCGCGGATCTGTTCTTCGGGTATCAGGAGGTCTTCAAGCTGTCCGCTTTTACCGATCGTAATCACGTGTTCATGTTCCAGGAGAAACACGACATCTTGGCTCCGGCCATGTATACGATCGTTGCGTGCTTTCTGCTGAAGGAAGTACCCTTCTTCATAAGGAACTATTCCAAGATCTACGGCATCCATAAGACTCTTACCTCGACCTTTCACACGGTGAGCAGTTCGGATGAGGCGAATACTTGATCCGCCTCATCCCGGTTCTTATACAGATATCTGAATACTGTCTGTTACAGCCTTTCAGCACCCTTTACTTCATCAAAATTATCGGGTTTCTTGAACCCGAACCTGGTCCAGTACTCTTCCGGCATTAATTCCGGGCTCTTATAGAAGATCCATGCGCACGGTTTCTGCGGATCGGGATCATAGGCCGTGACATGCATGGGCCAGCCGCCCCACTCGATCATGAGAATTTCACACATGGCGCAATGGAGACAATAATAGGGAACACCGGCCTGACTCCAGCTCCACCAGTAGGCTTTGGAGGTCACGCCGAAATTGTAGGGTTTTCCGAGTCTTGACGGAGTTCCGTCAATGGGATCGCCGCGCCTGATCCTGCCGCCGCTTCCGCATGGATCTACTTGAAGTATGTACCGATCGTCTTCCTCAATGATCTCGAGTTCACCCTGCTGTTTCGGGCCGCAACGATGAGCCCGAAAGACCTCGGCATTAATCGACAGTCTCTCGAACGGTGTCATTCGCTGCATACCCTTCCACGTGCGATACATCATCCAAGTGCTCTGGGTTGCGCGCAAGAGTTCGTGCAGGTCCTCTTCGCCGTATTTTCTGGCAACTTTATCAAAAATGTCGGCACACCAGTCGACATACAGATCGTGCAGGCCCTTGGATTCGGGAACGATATAATCGGTCAGTTCTTTGGCCAGATCCAGCTTGCCCTCGTCGATACACTTTTTGATCATGTCAGTAGTTGGGATCCCCAGGTCCGCCACCGGTTCGTCGAATCGAATCTTACGCTTTATCAAATCCCATTTTTCAAACTTCAGCATAACGTCATCTCCTTACTAGAATATGTTCCGTCATGATCCGGTACCGGGCACGGCCCGGACCATGACGTCAGAACCACAAATCTGCATGTTATGCGGCACTTTCAGTTTCACCGTTAGTTGCCAGTTCCTCGGGAAGCCTATCCACCGCCTGTTCGTGATACAGTATGTTCTCATTATAGAGTGTGTCGATGTACGCATCAGTATGCCCGAGGACTCTCTTGAGCACCTCGCGGTTGTGTTCGCCAAGGAACGGCCCATACCCGCGAATTCCCGATGGTGTTTCCGACAATTTGAAAGGACTGCCGTACATCAGCATGGGACCCAGGAACGGCTGGTTCACACGCGGCATCATCTCACGCGCCTGGATGTGGGGATCTTTCGTCGCCAGCTCAACCAAGCCTCTCACGCGCAGGCTGGGCACGCCGGCATCATCCAGTTTTCGCTCGGCTTCCTCGACCGAAGGCTGCGACATGACCCAGTCCGATATCGCTTTATGAATCACGGGCGCATTTTCCACCGAGCAGCGTGTTGACACATTTTTCGCCCTGGGATCGTCCTTCAGCCAGGCAAAATCTTCCCCCATGAGTTCGACCAAGGGTTGCCACCTGGGTTCCGTCAGACAGGCAATCACGACGGAGCCGTTTTTGCCCTGGTAGATGCCGTATGGCGCATACCCGGGGTGCTGGGAGCCGATCTTCATGGGCGGCACCGGATCGCCGGCGGCTTCGGAGATCATATACCACGGCAGTGTGTTCTCATGCAGCGTGAAGAGGCAGTCCATCATGGAGATATCGATGTTCTGTCCCACACCCGTTTTTTCTCTGTGATGCAGGGCTGCCAAAATGGCAGTACATGCATGCATTGACGCAGTTGTATCACCGATCGAAACAGGTGCAATAATTTCAGGATCGCTCTGTGCCGTCCAGCCCGCCGATCCCTGGGCAATCATGTCATATCCGGGTTTGTGGCTGTATGGCCCCCAGTGACCAAAACTGGAAATCGAGCAATAAATGATCTTTTCGTTGATTTTCGTGGCCGAATCATAGTCCAGTTTCAATCTGTCCATGACACCGGGGGCAAAGTTTTCAACGAGGATATCCGCCCATTTGACGAGTTCATGAATAAGTTCCATCCCCTTGGAATCTTTCATATTTATACAAACGCTCTTTTTGCCCCTGTTGTTATTGATTGAATACGAACTCTGGGTGACACCATTTTTTTCCAGGCGCAGGGGAAGCCATCGCTCATTGGCACCGGCCTTATATTGCTCAACTTTAACCACATCCGCCCCCAAATCGGTCAGTGATTTCGTGGCATGCGGGCCTGCCAGCACCCACGTGAAATCCAGCACTTTTACTCCCGCCAAAGGTCCCGGTCTTGTCTCTATATTCTTCTTCATACTCACCTCCATCTATTTCCTCAATAATATGGCAGCAATATTCATACCACCATTGTGTCGACATATCATGCAGTTACATAATAACGAACTATTCTTTCCGATCCCGTGCGCACTTTTCATCATAGAGCAGCTCCGCAACCATGCCACAGACCTCCGAAATAATTCCCGCGCATTTTTCGAGGCCGCCATTGTTGAAAAACGCCTCCGATTTTCCCGGGTCTGCCAGGTCTGTTCGGGTTATATCACGGCAGTTTACCGTGCCGTGTGTACCATCAAAATATTTGACAAGTTTGCGCATGGGACGAATGTCTTTCAGAATCCCCGGCATGCCGTCCTTAACATGCTGACGGCCGAAAACGGTGCCAAGGACCATGAGTCCACCAATCAGGGCACCACAGTTGTGTCCCGTCAGTGACATGCCCGCCGCAAAAGGACTCGCCGCCATAAAGAGGGGCAAATTGTCTTCCTCAAAGACGTCCAGAAATGTCTGCACAACGACCTGTGAACAGCCGTGTGAATTCACCTCCATCTCAAAGGACTTCCTTTTGACCTCTTCGACAAACGCCGATTTGTCGCGGTATTTATTCAGCGTATCCAGATTCATGGTATATCTCCTTACTGCAGTCATCACTGCCTTCGCGCCTGTAGGCTATCACCACAATTAATGAGCGCTCACTCATATTGTGGCGCTTTATAACCCGAGCTCCCGGGCAACCTGATCACGTTGAAACGTCGGATTGCCGTATGCGTATTCGCCGGCCTTGGCCCGTCTGGAATAGATCGGCATTTCGTGTTCTACAATATACCCGGTCCCACCGAAAATCTGATGCCCGATCAACGCAATTTTCTTGTACGTATCACTGACCCATGACTTTGCCACAGCCGCAAACTTCCCGGCCTCCGACATGTCATTCGCGATCATCCACGCCGCTTTGTAGGTAATGTAGATACTCTGCTCGGTTCCCATCTTCATATTGGCACAGTGGTGTTGAATTGCCTGAAACACACCGATGGGTTTCCCGAACTGTACACGCTCTTTGGTGTAGGCAACCGCGATTTCCATAACCCGCTGGCAGCCGCCCAGCATCTCGGCCGCTTTTCCGACGGATGCTTTCTGCAGGGTCTTCTCGATGATGGGGGCCCCGTTGCCCACTTCACCAAGAATGTTGGCTTGCGGCACTCGGACGTCTTTGAAGACTACTTCACACTGTTTATCGCCGGCAACGGTCTTCAGCAGTGTCATGTCGATTCCGGCACTCTTCGAATCAACGAGCAAGAGCGTAATGCCGTCTTTATCCGTCGAATCGCCGGCGGTCCTGGCGGCAACAACCATATAATCGGAGACATTCGCATCGGCAACGAACAGTTTTGTGCCATTGACAACATAATCGTCTCCGTCCGCTTTCGCCTTAGTCTCGATCAGGAAGGGATTGAACTTTGTCGTCGCCGGTTCCGTCAGGGCCATGGTCATGACCAACTCGCCACCGGCAATCTTTGCCAGGAATTCCTGCTTCTGGGCCTCGGTCCCCGCTTCGAGAATCGCAAAGCCTCCCAAGACCACCGTTGAGAAAAACGGACCCGGAACCGCTTTGTAGCCCATCTCCTCGATCAGCGTGATGAGATCGAGGAAATCACCGCCTATTCCGCCGTATTCTTCGGGAAACGCAATTCCCATCCATCCAAGTTCGGCCATACCCTGCCACAGTTCATCGGTATAACCCTTCTCATCTTTATCCATCTCAAGATACCACTCGACGTTGGGACATGCCTTCTCCAGGAATCCGCGAGCCGCATCTTTCATCATTCTCTGTTCTTCCGTATACGTGAAATCCATAATTAATTCCTCCACACATGACTAAAATGTTGATAGTACCTTCAATACCACACGTTACCCTCTCGGCAGGCCCAATCCACGCTGTGCGATAACATTTCTGCCTACCTCGCTGGTACCCGCACCGATCGTTGTCATAAAGGAATGCAGGAATTCCCACTCAATCCGGCCTCCGAGCGGCACATACTTGGAACCTTCTTCCAACTGGCAGTATTGATCCAGGATCTGCATGGCGCTATCAACCATTCGCTGCTCAAGCTCGGACACGACGACTTTTGTGATTTCCGGCTCGCAGGTCATTGTCATGTTATTCCACTCCATCCATCTGGCGTGGTCGGCCAGCAACTGGGCCGATTCGATTTCAACGGCAATCTGGGCGATCTTGTCCCGTACCATGGGATTTTCCGACAGCGGTTTGCCGTCATACATCGTGTTTTTTGCGTAATCGATGAGCATCTCCAGAAACGGGCGATACCGACTGGGCACAAAAACATAATTTCTCTCAGATCCGAGGGCCTCCATCATGTAGTAGAAGCCTTTATTCTTCTCGCCGACGATTCTGCTTTTGTGTACCCGTACGTCATCATAGAAGATTTCGTTGGTTTGTTCACCTGACATGGTGATCATGGGTCGAATCGTGATACCCGGGGCATTTTGATCGACAATAAAGAGTGTCATTCCCTTGTAGGGAGACACAGTCTTATCGGTCAGGCAGCAGAGCCAGTGATACTGTGCATAGTGACTTTCCGTGTTGAACGTCTTCTGACCGTTAATGACGAAATAGTCCCCATCTTCTTCGGCATACATTTTCAGCCGTGCCAGGTCTGATCCTGCTTCCGGTTCCGTATACCCCAAACCAAATTCGATTTCACCCCTGATGATCTGAGGAATAAATTCTTTCTTCATCTCATCGCTGCCGCGGCGCAGAATCGTGTGTCCGGTCATCGTATACCCGACATCATTGGGCACATGAGCACCCCAGCGTTTTCCCAATTCATCAAGCAGTATGAAGTCATAGATGGGTTCTTTGCCCTTTCCGCCGTATTCTTCCGGCCAGCTCCAGCCCATCAACCCTGCCTCATAAAGCTTCCTGGCAAAAGCCCATCCTTCTTCGTGAAGCCCCAGATCTTCCCAGTTCTGGCGAGCAATTTCTTCCGTCAACTCGCGGTCCAGAAACTCGGCAACCTGCTGCCTGTACGCTTCTTCCTCTTTTGAAATTCCGAAGTCCCAAGCCATTCTACTTCCTCCTACGTACATTCACCGGTTATATCAGTGAATTTATTTTGATTCCCAGCAACAGCATAACGCATTGCATGCGTTCATGCTGTCCGGCATAATGGAATCAGCCCTCGCTATGCGGACTGCCGGCAAATGCTGTGGCCGGCAGTCCGCGCATCTCATCCCTTGCAGTGCGAGGCAGGTGGCTGAAAATGCCTGCCCCGTGTGCGCTATCACGGCATATGAATGCAACCGCCGGACAGTGTCTGCCCCGCTTCCATGATCGCTTCCGACAACGTCGGATGCGGATGAATGGAGTGTGCCAGTTCATCAGCCGTCATTTCCATGAACATACCCAGGACCGCTTCGGAAATCATATCCGTGGCATGCGGTCCCACAATATGGACACCGAGGATCTCGCTGTATTTTTTGTCCGAAATCACCTTGACAAGGCCTTCGGTCTTATTGAGCACCATCGCCTTTCCGTTGCCGCGGAACGGGAACCGTCCGACCTTGATATCGGCCACTTCCTTCGCCTGTTTTTCCGAGAGACCGACCGAACCGATCTCGGGATCCGTATAGATACAGGAGGGTACCACCCGCCGATTCATCTTCACCGCGTCACCCATCATATTCCGGATAGCGCATTCGCCCTCAGCGGTTGCCAGGTGAGCAAGCATGATGCCGCCGATAATATCACCGGCCGCATAGACACCGGGCACGTTGGTTTCCAGATAGTCGTTCACCACAATGGCACCCCGTTCGGTGGCAATCCCGAGTTTGTTTATATTCAACGCCTCAAGATCAGGCTTCCTTCCCACTGTGGAAATAATTTTCTCCGCCGACACGGTCATATCTTTTCCGTCGAGACCGTACGTCACCGTGCTTGCGCTCTTTGTGTGGCTGATCTTTTTCACATTGGCATTGGTGAAAATTCTGACACCGGCAGCCTCAAGGGCGCCATGCAGGACGGTGGTAATTTCCGTATCCATTTCCGGAATAATCGTGGGCATCAGTTCTAAAATGGTCACATCCGTTCCGACCGTAGTCAGAAACTTTGCAAATTCACAACTGATGACGCCGCCACCGATGATGACGACGCTCTTGGGCAGCGCCTTCATGGACAGGACATCGTTGCTGTCCCACACATTCGGACCCTCGAGGCCCTCGATGGGAATTCTGGCCGGTTTTGAACCCGAGGCAATCAGCATTGCATCTGAAGTAATTTTTTCACCGGTTTCCTTGACTTCCACGGTGGTATGATCCACCAGCACTGCAGTACCACTGATGAGCTTGACCTTCTTTGCACCCAGGAGATTTTTCACTCCACCCCGCAGTTGGGCACTTATGGCCTCTCTGCGGGACATGACAGCCGGAAAATCAAGCTCATACCCTTTGCTCTTCACACCAAACACTTCGGCTTCCTTGATGGTATGAATCACGTTTGCCGTCTGCAACAGGGCCTTGGTGGGAATGCACCCCCAGTTCAGGCACACACCTCCGAGATGTTCCTTCTCAATCAGCGTCACCTCTGCCCCCATGCGGGCAGCCCTGATGGCCGCCGGGTATCCGCCCGTACCGCCACCGATGATGGTGATTTTCATTTTACCGCCGGCTGGCTTTTTCACCGGTACCGGCGCGGCCGCTTGAGGCGCAGCAGCAGGTGCCGCCTTGATGTCCTGCATGTCGGCGGAACTTTCACCCGGTTTTAAGAGATGACCGACGACGGCACCGACCGGCACCGTCTCCTGCTCCTGCACAATAATTTTTCCCAGCACCCCGTCTTCAGGGGCTTCGACTTCATAGGTGACCTTCTCTGTCTCGAGTACGAACAGGACTTCACCCTTTGTGACGTCATCACCTTCTTTTTTCTTCCATTCAACAATCAAACCCTCGGTCATGGTCAGGCCGAGTTTGGGCATTACAATGTCTAGTGGCATCTTAATTCCTCTCTACAAAATCAAACTTTCGGTACTCACTGCTTTCCTGTCGATATGTGCCCGCGACTACATTGCCAGCACAGGATTTTCGATCATCTCTTTGAGGGTCCGCATGAACTTTCCTGCTTCCGCCCCATCGATGGTCCGGTGGTCATACGTGAGACTCACGTTCATCATGGGCCTGATCACGACCTCGCCGTTCAGGGCAACAGGCTTATCCATAATCGCCGCAACGGCCAGAATAGCATTCTCCGGCTGGTTGACGATGGCGGTAAAGCTTTCCAGTCCAAACATTCCCATGGCCGAAAGGGTAAAGGTGCCACCCTTGATATCATCGGGCGTGTATCTGCCCTCTTTGCCCTTGGCAATCAGGTCGACACGATCCTGGGCAATCTGCGCGAAGCTTTTCTTGTTGATGTCCCGAATGACGGGAACGATCAGACCGTCTCCCAGCGCCATGGCCATTCCCATGTGCACATCGTCAAGATAGAGAACACCGTCGTTGGTCCACCGGGTATTGATAACGGGATGTTCTCTTATGGCGGCACCGGTAATCTTCATCATGACATCGGTAATCGTGATGCGCACGCCCTTGCTCGTTTCAATCGACGGCAACAGTGTCTCCCGCAGTTCCTGGATTCGAGTTGCGTCGACACAATTCGTCATATAGGCAAGGGCGGCCTGCGTCTTACTGGCCATCATGTTGCTCGCGATGGCTCGTCTCATACCGGTAAATTTCACAATATTGCCCGCCGGCCCGGACGGTGCGTCAGTCGGTGCGACTGTTTCCTGCACTGCCGGTGCGGCTGTTTCCTGAACTGCCGGTGCCTGCATGGCCGCCTCGAGGGCCTTTTCGACATCATCCCTCACAATCCGCCCCGTCGGGCCGGTGCCGACGACACCTGAGAGGTCGAGATTGTGTTCTTTTGCAATCTTCCGGGCCAGAGGCGTTGCCCTGACCCTTTCTTCGGACGACGGTACAGAACCTGAGTCCGCTGCCGGTGCGTCAGCCTTCACTTCGACTACGGCCTGGGCTGCCGGGGCAGCTCCTAGATCGGCAGCATTTTCGCCGGGCTTCAGTAGGTAGGCTACAAGGGCACCGACGGGAACGGTTTCCTGCTCTTGCACGACTATCGTCCCCAGTACCCCATCTTCCGGAGCCTCTACTTCATAGGTGACCTTTTCCGTTTCCAAGACAAAGAGTACCTCACCCTTTCCAACGTCATCACCTTCCTTTTTCTTACACTCTACAATCAACCCCTCGGTCATGGTCAGACCGAGTTTCGGCATCACTATATCTACTGGCATCGTTTAACTCCCTATCTGTTATTTTCCTTTGAACTGGGCCTTTCTCTTTTCCAGAAAGGCCGTCGTACCCTCTTTCATATCTTCCGTGGCAAAACAGGTAATACAGTTCTTCTGGGAATACTGAACAGCTTGTTCCAGAGGCAGATCCATACCGATTTCGACCGCGTCTTTGCACAGCTCGACGGCAATAGGACCATTGGCCATGATTGCCCGCGCCATTTCCTCCGCGGCGCTGACCGCCTCACCTTTCGGCACAACCTTATTGACGAGCCCCCATGCAAGGGCCTCCTCGGCTGTGATGGTTTTTCCAGTCAGGAGCATCTCATACGCCCTGCCCTTGCCGATAAGGCGTGGCAGACGTTGCGTTCCGCCTGTACCGGGGATGATGCCCAGTTTGACTTCGGGCAGTGCCAGCTTCGCACCTTCCACGGCAATTCTGATCTGACATGAAATCGCCAGCTCGAGTCCTCCGCCCATTGCCAGGCCGTTGATTGCCGCAATCACGGGCTGTCTCAACTTTTCGAGATTGGCGTTGTTGCGTAAGACACCTTCATTCCATCGCAGTATCTCCATTACGCTCATCTGGTTCAGCTCACTGATGTCGGCACCGGCCTGGAAGCCTTTACCCGCACCTGTGATAATGAGAACCTTGATTTCCTCATCTTTGTTCACGATACTGACTGCATCGTTCACTTCATCGATCAGCTCGTTGCTGATGGCATTGAACACCTCGGGTCGATTCAGCGTCAGATAGCCGATGCCGTCCTTCTTTTCTAAAATAATAGTGTTGTATTCTTTGACCTTCATATTCACACCTCCTGTGAATGAGCGCTAATTCACATTTGAGTTACTTTTTATCTCTTGCAAGAAGAGCGGTCCTCCAGGCCCGCATTTCCTCTACCAGCATATCTGACCGCCATCGATCACCAGCATTGAGCCGGTCATGAAATCTGAGGCCGGCGATGCGAGATACACAGCAAGGCCCTTCATGTCGTCCATCTGCCCCAGTCGTCCGGCGGGAATGTTTTTCTTGATTATTTTCTTGCCGATATCCGTCGCGAAGAAATGGGTGTTCATGGGTGTTTCGAAATATCCGGGCAGAATCGCGTTGACCTGAATATTGTGTCTGATCCACTCCAACGCCATCACCTTCGTCAGCTGGGCAACGCCGCCTTTGCTGGCACAATATGCCGACATGTTCGGGAAAATGATATGGGCACCGATGGACGCAACATTGATCACCTTACCGCCTTCACCGCGTTCGACCATGTGCTTCGCCACCGCCTGCGATAGTACAAAGATACCGCGGAGATCCGTGGCAACAGTAAAGTCCCAGTCCTCTTCAGTCATGTCAAGGATCGGTTTTTCGCTGCCACCCACACCGGCATTGTTGATCAGAATATCCACGCGGCCGAATTTCTTGACCGTGTCGTCCACGAGGGCATTGACTTCTTCCGTCGACGTGATATCCAGTCGATGCGGATACGTGGGGATGCCGGCTCGATCCGCAATTTCCTGACACGCTTCTTCCAGCACGTTGACCCGTCGCGCCGCCAGTACGATGGTTGCCCCAGCATCCGCCAATCCTTCAGCAAGACCTCTTCCGATGCCCGTTGCGCCACCGGTGATGATCGCCACTTTTCCCGATAAATCAAAGTATGGTAAATTCATAGTTCATGCTCCTTTATTGCAATCTTATGGTTTCACGAGAATTTTTACGTTTTCATCAGGGTGCTCAATCAACTCGTTGAGCCCACCGTCGACAAATTCGTCCAAAGCAATACTTTTTGTCACATAGTCATCAATTTTTACCCGACCGTCCGCGAGATAGCTGACGGCTGTCGGAAACTCTCCGTCATAGCCCTGGCTGAAGGTCAATTCTTTCTCATGCCCCCAGAACTTCATGAACGCAACCTCGATCGGTTTCAACGCGAGTCCGACCACACAGACTCTTGCCCTTCGCCCTGTCACCTTCACACAGGTATCGAAGGTCTGCTTGATACCCACGCAGTCAAATGCAATGTCCGCACGCAGCCCGTCGGTGCACTTCGCGACTTCCTTGCCCACATCGACTTCTGTGGGATCGAAGACCGCGTTCGCCCCCATTTTGTGTGCCGTTTCCATTCTGGCCTTCATGGGTTCGCTGACAAAGACCTGGCTGGCTCCGGCGGCCTTGCACGCCTGCTGAACCAGAAGACCGATGGGTCCGGCACCGATGATGGCAACATTATCGCCAATCTTCATACCACTTCGATTGACGGCGTGCACCGCGACCGCCAGCGGCTCCACACAGGCCCCCATCTCGTACGACACACTGTCGGGCAATTTTACCATGGTGAACTCGGGAAAGACACCATACTCTGCAAAGGCCCCATCCCATGCGAAACCGACTGTGGCGAGCTTGCCACACATGAGGTGATTTCCCTTTTTGCAGAAGTGGCACTCGCCGCAGTAGATGAGCGGATTGACGGTGACCCTGTCACCCACGGCAACCTTCGTCACCCCTTCGCCGATCTCAACGACTTCGCCGGCAAACTCATGCCCCAGAATAACAGGCCCGCCGACTCTGCCCGTGAGTGGATGCGGCCGTGCCGGGATAATAAAGGGGCCGCTTCTGAATTCATGAATATCGGACCCGCAAATACCGCATGCCTTGATTTTCAGTTTTACCTGTCCCTGCCCGACTGCGGGCTCCGGAAACTCTTCGATTCTAATATCATCTTTTCCATACCATACAGCAGCCTTCATCGCTCCATCTCCTTCCTTCAGAACTTTGTTAAAAACTTCGCTCCAACGTTTGCATGACTGCATTTTTCACGTCATCCGCATCGGGCACATACGCCTTTTCAAGGGAATATGATGCCGGTGCGAACGGTGCCCCGACCCGCACGATGGGCGCATCCAGTTCGTCGAGGATTTCTTCCGCCACTGTGGCCGCAATTTCCGCCCCGAACCCAAACTGTTTGACCGCCTCATGGGCCGTCACAAGCCGATGAGTCTTCGCAATCGAATTGAATACGGTCTCCCGGTCCCACGGCTGAATGGTCATGAGATCGACCACCTCGACACTGATACCGTCCTCGGCCAGTGCATCAGCCGCTTTGAGTGATTCGTGTACCAGTCGCGATGCGGTGACTATCGTCACATCACTTCCTTCCCGTTTCACATCCGCCTTCCCGAGGGGCACCACATAGTCTTCTTCCGGAACGGCCCCTTTCATGGCATGCAGTGTCTTGTTTTCAATGAAGATCACCGGGTTGTCATCCCTGATCGAGGCCTTGAGAAGTCCCTTGACATCGTATGGAGTGGCACCCATCACTACCTTGAGTCCGGGCACATGCGCAAACCAGGCCTCCAGGCACTGCGAATGCTGGGGACCGGCATTCAATCCCCCGCCCTCCGGCATTCTGACCACGATAGGCATGACGTACTGATTACCGAACATGTAGCGCATCTTCGCAATCTGGTTCACGATGCTGTCCATGCAGCAGGTCACGAAGTCCATAAACATGATCTCGACAATCGGCCTGAGACCGCAGCTTGCGGCTCCCGCTGCCAACGACGTAAAGCCAAGTTCACTGATCGGTGTATCAACGATGCGCTTCGCACCGAATTTATCGTACAACCCACGACTGGCCCCAAACGAGCCCCCGGCCAGGCCAACATCTTCCCCTATGAGAAAGACGCTTTCATCTCTCTCCATTTCTTCTTCCATTGCCTCCTTGACGGCAAATATATATCTAATATCTTTCATGTTTCACCCCTGCGAATAATATGAGTGAGCGTTCGCTCAGCATTATGGCCAAAAATTTTTACGCGTACAATCCGTCGGTCATTTCCGAAGGCTCAGGGAACGGACATGCACGTGCAAATTCAACCGCTTCGTCAATCTCGG
>Ga0272441_10004604_pt1 | contig 24757 bp, 15 predicted proteins | sample SSMProp6N_FD_193582 | JGI IMG/M metagenome (GOLD analysis project Ga0272441, IMG submission 193582) | Marine sediment archaeal communities from Little Sippewissett salt marsh, Falmouth, MA, United States - SSM-Prop-6N | ecosystem: Environmental > Aquatic > Marine > Wetlands > Sediment ...
TTATATTCTACCTATTTACGACTTTGGCGACGCACCTCCCCCCTATCCGACCCTGCGCAATGATCCCGGTTCAATTTACCGGGCATGTTTTGGGGGACGATTCTCACTCGGGAATGAGGTGGACGGAGAGCTCGACGGCCAGCCGGATGAAAATGCCATGGGGGACGACAATTCACAAACAGACGATGAAGACGGTGTGACAATTTATTTCTTAACCGCAGGCGAGCAGGGCACTGCCTATATTCGATTCCCGGATCTTGGCTTCGAGGATCCCAACGGCCTGCTCGATGCATGGATTGATTTCGATCAGAACGGAGCCTGGGAAGAAAATGAAAAAGTCATTGATTCGTATCAGCTGATTCCCATTGTCGGAACCATCGGAGTAACATTTGATGTGCCTTCCACTGCTGTACCGGGTTTCACATTCGGCCGATTTGTATTAACCGCTGATACGGCTGTGCACCCGAACGGTACACCCTGGGGCGAAGTGGAAGATTATCAGATTCAGGTTCTGGCATCCAGCGGAGTAAATCAGGAGGGAAATATCATACCCTCGGCGTTCAGTCTCGAACAGAACTGTCCAAATCCGTTTAATCCAACAACACAAATCAAATATGGCGTTAAAGAACCATGTCAAGTAAATCTGGTTATTTATAACTTGAATGGTCAACTGGTGAATGAAGCCGTTCACTCATATCAACAGCCCGGCAGATATTCCATCAATTTAAACATGTCAGATAGACCGTCAGGCATCTATTTTTACAGAATTCAAATGGGAAATTTTCAGGCTGTCAAGAAAATGGTGAAAATTGAATAAAAGACCATTATAATCTAATTTTGAAAAGGGATTCATTCTTTTATTAATTTTTCTGACAGGATATTGGAGAACACGCCTGTTTCCGGGTGTTTAATGAACCGAATAAGAAAAGTCCCTGGTGCCGATAATTGACTTCCCGGAAATCCCGGGTATATCTGGAGGACGCCGGTAAGCGTTATGGATTCTCTGTTCGTCCTATCAAGTATAATTGACAGGTTCCCATAATACAAATTTGTTATTACAAATAATACAGCGACATGGATCCTGGCGCTATAATCGTTATAACACGATTAAACTGGCTGAAAAACAGGCATATCAGGTAAGTCATTATTAAATGAACGCGACAAATCAAGATAAAAAGTTTAGTTTTATTTGGAAAACACTAATTATACCCCTGCTTCAGATAATTCTTGGTATCATTCTGATCAATGTACCCACATTTATTCTGAGAAGCACAGTACAATGTATACTGTCGGCTTTATCCGTAAATAATGTACAGGCAATAGCTTTTATCATATTTTGCGTACGAACGCTTTCAGTCTACTTTTTCTACATATTGTTTGTTAAAATTTTTGAGAAACGAAATGCCGAAGAAGTATTAATCACATCTGCTTCGATAAAGGAATTTAGTTCAGGAAGTCTTTTAGGGATAAGTATGATCACTATCATCATGGCACTGATGTGGATAACCGGTCATTTTACAATCACCGGCATCAATACATCAGCAACTCTGTTTCAAAGCTTTCTCTATCATTCCTTTTTCGCTTTCCTTCAGGACATCATTTACTTTGCTATCATATTCAGGATATTGGAGAAAAATCTTGGAAGCTGGATTGCTGTCATTATTTCCGCAATGATATTTGGATTTAAGCATCTGCTGTTCCCTGGCTACACACTCTGGAGCGTCATTGCTCAAACTCTGGAAGCAGGCATACTCTTTTCTGCCATGTTTATATTAACACGCAAAATTTGGTATATCCTTGGATTTCATCTTCTATGGAACTATATTCAATTTGGACTTATTCTCGGATTTAAATCAGAAGGTTTAACGGCCTTCTTTATACCGGAATTCTCCGGATCAGGATTAATCACCGGTATGCCTGTTGGATTCGAAGCGTCTGTTTTGACTGTAATTATTGGGACTTTGCTTGGAATATATATCTTATCAAAATCCCGTAAAAATGGAAATTTTATACTCCCAGCCTGGAAAAGATAATACAGATTCACATGGTCTTATCATAAAAATTTCATGAGGATTACAATGAACAAAAAATCAAGTCTGATCACAATGAAAAACCAGAAAATGTCTGTAAGTATATTCATCGGGATCGGATTGTTCATTTTAGCAATGAATGGTTCTGCACAGGATGCGAATTTTTATATTTATTTATGTTTTGGCCAATCCAATATGGAGGGACAGGGAGCCATTGAAACACAGGACAGAACTGTGGACAGCCGTTTCCAGGTGATGCAGGCCGTAAATTGTTCAAACCTGGGAAGAGTTAAAGGCTCCTGGTACACTGCCACGCCTCCTTTGTGCCGATGCTGGAACGGCCTGTCCCCTGCCGACTATTTCGGCAGAACATTGGTTGAGAACCTTCCGGACAGCATCAGAATAGGTGTTATCAACGTCTCTGTAGGCGGCTGCCGAATTGAACTGTTCGACAAAGATATTTATCAGGATTACGATTCAACATACGTTGAAACCTGGTTTCTCGATATCCTGAAAGCCTATAATGGAAATCCATACGGATATCTTGTTGACCTGGCAAAACTGGCTCAGCAGGATGGTGTCATTAAAGGGCTCCTTTTACACCAGGGCGAGTCAAACACCGGTGATAATGAATGGCCTGCAAAAGTTACTACGATTTACTACAATTTTATGGATGATCTGGATCTGGATCCTGATGAAGTGCCTCTCCTCGCCGGTGAAGTGGTTCCTGCCGATCAGGGAGGTTGCTGCTCCAGTATGAACTCAATCATCGCAAAACTTCCTCAATTTCTGCCCAACGCCTATGTGATATCTTCGAGCGGCTGTACAGATAAGGACGATAACACCCATTTCAATTCGGCAGGCTACAGAGAACTGGGAACGCGGTATGCGGTTCAAATGCTTTCATTAATGGGCATTGAAACAACAAATATGGGCATCAATCCAATGAATAACGAATGGCTGCCTGAATCTTATGCATTATTTCAAAATTTTCCGAATCCGTTTAATCCAAAAACCTCCATAAAATATTATTTACCCGAAAAATGCAAGGTGACCCTGGACGTTTTGGATATGACCGGATTTACAGTCAGGACATTGATCAACAGTATTGAAAATACGGGCGAACACACAATTGCTTTTGATGCTTCAAACTTATCAAGCGGTATTTATCTGTGTCGATTGAGCACCCTGTCAGGTTATATACAAAGCAAAAAAATGCTTCTGCTGAAGTGATTTGATTCTTTATTTTAAAAGACAGACATATAAATTAAAAAAATAGTCTTTCTGAATCATGCCGGGACCGGAAACACAAAACCGGATACTGAACGGATATGAAAATTAGACAAAAAATCCATTTTGCGTTTCCAGCCTGACATTGACATCCCTCAAACAGCCCCGCCCTTCAAAAAGACCCGATATACCTGTAAAATATATTGACTTGACCAATTTTTTTGATTAAATTATCGACTCGAATGCTGATAAAGCATTGCGGATTATTCCATCATTCGGTTCGTTCTTGAAGACATAATTTACTGTTTTTCATTGAAATATACAAATATATAAAATTTTCGGACCAAAGGAACGCCACCACACATAACGCAATACAAACATTAAATTGCATTCAACAAACGTAACTGGTGCAATAAATTCAAAACATCAATAATTTTTGAGGAGAGATGCAATGTCGAAAGAAAGAGACGATTTTGTTGCAGCAAAGATAGCAAAAATGAGTCTGCTGGAGAAATGCGGCCAGCTGCTCACCTTTACCTGGCGCGGTGCCTACCTCACGCCTTCCGGAATCGAGCAGGTCACCAAATTACAGGCCGGCGGTCTTTGTCTTGAGCCGTATGCACTGGAAACATGCAAAAACCTGTACTGGGGACGCTCCCAGATCGATCCCAATTTCAAGGAACCGGAAGATTATATTGATATCGCACATACCTATTTTGACGCCCGAGGCTTCGGTGTGAGCGTAACACCTGAAGAGCTGACCGAAGCACTGAATAAGCTGCAGGAAATCGCAATGGAACGGAATTCAGGGATTCCGCTTCATATTACAATTGACATGGAAGGTGATTTTAAGAATGACTATACAGCCGGTCGTATTCTGCAGTTTCCACCACCCATGGGCATGACCGCAATAGGCGATGTGGATGTGGCCTACAAGGTCGCAAATCTGATGGGACGTCAGATGGCCGCTATCGGCGTAACGCAGTTCTATCATCCGGTCTGCGATGTAAATATCAATCCTCTGAATCCTGAAATCGGTGTCCGGTCATTTGGGGATGATCCGAAAGTCTGCGCAAAGTTTATTGACGCCACTGTCCGAGGCTATCAGGACGCAGGTGTGGCCGCTACGATCAAGCATTTCGCCGGTCGCGGTGATTCCGCTACTGATGCACATGATGTACTCGATGTCTGTCGCGGCGATAAAAAACGTATGCAGGAAGTCGAACTGGCTGCTTTCCAGGCAGGTGTGGATGCAGGTGCCTGGGCACTTATGACAGCGCATACGATCTTTCCGGCCTATGATGAAGAATATCCGGCAACCCTCTCCAAAAAAATACTCACCGACCTTCTGAGAGGAGAAATGGGATTTGACGGTGTCATCGTTTCAGACGCAATTGGTATGGCTGCTATCCTTAAAAAATGGCCGCTTCCGCAAGCCTGTGCCATGGCAATTAAAGCCGGTGTAGACACCATTCTGCTCAAAGCAGACGATGAATCCCGTTCTCAGTGTCTGTTCGGGATCAAGAGAGCGGTTGAAGAAGGAGACCTTCCTGAAGAACGTGTTGACGACGCGGTCCGGCGGCTTCTGTGTATGAAGTATGATCAGGGTCTGTTCGAAAAAGCAGGTAAAATGGATCCAAAAGAAACCACTGCGATTGTCAGAAGCAAGGAAAACATCGATTTCTCATGGGAAGTGGCAAACAAGGCGCTTTTGGTGGTACGCGATGATAAAAAACTGCTGCCCCTGAGCAAGGATAAAAAAATGCTGGTTATTGAGCAGGCCGTTCCCTATGAATTTCTCGGAAAGGATCTGTACAGCCACCCCCATATGTTCTGCGAGCAAATGGTCAAGCATTCCTCCAACCTGATTCTCGACGATACATCTTTCCATGCTGAAGATGAAGAGATTGAAGAAGCACTGGAACTGGCCAAACGGGTTGATCTGGTTGTTATGACCAATTATTATGCACGAATCGAAAAGAAGGGCAATAACAGCCATCTGGTCAAAGCGCTGAAGGAAGCCGGCAAGGACGTGGTTGTTGTAACCAATTTCCCGTACCGCAGGGGAACAACCACCCACGCAGACGCAGTGGTCTGTAATTTCTCAGGATCTCCGGATTCAATACGTATTTCTGCGGATCTGCTGTTCGGCACGGTTAAAACCTATCCCACGACCAGGATGCCGGTTGATTTGAGTGCGGAAAAAGATCTTCCCGAAGAGCCTTTGGCTGCTCCTGAAAAACCGGACAAGAAAAAACAAACCAATGTCTGGGGTGGTAAGTGCTAGGACCGCTTCCCTTTCTATATCGCATCAAAATTTGATATTCCGGGCGGCAGCAAGTCCCGTCTGTCGCCCGAAATGATAACAGGGGTGCAGGAATCAACAAATTCCTGTACATTTTTTAACGACACTGACAAACAAGGCAGGTAAAATGTCTCAATCCAAATCATTTGACATCCGTGATATTTACACCATCGATGGTTCTCAGATTGAAGAAATTTACGAAAAGAACAATATGACCGTGCACTTTCAGGGTATGTCCAAATGCCTTGAATTCCCACAAACCGTTGCCCTGCAGGGCGCGCCAACCTGTTCTATCGGAATTTCACCCTACGGCCTGTATAATCGTTTTAATGATGCGGGACGGCTGATTATGCTGAACCAGAAGGCAATTCAGTTCGGATCAGCACCTTATATCCGTATCGACGATGAATGCACCCTGCTGACACAAAAGCAGCCGGGAGAAAACGAGCTGCCCGATGATATTCCCGCAGTCAAAAATTATTATCATGAACCGGTCCCTAAAGAAGCGATATTCATGACCATTGCCACACCTTCATTGGAAATTGCATACAAGCATGAAAAAGTGACTGTTGTCCGGCGATTCATCTCTCCCCTGCTATCCGGCAATGACGATACAGTCACACCATTATGCGCGGAAGAATTCGAAGTGGAAAACACAACCAGTCAAGCTCAGGAAGTCACAATTGTGGTTCCCCGTCCCTCTCTGATCAATCTGCAGGAAAAGGAATTGAAACCCACCGACCAGGACAGTGTCTATATCTGTACGGCAGCCATTCATGGCCAGAAACACGAAGAGCTAAAATCCGCCGGTATGCGCGGCGTGGTTATGGGAAGCACTGAAACACCCAATAAAATGGCACTTGCTGTTCCTGAAATGGATGGCGTTTCCATTGATGTCCAGCCATATTTCTGTCTGAACAAGTACAAGGGTGACCTCCTTTTGAACGCAGACGGGACTTTTTACGAAAAGCGGAAACCGGTCCTGCGAAGTGACTATGGTGCGGCTGTCAGTTTGACTTTTACTCTGGCTCCCGACAGTTCAATGACCATCCCGGTTGTGATGGCGCTTGATTTTCCCGTTCAGGACTATATTGACGGCACCACATTTGAGCGGAAATACATTAAGAACTTTGCGGACGAGAAGACACGTCTTCTGGATATGGTAAAAATGGCTTTGGAAAATTATCCGAAATGGTGGGAACGCACGCTGACCATTCAGGAACGGATTTTCAATTCCATTTACGCCACGCCCTCCTATGAGAACGATCGTGAAGGCGCTCTGCGTCTGACAAGACTGATGCTGAACGAACTTCATTTCCCGCTTTCCAATGCCATTGTTTGGGTCGAGGACGAAAAGGGAGAAAGAGCCCGATTTCTGGAATGCTTTGATTATGCCTATATCGATCCTTCGGATGTGGACTGGTATTCAATGGTTCTTTTAATGCTCTTTCCGACTGTTGAGAAAGATTTGTGCCAGGCCTTTATCGATTCGATCCAGGCGAAGGATCCCACGCTGCGCTGGTATCACCTGCATGCCTCGTTTGTCGAAGCGCAGCAGCACTTTAACGACAATCCGGAGGCATACGCGGACGTTTCCCTCAGGCAAATTCGCGATGAGTTCAAGACCAAAGGCAGTGTGGCTCATGATGTGGGCGCCATGCCCAAGGGCCATCCCCTTCGCAACGTGAGTGATTATGCATGGTACAACAACAATTACTGGGTGGATCTTTATCCCAAGCTGATGATGCGTGTGTTGAGAAATGTGAAATTTACAGGCGATATTGACTTTTTAAAGAAGAATTGGGAAACCATGAAATTCGGTCTCGATGCACTTCTGAAACTTGATTTTGACAATGACGGAATACCCGAGGGATATCCGGACGATGTTAAAAATACGTTCGACAATCTGGTCCTGTTTGGAGCAGATGCGTATGATGCCACTCAATTTTTGGGCGGCTGCCAGGCACTCATCAAAATGGCTCAGATGCTGGGAGACAAAGAAGGCGAGAAACATATCCAGGCCGCATATGACAAGGGCTGGGAATCGCTTGAAAAATTATGGCGTGAAGACAAGAACAAAAAGGGTGAGGATCTTCAGTATTATATCACCTGCTTTGATCCGGAAACCGGAAATAAGAATACCGATGTATGGACCAATCAGCTTGATGCGCTCTGGTATTTGACAGCGATCGGCGAGGCACCTTCCATACCGGAGGAGCGGGCCAGGCAAATTTTGCGAACCGTCTACAATAACAATAAAGCTTTTATGGGCTGGGCCATGTGTAAAACCGAAGACGGTGAGCCTGTTGAATCCGAACAGGGACAGGATGTTTATACCACATCGAATTATGTCTTTGCCCAGTTACTCGAATATTACGGCATGGTTGAAGAGAGCAAAGAAGTGTATAAACACATGGACCGGGTGGTCTTCGAGTACGCCAACACCCTCATCACACCGGACAATCTCAGGGCCGAGCTTGAACTGGAAGCAGGTGAATCGGAACCCGGACCGCATTATATTGTCGCTGCCTACCCCCGTCCCGGTGCTGTATGGACGCATCTGGTCCTGAATCATATCAAAGAAATGCAGGCCCGGAAAAAGTCGAAAACCATTGAATCCGAAGATCTGATTTCTTTCTTCCCTGATCTGCTGAAATAAAAGGGAAAGACGAACAGGCGGACAAATCCATTGAAAATTGGTATCGGCAAATCATCTCCCGAATCAAGTCATTTAAAGATGCATTCAAATAGTCCCGAAACGCGAATTTCTGCCAGATCACAGGCAGCGGTTCGCGTTTTAATTTAAATAATTAAAGCCATAATATTTAACAAAGGATTCTATGGACATGTCTAAAAAATATGATATTACATTTGTGGGTCATATGTGTTATGACGAGATCATACCCTTCGAGGGGGAGAAACACATAGCCCCGGGAAGTGCCGTCTTATGCGGTGCCATGGTTGCCGCCCGCGTTGGGAAAAAAGTGGCTGCAGTGGTAAAGATGTCTCCAGAAGACGAGCATATTCTTAATGCCATGCAGGATGTCGGTGTTGATACCTATGTGATCCCCAGTGAAGAAACCACCTATTCCCAGGTTTTGCATGAGTCTGCAAATATGGATGAGCGCACACTGACCCTGGTCAAATCAGCCGGTCTGATTTCCATTGACGATGTTCCGGAACTGGAAACCCGATGTGCACACCTGGCTGGAATATCCGATACTGAATTTGACATGAATCTCATCAATGGGCTGAAAGACAGAGGATACAGCCTGTCTACAGACATGCAGAGCTTTGTCAGACACGTTACGCCGAGCCGGGTTATCGAATACAGTGATGTGGCCAATAAAAAACAAATTGCTGCTGTCATGGATAAGCTCAAGCTGGATATCGTGGAAGCACGAATTCTGACAGGGACAGGAGATCTGGAACAGGCCGCAATCATCATTGAATCATGGGGCTGCCATGAAATTCTGATTACCCAATCGGAAGGCGTGCTGGCTCGCGTGAACGGAAAAACCTTTTATGAAAAATTTTCCAACAGCAATGTATCCGGCCGGACCGGCCGCGGTGATACCACTTTTGCCGGATACCTCTCGCAGAGGCTGGAAAACGAAGTGCCGGAATCACTGAAATTCGCCGCAGCCCTGGTCTCAATCAAAATGGAATCCCCGGGTCCTTTCAGCGGAACGCTTGAGCAAGTCTATCAAAGAATCAAAGAGAAGCATTCATGAATCAATCCGATCCGCATACACTGAAAGATTTCTTTCAGAACAAATTTTATATCGGAGCGGCGCTCAGCGTTGATCAGATCTGCGGCAAAGAGCCTGAGGCCATGGACCTTGTTGCGAAACAGTTCAACAGCATTACGCCGGAAAATATTATGAAATGGGAGGAAATCCATCCTGAACCCGACCGGTACAATTTTAATGAGGCTGATCAATATGTTGCCTTCGGAGAGAAACACAATATGCATATTGTCGCCCATGCACTGGTCTGGTATCATCAAACCCCTGACTGGGTGTTTGAGGATGAGTCAGGGAACCCACTCAGTCGGGATGCGCTCCTCGAGCGGATGAAAGACCATATTTTTACGGTCATGGGCCGCTATAAGGGACGAATTCATGGATGGGACGTTGTCAATGAAGCCATCCTGAAAGACGGCTCATTCAGGAGATGCAAATGGCTGGAAATTATCGGTGAAGATTATGTGCAAAAAGCCTTTGAATTTGCGCGTGAAGCCGACCCGGACGTAGAACTCTATTACAATGAATTTGACTACGAGCACGTTCCCAAGACCGAAGGCGTCATCAGACTTATCCGAAGTCTGCAGGACAATGGCGTACAGGTGGATGGCGTCGGCATCCAGGGGCACTGGTTCCTGGATTATCCGAAAATGGAGTTGTTTGAATCTTATGTCGGGGCTCTGAGTAAATTGAATGTGAAGCTGATGGTTACGGAAATGGATATCGGCGTGCTTCCTTTTGTTCCAATGGATTCCGATGTCGTTCCTCTCTCCTCATTTAGTGAAAAAAAACAGAAGATGCTTAACCCCTATCCTGAAACCCTTCCCGACACGATACAGATAGAACTGGCAAAACGGTATGAAGCGTTCTTTCATTTTTTCATAAAACACCACGACTTATTCGGAAGGATTACGTTCTGGGCGGTGCATGACGCGCAATCCTGGCGCAATTACTGGCCCATCAGGGGACGTATGGATTATCCCATGCTGTTTGACAAAGACTGTAAGCCAAAGCCTGCGTTTGATACCGTTATTAAAACAGCTCAGGTTAAATAAGAAGCAATGGAGCAGCAGAAAAATATGACAGATTGCCGGTATCGAGATCCTGAAAAACAAATTTAAAGATAACCAATTATTTATAATATGATACCTGCCATAGCGAAGTTCAAATTGACACTTTCATAATCTTTTGCAAAAAAACAACCATAGTTAATCGGAAGAAAGAACAAAATAAATTTATTAAACTGGAGGTTATTATGTCATTACGCAGAACGGTAAAAAGCAATTTTATCGTTAGCAAAATTGTCCGGACGATGCCCAAATACATGCTTACACTTTTATTAATCAGCATGTTTTCTATTTCCAATGCCCAATCGACAAAATGGGTTGCCACCTGGGCTACAGCGCCGTATGAAGCAGAGAACAATATGCCCCCTTCTCCCTATTTGGCCAACAACACATTACGTCAAATTGTCCGAACATCAATTGGCGGAGATACTTTGCGGGTTAAATTTTCAAACAGGACCAGCCCCACGCCTGTGACGATCAATTCGGTGAACATAGCCGTTTCAATCGATTCGAGCACAAGTGTTATTGATTCAACCACTATAACACAGCTCACATTTAATGACAGCGCGTCGGTCACCATGGATGCATATTCCGAGGCCATTTCAGATCCGGTTGCCTTTGCTTTGGAGCCAAGCACCCATCTTGCCATAACCATATACTATGGTCAATGCGAAAGATCCGCTGATATGACATTTCACTATGGATCACGCACCTCTTCTTACATCCTTGAAGGCGACCAGACAACATCTGTTGATTTTGAAGGTGCTAAAAAAGTGGAACGTTGGTATAATCTGAGTTTAATTGATGTATTGGCCCCGGAAGAAGCGGCAGCCATTGGCATTATTGGCAATTCCATTACAGACGGATACGGTATACATAATGGCGGTGATAAATGGCCCGATTCTTTTTCCAGAAAGCTTCTCGCGAATCCGGAAACGTCACAGATAAGCGCGCTTAATTTGGGTATCGGCGCTACGCTTGTATCCACATCCGGCGTCAGCCGTTTCCAAAAAGATGTGCTTGACCAGGCCGGAATACGATGGGCAATTGTTTTTTACGGCGTGAATGACATCGGCGCAGATGAGCCCGCCTCAACTGTGATCAACGCCTTTAGAACGCTGATTTCTCAGGCGCATGCTCAAAACATAAGAATTTATGGAGCAACCATCACACCTTTTAAAGGTCATGGTTATTACACGGTTGATCGTGAAGCCATCCGCCAGGAAGTCAATGAATGGATTCGAACACCCGGTCATTTTGATAAAGTCATTGATTTCGACGAACTGCTTCGTGACCCGGATGATCCTGAAAAAATGTTAAAAGCCTACGCAAACGACTACCTACACCCCAATCTGGCCGGTTATAAATTTCTGGGTGAATCTGTGAATGTCAATTTATTTCTTGGGGCCGATACGACCTTTGAACAACCTGATTTGTCTAATTTGGAATCACACTGTTTTGAAGCCGAGTGCGCAACATTGGGCGACGACTGGGAAATTATCAGCCATGCACCCGCTTCAAACGCACACTATATTTCTGTTTTGGACGGGATTGAAAGCCTTGACTCTGCCGTTATTGAAAGTCTGGCAGAGTTTCCATTTACCATTACCAAGGATTCAACCTATTATTTGTATGCCCGGTTAAATTGCCCATCAGCTGATGATGATTCTTTCTGGATTCAGGCGGATGACAGTGACTTTAAAATGTACAACAGCCTGGTTACCAGCGGATGGCAATGGGTGCTGCTGGATAGTTTTGATTTGGCTCCAGGAGAACACAACCTGAACATTTCATACCGTGAAGACGGCGCCAGGCTGGACAAAATATGTTTGACCAATTATCTTGAAACCCCGATTGGAATGGGTGATGAAGCCGAAAACCTGTGCACGTTCTCAGCTGTGGAGGAAAAATCAATAATTCCTACATCTTTTTCCTTAAATCAAAACTATCCAAATCCTTTTAATCCCATAACCAACATCTGTTACTCAATTCCCGAAGAAACCCATGTAACTCTTGCTATTTTTAATAATATGGGACAACAAGTTGCACAGGTTGTAAATCGCAAACAAACGCCCGGCAGCTATGTAATCCAATTTGACGGTTCCGGGCTTGCAACAGGTATGTATATTTATCAATTAAAAGCCGGTAGTAAAACCATCAATAAAAAGCTCAACTTGTTGAAATGATGAAATACTTCCTAAAAAAAAGTTGAATAAAGTTTAAAAAGAGTAAAGAAAATGAATATAATTGACCATAAATTTCAATCAAGCAGCTAATAAAAACATACAGTGGATCATTAAAGCGATCCACTAAATACCCCGTATACGAGGAATTATAATACATAAATTTCGGGACATGCGCTCCTGGCTCGCGACCACGGATACAGGTGTTATGGCATTATAAAAATATCTTCAGAATATTCAATAAAATCAGGCTTCCTGATATCCTGCTTAAAAAGGAGTTCAAAATGAGAAAACTTGTTTTAATGCTTACCCTGGGAATCTGGGCGGCATCTTCTACAGCTCAAAATCGGGTGATGATTAATGCCGATTCAGCCAGGACAACCATAAGCCGGCATATATACGGACACTTTGCCGAACACATCAGCGGAGTGATTTACGACGGCCTGTATGTCGGCGAAAACAACAAAAAAATCCCTCACACGAATGGTGTCCGGAATGATGTGATAAAAGCGCTGAAAAACTTGAACATCCCCAATCTGCGATGGCCCGGAGGCTGCTTCGCAGACACCTACCATTGGAAGGAAGCTATTGGACCCAAAAAGAAAAGAATACCAATTGAAAATTTAGCCTGGGGCAATTACCGGGAGGATAACAGTTTCGGCACACATGAATTTCTCAATTTATGCGAACTGCTGGGCGCGGAGCCCTATCTGGCCGTGAACATGAACACCGGGACTGTCCGGGAAGCGGTTGAATGGGTGCAGTATACAAACCATGCCAATGGAACCAGTTATCTGACAGACCTGCGTGAAAAAAACGGCCGTAAAAAACCCTGGCGCGTTACGTACTGGGGAATCGGCAATGAATCATGGGATTGCGGCGGACACATGACCGTAGAGTACTATATTAATCTGTATAAACGATTCGCAACTGCCATGACGAATTACTATAATTCAGAAAAACTGTTCAGAATTGCAGTCGGTCCCGGATTTCCTGATTATCACTGGACAGAGACCATTATGAAGGACATCCCGGCCAGACGTATTGAAGGATTGTCTGTTCATCATTATGCTGTGAACTGGGCCCATAGAAGCTCTTCGTATAACTTCACCGATGAAGAATACTTTACAACCATGGAAAAAGCCTGGTTTATGGAGGAATTTATTACGGGCAACTGTGCAGTAATGGATAAATATGATCCGAAAAAAAGGGTTGCGCTGATTGTGGATGAATGGGGAGGCTGGTACGATTCGGATCCCGGAGGAAACGGCGCCCTGTATCAGCAAAATACCATTCGGGACGCCATGATCGCAGGACTCACACTGAACATTTTTAATAACCATGCGGACCGGGTTCGAATGGCAAACCTGGCCCAAACCGTAAATGCGCTTCAGGCGGTCATCCTGATCAGGGATGAAAAAATGATCCTCACACCGACCTATCATGTCATGGAAATGTACAAAGTCCATCAGGATGCCGACCTGGTACCGGTCCGGATCATCTCTGAGGATTTTATACTGGGAGACAGAAAACTTCAGGCTGTCTCCGTATCCGCTTCAATAAATGATTCAGGAGCAATGCACATTTCTCTGACCAACATTGATCATCTGAATGAGAAGAAAGTGGAGATAAACATCAAAGGATTCCAGGCAAAAAAGGTCACAGGCCGAATTCTAACCTCGGAAAAAATACAGGACCACAATACCTTTGACAATCCGGATAAGATTGTCCCCGTAACATTTAGCGGCGCAAGTCTTACAGGCGAAAATTTGACCCTGAGCATGCCTCCCCATTCCGTTATTGTTCTTGAACTAAAAAAATAGTCTTTCAGATTTGCAGGCATATGATAAAAATTGTATAAGGATACGACCATGAAGAAGCTGTTTATCTTTCTACTGTTTGTTCTGCCTATCTACCTGTCAGCGCAAACAGCAAAAATTAAAATCGACATTGACAGAATCATTGGAAAAATTGATCCCAAAATCTATGGTGTATTTATGGAACCCATCGATTTCAGCGGCAGAATGATGGGTCTTCCGGACACGGTAAGATTTAACACATTATATGGAAATTTATATGATCCCTCTTCCCCGCTCGCAAATGAGGACGGATTCAGGAAGGATTATATCGAAGCGATGAAAGAGCTTAAAATAACCAACATGCGCTGGCCGGGTGGTAATTTTGTGATGGGTTATACCTGGCAGGACGGTATCGGGCCCAGGGATCAGCGCCCTGTCCGCATCAACCTTGCCTGGGGCGGTATTGATAACAACCATGTCGGTACGGATGAATGGATTGCATTGAATAAAGCCATGGGAAGCGAAAACGTTATTTGCGTCAATCTGGGCCTGGGCACCATCATGGACGCCTGTTACTGGGTGGAATACTGTAATGGCAAAGCAGGAACCCATTACGCCGATTTGCGCGCGGCAAACGGTCATCGTGAACCGTATGGCATTAAAATATGGAATCTCGGCAATGAAGTGGACGGTGCGCCGTGGGAACTGGGTTATAAAAATGCTGATGATTACGTCAAGATTGGCAGAGAAGCTGCCAAGGCCATGAAATCCATAGACCGTCAAATCAGCCTCGTCGCATCAGGATCATCCTATTATGAGCCCACGGGCCAATGGGTTGAATGGAACCGAAAAGTGCTGATCGGACTTGGAGACCTGATCGATTATATTTCCATACACCGCTACTGGGAAAGAAGTGAAGATTATTATACGTTTATGGGACAGAGCGCCATGGATTTTGAGGAAAAGATCAGGATCACAGCTGCCGAAATAGACGCTGTATCCGCAATGAATAATTTTACAAATGCAATCTATATTTCAGTGGATGAGTGGGGTGTTTTCGGGAGAAACTTTTTATCGATATTACCGGTTGCCCAATGCTTGAATTCTTTTGTCCGTCATGCGGACATCGTTAAAATGACCAACTTTACACTGATGACCTCCCTGCTGAATACAGACCCAGAAAAAGGAAGTTTTAAAACCCCGTTGTTTTATACATTCAAATTATTCTCGAACAACTGTCTTGGCCGTTCCATTGACACCTATGTTGAATGCGACACCTTTAACACTGAAAAATTCAGCGGCATACCTTATCTGGATGTCACTTCTGTTTATTCGCCGGAAACAAATTCGGTTTTTATTAATGTCGTTAACAGGCATCAAGATAAAATCATTCCTGCCAATATTTTCAGCACAACCGGCGCATTCTCCGGAAAAGCAGAGTCCAGTTTACTGAATGCGGACTCACTTGACGCCCCATTTGTTTTTGAAAAACAGGAACAGTACAAACCTGTTGCAAAACAGATCAAAACGGAAGGAAACAAAATATTCTGTTCATTTCCGCCTCATTCGTTTACGCAGATAAAGGTTAAAGTGAAAAAATAACAAATCCATTGTCCATGTCTTTCTTGTTCAGGAGATTACAATGAAAACAACAGCCATCCTGATAAACGCTCTATTGAGTACCCTATTTTTTTCTGTTCTATTTGCTCAGGATATGCCCCTTGTCTATAATATGGAAAACACGGGGGCTGACTGGCCGGCGCCTTATATGCGTACTATTGATGAGCTCCCGATCATCGAATCATTACCCGATCCGTTTGAGTGGTCGGACGGCAGGGGCCGTATAGAAAACCTGTCAGACTGGCGCTATAGGCGCAATGAAATTAGAGCCGAGATTGAACATTATGAAATCGGTGAAAAACCGGTTCGTCCGGACGATATAACAGCCGGCTTTGAAGATGACACATTGAGGATCAATATCACAGTGAATGGAAATACGCTTACACTGACTTCAGCCGTGACTCTCCCGGATGGAGCAGGACCTTTTCCAGCAATGATTAACATATCTTCTATTCTGCCATCTGACACACTGATCAGCCGCGGAATAGCCATCATCCCCTATAACTTTGGACAGGTCATGGCCCACACGCAGATGCGCGGCAACGAACCGATCAATGCGCTTTATCCCGATCTGATCTATATGGGTGCCTACAGCGCCTGGTCCTGGGGCGTAAGTCGTCTTATCGATGGATTGGAACTGGTTTCAGAAGAGCTCCCCATTGATATCGAGCATCTGGGAATAACAGGCTGTTCCTTTGCCGGCAAAATGTCACTCTTTGCCGGAGCCTTTGATGAGCGCATTGCACTAACCATAGCCCAGGAATCGGGTGGCGGCGGCTACCCGGCCTGGCGTGTTTCCGAAACCCTGGGAAATGTGGAAAAACTGGGCAGGACGAGTCACGCATGGTTCATTGAGGACATGTTCCAGTTTTCTCAGGCGGTTTCGAAACTGCCGCATGATCACCATGAATTGATGGCCATGGTGGCGCCCCGTGCGTTATTCGTGACCGGAAATCCCGATTTTGAATGGCTGGCAGATGAGTCGGGTCATGTAAGCAGCCGTGCTGCCAAAGAGGTCTGGAAAGCGCTGGGTGTACCGGACCGGTTCGGTTTCAGTATTATTGCAGGGCATGGCCATTGCGCCGTCCCGAACAGCCAGATACCGGAAATCATGGCATTTATAGAAAAATTTCTTCTTGGCAACAACAATGCGGATACGGATATCGCAACCACTCCGTACAATACCGACCTGACGCCCTGGGTCACATGGACCACACCGGAACTTTCAAATGGTAGCTCTTTTCTTGGAAGAACCGGTTTAATTTATCCTCCCAATTCCCGGACACAATTGGATACCGCTATTACCTTTCAATGGAATCAAGTAGAAGGCGCCGCCAAATATTTCTTTCAATTATCCACAGACGCTATATTTCAAACATTAATTGTCAGTGATTCATTAACGGATACAACAAAAACAGTCACCGGTTTATCCTGTGCGCAGAAATACTACTGGCGGGTCCAAATCAAAAACGGTGAAGGTTCTTCCGGCCCCTGGAGCGAACTCTGGAATTTCGCCACCTATATAACCCTTCCGTCCAAACCCCAATTGATTTCCGCCATACCGTCTCCAAGGCAGGCAGCACGGGTTGAGTATGAATGGACAGCAGCAGACATGGCTGATGAATATGTCATCCAGGTATCGGAGGATCAGGCTTTTGGTGAAATATTTCTTTCAGCCATATTATCCGATACGGATATTATCCTGACCGGTACAGTTGAGGGACAGCACTATTTTTGGCGGGTTGCGGGTTCTAATATCGGGGGACTTGGTCCATGGAGCGATGTGCGGGATTTCACCATTATTATCGCGCCGACGACTTTAAAATTATTTCAAAAAGGATCGAATGAAATAAGCCTGACCTGGAGAGATCATTCGGACCTGGAAGACGGTTTTGTGGTTGAACGAAAAAAGAGTCCGGATACCGTTTTTGCCGTATTCGATACATTATCTGAAAATGTTGAAACCTGTGTTGATTCAACTTTGGAACAGGGTCACACCTACACATACAGGGTCAAAGCCTTTAAAGATACGGTTTCGTCATTTTATACGGATGAGGTTTCTGTTACTCTCACAGGTATCAATCAAAAAGACAGTAAGCCGACCCGATATTCACTTAGCCAAAATTATCCGAATCCGTTTAATCCATCAACAAAAATAAAATTTGCATTACCCAAAACAGCCAAAACAAAAATTACTCTTTACGATCTTCTTGGCAGAGAAATCAATGTTTTAATGAATAAAGAAGTGAATGCCGGCTACCATGAAATAAACCTGGATCTCCACAATTTGCCGGGCGGGGTCTATATTTACAGAATTCAATCCGGGGATTTCATCCAATCAAAAAAATTGGTTTTAATGAAATAGCAGATGAAATCACTTCTTATTAAATTTAAAAACTTACTCGGATCCGGCCCCCACCTGCTCCTTCTGGGTTCTATTCTTGAGGGTTTGACACTATACATACGGCCCTGGATATCTTTCCCCTTTTCTATTGGTTCAGAGATCCAAATTATCCTGATCCTGTTATGTGCAATCTTATTTTTATCCGGTATGGCCTGGTTCAATCATTCAGTAAACCTGATAAAGGTTCATCTGAAAGAAGAAACATATGAGCTCATCACACAGGGTCCTTTTAATTATGTGAGACATCCTCTGTACACCACCCTCTTGTTTACAATACCACCCATATTAATAATTGTTTTTTCTGATCTCATCTTCATTATACCCTGGATCATTATTTTGATTCTTTCCCATTATATTGTTCTTATCGAAGAACGGGATTTGCTCCGGATATTTGGCGATCGCTATAAAAATTACCAAAGATATGTTCCGGCATTACTGCCTTTCAAAGGCAATGGTGGTAATCGCTACCGGAAGGTTCACGGGGAATGCTAAAAATACAACATCAATAGGAACAGTTATTGAAAATACTCATTTTAAATGCCTGTCATAATCAAAATATTGAAAATCTGAATGTACTTTTACCGAATAAAAGCAACATCATTCACATTCGTTTACAGGAGCAGAACATCCTGCACTGCACCGGCTGTATGTCCTGTGTCTGGAATATGGAAAGTATGAATCCCGGATATTGCATATTAAAGGATGATATGAATTTTATTTATCCAACATTTATTCACAGTGATCTTGTTATTCTTATGACGGACATCGTATTTGGAGGATTTTCCCATCAAATGAAAAAAATTATTGATCGGCTTATATCCGCTTTATTCACCGCTCCCCTGAAAAAAAGAGGTCTTGATGTAGGGCATATTATGAGATATAAAAAGAGACCTTCCATTTATGCAATTGGCTTCCAGAACAAATATAACAATGAAACAGCGGATACCTTTACAAAATACATCGAAAACATTTGTACCCTTTGGGACGTACCCTATGGTAACTCACTCATCTATGCCTTGGATCAGGATGCAGAGTCAAACAATCAATTAATACAAAATACTATTACGGAATGGAAAGACACATTAGCATGAATTGCAGATTATTATTGCTATCCGGCAGCTATCGGGGCGAAAAAACAACTTCAAATTCAATTTTGAGCCATTTATCTCAACATATTGAGAATAAAGATATTTCTATCGAACGATTAAAAATATCTTCCCGGATACCGGATAAAAAAAATGATGAATTGATTTTCAATCATATCGATATGGCCGACATCATCATTTTTTGTGCTCCAAAATACAATTTGTCCCTGCCTGCGCCGGTTATGTATCAATTCGAAAGATTGTATCAAAGAAAAGACGAATTGACGGAAAAGAAACGAAAATTCATATCAATTATTCAATTTGAGGCCCCTGTCGGCGGAACAATAGCGCAAAAAATATGTCGCAATTTTTCAGACAGTATGGGATTTTGCTGGTACGGCGATTTAACGCTCCCCGGAGCCGGAGAAATTAAAGGAAGGCCCCTGCATGAAACAGATTCTATGATAAAAAATATTCGAACATCTCTTGAAATAACTGCAAAAGCCATATCAGACGGTCATCCGGTCCCTGAAAAAGCCAGAAAAACAGGAAAAAAACAAATGCCCACATGGTTGATTATTTTAATTGTTAACAGTTTAATTAAACAATACTGCAAAAAAAATAACATTGATATTTTTAAAGCGCCTTATGAAAATGAATTTGGTTTATGGGATAAAAATGATTTCTATCACAATTAAATTATGATAATATTATAGAAAGGATTCACAAAAGGTTGATTATTGGTCTAATGACAAATATTGGTGCTTTGAAATTTAATTTTATATATTTATCAATTTATCTTTAAAAAAGTTCTAACATATTATTAATTTTAAAGACAGACATAGATTTTAAATATGTAAGAATTTTTGCCGGTGACGTATGAATTATTCCTGGGCTACCAGAGGTTATCATGTCGTATAAAATTGAATACATCAAGGTTAATGGTATCGTTGAGATCAAAAATGAGGGCCAGTAACATATGATGATCTGATCAGGCAAACCAGGGAAGCCATCGAACTGGCCAATAATACACATTCCAGACTATTTCTTCCCTGTTTCACAAACGTCGATGCCTGGGCAAGCACAGCGGAAATATTTAATTTCCCGTCCATGTATGAAAAACTGGGTATGGACAAAACAACCCGGATCGCGGTATTGGTTTCAAACATTGAAACAAAAGCAGAAGAGCTTCATTTCTATGAAAATGTATGTTTAAACCGGGGATGGCATATCCGGATTTTTACAGACAGAGACGCCGCCATTGAATGGCTAACAGGCAATTGATGCTGTCGACTTTCGATTTTTATATAACAGATTGAAATACTTAAAACGTGAACACTGCAATGTAACATATCCCATTAATATAAGGAATCCTCTTATGAAAAAAACAAGTCTGGAATATATTGCACTGTTTATACTTTTGGAAATCCCCTTAGCGCTCACGCAGAATCCGCTCATTCGGGACCAATTTACAGCTGATCCTACGGCCAGGGTGTTTGAAGGCAGAGTCTACGTATATCCCTCTCATGATGTAAACTGCGGCCATAACTGGTTTTGTATGAAAGATTATCATGTCTTTTCATCTGAAAATCTGGTCAACTGGACCGATCACGGTGTCATTGTCTCCCAGGAAAAAGTGGTCTGGGTGGATTCAACCAAAAACAGTATGTGGGCGCCTGACTGCTATGAAAAAAATGGAAAATATTATTTTTATTTTCCCGCAATTGTTGACACGAATACAGGATTATTTGGTATGGCTGTCGGTGTCGCTGTCTCAAATACACCCTATGGTCCGTTCAAGCCGGAGGATAAACCGATTAAAGGTGTTTCCGGTATTGATCCCAATGTCTTCAGAGACACAGATGGTCAGACATATCTCTACTGGGCGGGCAGGGGCGGTCTCCGCGGTGCCAGACTAAAAGAAAATATGCTGGAGCTGGATTCAGATCCGCAGGTATTTGATAATTTACCCAAGGGTATGAAAGAAGGTCCTTTTCTGTTTGAACGAAAAGGTCTGTACTACTTTACTTTTCCGCACGTTATAAAGGAAACCGAGGCGCTTGTTTACAGCATTGGCGACAATCCTCTCGGCCCCTTTGAATACAAGGGCATTATAATGGATGAACATCCTTCGGGATGCTGGACCAATCATCATTCCATTCTCGAATACAAAAATCAGTGGTATTTGTTCTATCATCACAATGATCTGTCACCGGACTTTGACAAAAATCGGTCTATTCGCGCAGACAGTCTGTTCTTCAATGAAGATGGCATAATACAAAAAGTCATTCCCACGCTGCGGGGCGTTGGATTAACACAGGCAACGGACAAGATACAGATTGACCGGTACAGTGAAATAAGCAAGAAAGGCGCAGCTGCTCCATTTCTGGATACTGCGGACACATTTGGCGGATGGAAAATCATACTCACTGAAAAAGATGCATGGGTAAAGTACAACAGCGTTGACTTCGGTGAGAATGACCTGAAAGAAATTCATATCAGGGCCCTGTCAGAAACCGGAGGAACCATTGAACTTCATATCGGTAAAAAGGATTTACTGGCCGCCAAAAGAATAAAAATTCCGAAAAGCAGGGACTGGCAGATTGTAACGGCAAAAATGGATAAACGGCCTTCAGGTATTCAGAATATCGGTATTCTATTCAGAGATACCGGAACCGTTGAAATCGACTGGTTACGATTCGAATAATATATCAGAATCGTAAAAATCATTAGCCTGACATGGTCCGGAGATTCATTTTTAAAATCCGGATATGTAATTTATAGCAGAAAGGAAAGCAGCCATGTTTGAAAAATTTTCTTCAAACAATGCCCGTATTTGCAGACACTTTCCGTTTTTCAGCGTTTTTCTTTTACACTTTACGATCCTGATTGGTCTGCTTGTCAATTTCATTTTATATAATGAAGCCTTCCCCGCTGACAATAGCAGATCAAATCAAGTATGGTGTGGAACCTGGAGTACCGCGCCTCAGCTGGTTGAACCGCGTAATATGCCGCCGGATCCGGGCTTAAGCAATAATACCCTGCGCCAGATTGTCGCTGTATCAATCGGCGGATACAGGCTGCGCATGCGCTTTTCAAATGAATTCGGAACAAGTCCTGTTACAATAAATGAATGTCATATCGCCGTTTCGGCAGGCGGCAGTTTGATTGTACCGGAAACCGACCAGGCATTGACATTCTCCGGAAAATCCGGCATTACCCTGAAGCCGGGTACAACCGCTGCAAGTGATCCTTTCCATGGGGAAATCGAGCCCCGTGCCAGATTGGCCATTACCATTTTCTTCGGTGAAGTATCATCGGATCTGACCGGACATCCCGGATCGAGAACCACCTCTTACCTGCTTGAGGGAAACCAGATTTCATCTATCGAATTTGACGGTGCAAAAGAAACGGCACACTGGTACATTATCAACAGTCTTGATATCATGGCCGAGGAATCTTCAGGGTCCGTCGTGGTGATCGGCAACTCAATCACAGACGGACGCGGATCAGGCACTGACCAACAGAACCGCTGGCCGGATGAGATGGCCATCCGTCTTTTAATGAATCCCGCAACACGGAATGTGGGTGTTCTGAACATGGGCATTGGCGGCAACAGTGTGCTTAAGGGCGGGCTTGGCCCTACCGCTCTGGACAGATTTGATCGCGATGTACTGAACCAGACCCGTATACACTGGCTCATTATTCTGGAGGGTATTAACGACATCGGCGGCGCCAAAAGCAAAGAAAACGCGGAACAAGCGGCCTTTGGGCTCATTGACGCGTATCAGCAGATGATCGATACCGCCCATAAAGCCGGTATTCTGGTTTATGGGGGAACCATACTTCCCTTCGGCGACTCTTTTTACGATGCGCCATACAAACAGACGGCGCGGGATACGGTCAATGCATGGATACGCAACAGCGGCTGTTTTGACGCTGTCATTGATTTTGACAAATTTATGCGTGATCCTTTGGCACCATTGCAGCTTCTGAAGGCAGCTGACACGGGCGATCATCTTCATCCCAATGAAATCGGTCATCAAATCATGGGAAGAGCAGTCGATCTATCGCTTTTCGAATAAAATATCATTCATCACGTCGTATTATTTTTAAACCGCTGCGAAACAGAGCCTCTCTTCTCGCAGTAGATATAACTACTTAAAAGGAATAAACTGCAATGAAAAAATGGATGGTACTTTTCTCACTTTGTGTTCTTGGCCCGCTTCAAATTTTCGCACAATGGTCCCCTGAGGAAAGGGAACGTATTGACAAATTGAACCGTGAAGACCATCAATTGATGATGGAGATGCTGGGCATCAAAACGCTTCGGCCGGGTCCGTCGGGAAATCCCGAGGCTCCGAATGCCGCCAACACAGATGAGTCCATTGCGACACCGTATACTTCACTGCCGGATCCGCTTATATTCAACAACGGAACTGCAGTTGAAACACCGGAACAGTGGAAAAAACGTAAACTGGAACTTCTTGATGCATTTGACAGGGAAGTTTACGGCCGCGTTCCGGAAAACATACCGGATGTTTTCTGGGAAACGGTCAGTGAAAAAGATACCATGAATGGGGATTTCACCGTTCATACAAAACAGCTGGTCGGACATGTTGATAATTCCTCATATCCCTCAATCACCGTTGATATAAATTTGACCCTCACCACACCCGGGGCGGTAACAGATCCGGTACCGCTTATTCTGGAATTCGGCTGGATACTTCCAAAAGGATGGAAAATGCCCGAACCGGCAGGTCCAACATGGCAGCAGCAGGTTCTTGAAAAGGGCTGGGGTTATGCCATCCTGATTCCAACAAGCATACAACCGGATAACGGTGCAGGCCTTCGTGAAGGAATTATCGGACTTGTCAACAAGGGGCAGACACGTAAAGCAGATGACTGGGGCGCTTTGCGCGCATGGGCCTGGGGTGCAAGCCGGGCCATGGATTATTTTGCTTCCAGTCCGGACATCAATGAATCCCGTATTGCCATAGAGGGACTATCCCGATATGGTAAAGCCGCCCTTGTAACCATGGCGTATGATTCACGTTTTGCGGTCGGATGTATTGGCTCATCCGGAGCCGGCGGAGCCAAAATACTCCGGCGGATTTTTGGTGAACAGGTGGAAAACCTGGCCTCTTCAGAAGAATATCACTGGTTTGCTCCGAACTTCATTAAATACGCCGGTCCGTTGACCCCTCTGGATCTGCCTGTGGACGCACATCAGCTGATAGCCCTATGCGCCCCGCGTCCGGTCTTCATCAGCGCCGGATCGCCGGAAT
>Ga0272441_10004605_pt1 | contig 24754 bp, 22 predicted proteins | sample SSMProp6N_FD_193582 | JGI IMG/M metagenome (GOLD analysis project Ga0272441, IMG submission 193582) | Marine sediment archaeal communities from Little Sippewissett salt marsh, Falmouth, MA, United States - SSM-Prop-6N | ecosystem: Environmental > Aquatic > Marine > Wetlands > Sediment ...
GCTGCGCATACCACGCCGCCCTTCTTGATGGTCTCAATTCTCTTCGTGACCAGGTCCTCTCGAACCGGTTCCTGGTAGACCTTCTGGAGAAGCGCAGTAACCTCGGCCTGAGGCGTGTCTGCCAGCTTCTGGAGAACCGCGTCAGGGTCGTCGTAGCGAGTCTGTATGCCATCGAGGTTGAGAACAGCGAGACCACCCAGCTTTCCGTACGCGATGGCGGACTCAGGGCTGACCACGGCATCCATTGCTGAAGCAAGGATAGGAACCTGGAACTCATGTGGACCGATGACGAATTTGATGTCAGTCTGGTCGGGGTTTACGGTAACATCTCCAGGTACTAGAGCAACCTCGTCGAAACCGTAGGCGCGCTCCATCTCCTTGAACTTCGGATACTCCATGGATCCTCCAACGTTTAAAGTGGAAGCAAATATACAGCGAGACCCGTACGCAGTCAAGGCGACTGGTGGCACGGCTGTGGTCGCTCAGATATAATCGAATGTTACCCTCTCCGTGAGTCGTCTCGCGACGGGCCGTCGCGCCGCTGACCATGGAGCGTACCCAAGGAGGTTGTCTTGACTGAACGTATCCATGTCGGTGTGGCCTGGCCCTATGCGAATGGGCCTCTCCACCTTGGCCAGATAGCCGGAGCCTATCTACCGGCTGACATTTTTGCCCGATACAATCGCATTGTCGGTAATGAAGTCCTCATGGTCTCCGGCAGCGACCAGCACGGTGCGCCGATAACCATCCGGGCTGAGAAGGAGAACACAACTCCCGAGGCCATCGCGGCCAAGTACCATGCTGAGTTCCTCGATTGCTGGGAGAGACTTGGCATCTCTTTCGACCTGTTCACTACCACCGGAACGAAGAACCATGCGGAAGTAACCCAGGACATCTTCCTGAAGCTTCTCGAGAAGGACTATCTGTACCGCGACTGGGTGCTGCAGGCCTATTGTCCATCATGCGATCGCTTTCTTCCTGACCGGTATGTGCAGGGCACGTGTCCGAGTTGCGGTTACGTGAATGCGCGTGGCGACGAATGCGAATCCTGCGGCAAGCCGCAGGACCCTGCGGACCTTGGTAGTCCGCGCTGTTCGATTTGTGGTGGCGCGCCGCGGTTTGAGCAGTCCGAGCATTTCTTCCTTCGCCTGTCCGCACTGCAGGAGCCTCTCGACGAGTATGTCTCGTCAAAGACCTTCTGGCGGCAGAATGTGATGGGTGCCACAAAGAGGTTCCTGAACGAGGGTTTGAAGGACAGGGCGATCACGCGCGATATCAAGTGGGGTGTCCCTGTGCCTGTGGAGGGGTTTGAGAACAAGCGCGTCTATGTCTGGTTCGAGGCGGTCATAGGCTATCTGTCGGCGACAAAGGAATGGGCGCATCTCCAGGGGGATGACAGCGCATGGGAGCGCTACTGGAAGGGCGACGCTCGTATCTACAACTTCATCGGGAAGGACAATATCTTCTTCCACACCCTTAGCTGGCCGGGCACGCTGATGGCATACGGCGACCTTGACCTGCCCTACGATGTGCCCGCCAACGAGTTCCTGACTATTTCAGGGGACAAGCTCTCGACCAGCCGTAACTGGGCTGTGTGGCTCACCGACTACCTGGAGAGGTACGACCCCGACCCGCTTCGCTACTACCTCTCTGCCGTGATGCCTGAGGTTCAGGACAGCGACTTCTCGTGGGAGAAGTTCGTGCGCCGCAACAACGATGAGCTGGTTGCTACGTATGGCAACCTGGCCCACCGGATGTTGACGTTCACTCGCCGGCATTTCGATGGCAAGGTGCCCGAGCCGGGCGAGTTGGACGAGGTGAGCCTGCAACTGCTGGCTGATGCTGACGCCACGTTGGCGGACGTGTCCGATGCGCTGAGCAGGTGCAGCTTCAGGGAAGCCCTGCGGAACGCGATGTCGTTAGCCCAGAAGGCGAACAGGTATCTCGACGACAAGGCTCCGTGGAAGGCCATCAAGGAATCCAGGGAGGATGCCGGCCGGTCGGTCTACACCGTGCTGTGCGTGCTCTCGGTACTTAGCACTGCACTCTATCCGTTCCTGCCGTTCAGCTCAGAGAAGCTCCATTGTTCGCTGGGCTTCTCCGGCTCGGTGCTGGAGCGTGGCTGGAAGGCCGTTCGTCCTGAGGCGGCGCAGGTGCTGGGCGAGATCCAGCCCCTATTCGTCAAGCTGGACGATGCGATTGTGGAAGAAGAAGAGGCTCGCCTGGGCACGTAGCCTGGCGAGCCTCTCTGTCAGGGTTTGCTGTTGTTCTAGACCGCTGCCGATTCCGCCGCTCTGGGGCCGAGGATGCGTCTCAGGTCCTGCTCGGCGAGAGTCTCGGTTTCGATGAGCACGGTGGCCATCTCGCGCAGCTTGGAAGCGTTCTGTTGAAGTAGCTCTCTGGCCAGCGTGAACCCCTTCTGAATGAGGCTTTCCACTTCCTGGTCGATCTCCTCGGCAACGTGGTCGCTGTAGTCACGCTGCTCGCTAATCTCCTTGCCGAGGAACACCATTTCCTGTCTCTGGCCGAACGTTCGAGGGCCGAGCTTGTCGCTCATGCCGAACTCGGTGACCATGCGTCGGGCGAGTTGTGTGGCTCGTTGCAGGTCACTCTGAGCGCCGGTTGTGATATCTCCGAACTGTAGTTCTTCTGCAGCGCGTCCGCCGAGGAGCGTCGCAATCTGGTTGTTCAGTTGTGACCTTGACAGGTACATGCGGTCTTCTGTGGGCAGTGTCTTGGTCCAGCCGCCGGCGATGCCACGCGCCACTATTGAGACCTTGTGCACCGGGTCCGAATGAGGAAGCATGTGGGCGACCAGGGCGTGGCCACTCTCGTGGTATGCCGTGATCTCCTTCTCGTGTTGTGTGATGACCCTGCTCCTGCGCTCGGGGCCCATGGTTACGCGGTCAGCCGCGTCCTCAAGCTCCGCACTGCCGATCTTCTTGAGGTCTCGCCTTGCGGCCAGGAGGGCTGCCTCATTGCACAGGTTGGCAAGGTCGGCACCGCTGAATCCGGGCGTCTCGCGTGCGATGACCTCAAGGTCAATGCCCTCTTCAAGGGGCTTGTCCTTCGTATGAACCTTGAGGATTGCTGCTCTGCCTTTGATGTCTGGCAGGTCGATGACTATGTGTCGGTCGAAACGACCCGGCCTGAGAAGGGCAGGGTCGAGGATGTCCGGTCGGTTCGTCGCGGCGATCACTATGACCTTCGCGTTCGTATCGAAGCCGTCCATCTCGGTAAGAATCTGATTAAGGGTCTGTTCGCGCTCGTCGTGACCGCCTCCGAGACCCGCGCCACGGTGTCTTCCGACTGCGTCAATCTCGTCGACGAAGATGATGCATGGTGAGTTGCGCTTTGCCTGTTCGAACAGGTCCCGGACCCTGGCCGCGCCAACGCCGACAAACATCTCGACGAACTCACTGCCGCTTATCGAATAGAAGGGCACCTGTGCCTCGCCAGCTATCGCCTTGGCGAGAAGTGTCTTTCCTGTTCCCGGCGAGCCAACGAGAAGCACGCCACGGGGGATTCGTCCTCCAAGCGCGTGGAAGCGTTCCGGCGACTTGAGGAAGTCAACGATCTCCTCTACCTCTTCCTTGGCCTCTTCCGTGCCTGCGACGTCTGCGAAGGTTATGACCGGCCGGTCCGGCGAGTTCAGTCTCGCGCGACTCTTGCCGAAGCTGAAGGCCTGGTTGCCCGCGCCTCGGGCGGAGCGGAAGAAGAAAATGAATAGCACGGCCAGCAGGCCGATTGGAACGAACACCTGGATAAAGATGAGGCCCCAGTCGTGGCCTCCTGCCTCTATCTCCAGCGCCAGTCCCCCCTCGCCCACGGCGACGCCGTTGTCTGCAAGGATAGTCACAAGGTCGTTTGTGCTGCCGTAGTAGTCGGCAGTGAACTTGCGGTCCTCTCCCTGGTAGCCGATAAGTGTGCTGTCTTTCTGGACGATGCGATCGACGTCTCCTTGCCGCGCGTGCACCATGAAGTCAGTGAATCCGACTTCCTCAGGTCCAGTGCCCTCAGGCATGAATAGCACAAGCAGTGTCAGCGCTGCCACGAAGAGGAGAAGATAGTAGATGCTGCTTTGCCAGCTACGTGGTGTTAAGTTTTGCACGTCGCCATTATAGCAGGGGTTCTTGAACGTATGAAAAGACTGAGACGGGTATCCCGGGCGATAGGTCCGAGGTTCAGTGCGGGATTCTGCTCAAGCGGGAAAGGAGTTGCCGTTCGGGGATAGTGGAGGTGCGTGCTATAATGCCAGCGGAGGTAATTGCTGGAACCGGCTGAAATCGCACGTATAGCTACTGAGGCTGCCGCTGAGAAGCAGGCAACCGATATTGTGCTGCTGGATGTGCAAGCCTCCTGCTCCTTTGCCGACTACTTCCTCATCTGTAGCGGTGACTCGGATCGCCAGATCAAGGCCATCTGGGAAGCCGTCCTCGACGAACTCAAGCTGCGAGACATCTTTCCTCTCCATAAGGAAGGAACGTCCGATTCAGGCTGGCTACTGGCAGACTACGGCGCGGTAGTAGTCCACATCTTCGGGGCCGACGAACGCGAGTTCTATGGACTTGAGAAGCTGTGGGTCGACGCTGTGCCGATGCTCAGGATTCAGTAGGCCCGGGGCTACTTGCTCCCGAGCCAACCGTCGATGCAGCGTGTGTAGTCCAGTATCTCGCTCTCCGAGAAGAACAGTCCTATCTCGCGAACAGCACTCTCCGCAGAATCCGACCCGTGGACAAGGTTGTTCTGGAGGTCCATCGCCAGATCGCCCCTGATGGTGCCCGGAGATGCCTTTGTCGACTCGGTCTCTCCCATTGTCTGGCGCACGACTTCGACGGCTCTTCGTCCCTGCACAACCATGGCGATGACCGGGCATGAGGTGATGAACTTGACCAGGCTCGGAAAGAAAGGTTTATCGGTGTGAGCTTCGTAGTGGCGTCCGGCAAGCGCTTCGTCAATCTGGATGAGCTTCAACCCGACTATCTTGAGGCCCTTCTTTTCTAGTCGTGAAATGACTTCTCCTGCAAGTCCACGATTCATCGCATCGGGTTTTACCAGTACTAGTGTCTGTTCGCCAGTGGCAGAAATTCCCATTCTGTAGTCGATACTCCTTTTCGTTTGGTCTAGACCCATCTTATCAGTTGGATGAGGTCAATCTCTTCGAGAGAGTCCACCACACGTGTAGCGGCAGACAGCTCTTCTGCGGGGTGGCTGTTCGTGATGGCAACGCACTTCATGCCGGCCTTTCTGGCAGCCTCCACGCCGTGCGGGGAATCCTCGAACACGATGCAGTCGGCTGGGTCGGCCCCCAGGCGTTCGGCAGCAGTGAGGTATATCTCGGTACTGGGTTTGCCTTCGCCCACTTCTCGTCCGTGGACGACGGCATCGAAATACTCGTCGAGCCCTATATCCGCGGCGACTGCATGCACGTTCTCCAGCGGGGCGGATGTTCCAAGCGCGACCTTGAAGCCGCGGCTCTTCATTACCTTCAATAGAGGCATGACGCCGGGAAGCACCTTGACATTGCCATTGACAAGCTCTCTGTAGCGGGCTTCTTTCCAGTCTTCTATCTCGCGGATGTCTTCTGCGGACACGTCACCCAGCATTCGCTTGATGATGAGATCATCCCGTGTTCCGAAGAAATCGTGGAAGTGCTCTCGGGTGTATGACACGCCGCGCATGGCGAATGCCTCATGCCACGACTGGAAGTGGGGCTCTCCCGAGTCGACAATCACCCCATCCATATCCCAGATGAAGGCCTTGGTGCAGCGTTGCCCCAGCAGGAACGACGATTCCACTTCGGCCACGATTGTGCCGTCAGGATTCTGAAGTTGTCCATGCGTCTCGATGAGCCTTGATGTGGCCTTCGTGACCCAGGCCGAGGCGAGAAGCTCGACGTCGGTGACGGCAGGGCTCTTGAACCGGACGCTGCTCTTGGCGGTCACTCCGAAGCTGTACCCGCCGCACAATACGGAATACGCCGTAACTTCATCCAGCAGCGTGTAGAGGATTCCACCGTGTGTGATGTTGAACCACCCCTGGTGGTCAACGGTGGGCGTGAACACTGCCGTCACTTTCTCTCCGTCATATCGGGGCTTCAGTTTCAGTCCGATAGGATTGTTCTCTCCGCAGGCGAAGCAGTGTCCGAGCGTCTCGGGTCCTACTGGCGCGTTGAGCTGGGGTAGGTCCATTCAGTGCCTCCTCTCTCGGGGTTTCGTGATGTGTGGGGGGCGCACGTACGTGGGTTGAAGCGTAGCGATGTTGTCTGAGTCGCCTGTGCCGGCACGTTCATGGCCGAGTGAAGCAAGAGATTGAATCCGGGTTCGTTGAGGTGAGACGAACTGCGTTGAGGCTCTCTCCACTAGAAGTGTCTTCAGGCTATCCTCGATGTCTCCGCACACCGCAATCGGGCTCTTGCTCAATGTCTCAGCCAGGTCATCCAGGGTCATCACCTGGGCATCTTCAACCTGCTGCCATGACGCACCGACGGGGCGAAAGAGCGCGGTCGCATAGGTAGTCTTGCCGGCGGGCATGATGGGACGCAGATGGTCATCCCCGACATGGCAGCGGCTGACCTCGGCCAGTAGAGAGCTGACACCGAAGACCGGTATGTCTCGTGCGACCGAGATTCCCTTGGCGATGGCCAGGGCGACGCGAAGTCCGTTGAAGGGCCCGGGCCCGGTGGCCACGGTAGTCAGCGAGATATCTTCGGGAACAGCCTTCACTTCGGTCATTCCTTCGAGTATCTGTGGCAGCAACATCGTGGTATGGTCGCGTGTTGTCAGGAGGTTGCCACTCCAGATTACCTCTCCTCCGCGCGCAAGGCCGGCAGACGCGGCAGATGCGGACACATCGATGATCAGTTCCACCGCATGTCCTCCCAGGTGCGTTGTTGCAGTCGCGTGAGCAGGGCGTCGTGTCTCCGGCCGCTTGAGCTCAACTTGATAGTGCGCACGTCAGGCAGTGTGGGATCGTAAGACAGTTCTACTGCCAGGTGCTCCGGTGGGGCTATCTCCTCAGCCCTCTCTGCCCACTCGATGGCACACACACCATCTCCGTCCAGGTAGTCGTCTATGCCCAGGTCGGCAATCTCTTCCGAGTTGTCGAGTCTATAGAAGTCCATGTGATACAGCGTGAGTCTGCCCTTGTACTCTCTCACTAGTACGAACGAGGGACTGTATGCGTTGTTGGGTGCGCCAAGACCGGCCGCCAGGCCCCGAACAAGGCGGGTCTTGCCCGTTCCAAGCTCTCCTGAAAGAAGCAGTACATCGCCTGGCTCCGCCAGTTCGCCGACTATCTGACCGAGTGCGATTGTGCCGGCTTCGCTGAATGTTCGAAGTGTCGCCGTAGTCATTACCTGAAGTGGTTCCAGCCCTTGCCAGTCTGGCTGATTTCCGTCCCCCGGGCGTCTATGGCGGACACACGTGGGGCGTCAACACGGTCGACGATACGACCGATGATGGTAACTGCGATGTCGATGGTCTCTGCAGCCCGTCTGATTGAATCGGTATCTCCGACCACCAACAGCTCGTAGTCCTCTCCGCCGCTCAGGGCTGCCATATTTGGACCCTGTGAATGGGAGACGCAGTCCGGATGCAACGGAACGCGCTCAACCTCGATGACCGCCGAGACATCGCTGGCCTCGCAAATGTGAGTGAGGTCTGCCAAAAGACCGTCACTGATGTCGATGCCGCACCTGATACCTGCGTCCGTGAACCGTCGAGCCTCTGCGAGTCGGGGTTCCGGGCGAGAAAGCGCTGCGGACAGTCCTGCAGGCAACTCATTCGCGACTCTTCCGTCGCGTAGCGCCGAAACGGCGGCCGAGGCCCCGCCAATGTTTCCCGTGATTGCGACCGCCTGTCCCGCTCGGGCGGCCGAACGGGTCAGCATGCGCTCTTCAGGGACTTCTCCTGTCACAAACACCGTTGCGCTGACCTCCGGCGCCCTGGTCAGGTTTCCGCCGGCGACGACCACGTCGTATCGCGCGGCCAGACCGTTCAGGCCTTCGTAGAATGCAAGCACGTCGTCCGAGTCCACATCCGGGGGGCAGCACAGCGATACGAATGCATATGTGGGCGTGCCACCCATAGCGGCGATATCGCTCAGATTGACCGCAAGCGCCTTGTGTCCCAGGTCCTTCCATGAGGTTGAAGCGAAGGTGAAATGAACGCCTTCAACGAGGGCATCGGTGGTGGCCAGTTGCACGAGCTCGTTCCCTCGCCACGCCGCGGCGTCGTCTCCGATGCCGAGGACAAGGCGAGATAGTGGCTTCGTACCCGGGGAGAGCGAGTGCTGCGAGGCCTTTCGGATGAGTTCGATGAGGCCGAATTCGCCTAGGGACGATAGCTTCATCGTCGCGATTATACCATTCTGTGGCATTCGAAGCTGGAGCACGGTCGTGCTATAGTGCCGCCGCATGGCCAGGCACCTTGTTCTGGCAGACATCCATTCCAACCTGGAGGCTCTCGACGCTGTACTGGTCGACGCGAGGGCCCTTCGGGGTGGATTCGATGACGTCTGGTGTGCCGGGGACATCGTGGGCTATGGTCCGTTCCCCGGTGAATGCATCGCAAGGTTGCGGGACTTGGCTGCGCTGTGTGTCGCAGGCAATCACGATCTCGGCGTGACCGGAAAGCTTGAACTATCGTGGTTCAACAACGAGGCCGCCGAGGCGTGCAGGTGGACCGCCGGCCAGATTTCGAGCGGGGACCTGCGGTTCCTCGCCGCTCTGCCTCAGTCTCGGAGCCTCGGGCCGTTTCTTGTGGTACATGGCTCGCCTCGCGACCCTGTACGTGAGTATGTGACATCTGCACAGATGGCCGGCACGCTGGCATCCTATTGTGATTCCACTCATTGCCTTGTAGGGCATACCCATTGTCCTGCCGCGTTCGGGATGGAACCGCCTGCACTGCATCCTGTGGGTGACAGCGTTGTGGTTCGCATCCAGACCGGGCGTTTTCTGTTGAACCCCGGCGCCGTGGGACAACCGCGAGACGGAGACCCGCGGGCAGCCTACGCCATCTACGACGATTCCGCCCGAGTATTTGAGTTTCACAGGGTGGAGTACAATGTAGGCATAGCGGCGTCAGCTATCATCAGCAGGGGCCTGCCGAAGTGTCTCGCGATGCGCTTACACTGTGGCTACTGACATGCTATAATGTGCGCCATGTGCGACTATGAACTCGTAGCTATCGTTAGCCCCGACGTGGCCGATGATTCGGTAGCGGGGAAGATCGATGGTGTGAGTCAGCTGATAGGCGAGCGCCAGGGCGTAGTGGAGGACACTCAGCGCTGGGGCACGCGAAGGCTGGCCTATCCCATCAAGAAGTACATCGAAGGGAACTACACGCTCCTCCGGTTTAAGCTCGAGCCTTCCTACATCAAGGATGTGCGCGAGACGCTGGAGAGCGATGAGGACGTTCTGCGCTACCTCGTCATCAAGAGGGGGAAGTAGTCTGTGGCCTCTCTGAGCAAGGTTATCCTTATTGGTAACCTTGGTTCTGACCCCGAGATGCGTTATACGCCAGACGGCAAGTCTGTCACGTCCTTCAGGATGGCGACAAACTACCGCTATACCACGTCTGCTGGTGAGACCCGCGAGGAGACGGACTGGTATCGGATAACGGTCTGGGGGAGGCAGGCTGAGTTCTGTAACCAGAATCTCAGCAAGGGCCAGCAGGTCTACGTCGAGGGCAGACTCCACGCGCGGCCGTGGCAGGGACAGGATGGTCAGACAAGGACCAGCCTTGAAGTGACGGCCGCCAATGTTGTTCCTCTTGGTAGAGCTTCAGGGGCGGCTCCGATTCCCGGAGATGGTGATCTTACACCGGGCGACCTGCCCTTTGACCAGAATTGAGGAGTGTTTCAATGGCGAATTTTCGGTACGGAAGAAGGAGATCCAAGTACCGCGGCGGCAGGCCGCGCGTATGTCCGTTCTGTGCGGACAAGATTCAGATCGACTATAAGGACACCGCGTTGCTCGCCCGTTTTGTTCAGGGTGGCGGAAAGATAGCCTCAAGGCACAAGTCTCGTGCGTGCTCAAAGCACCAGCGGAGATTGGCGCAGGCAATCAAGAGGGCCAGATTCCTCGCCCTCATCCCTTACGGACCGAGCCATATTTGGAAGACCGGTTGGACGGCATCAGCGACGCCGTCTGGTTCATAGGAGCGACGTATGCCAAAGAGAACCTATCAACCCAAGAGAATTCCCCGGAAGCGCAAGCTTGGCTTCCTGGCCAAGAGTGCTACCAGGGGTGGCATGAGCGTTCTGAAAGCGCGACGACAGAAGGGGCGCTGGAAACTCACTCCCGTCTAGCCTTTCTATGAGAAGACCGTGGTCTCTGGCTAAGCGCGAGCAGTTCACGGCAGTGTTTCGTAGAGGGCGCGGGTATCCGGGAAGCCTAATCGTTGTGCGAGTGTTGCGCAACGATTTTGTCTACAGCAGACTAGGTCTGGTCGTCAGCAAACAGGTCGGTGGCGCTGTCGAACGCAACCGCGCGAAACGGCTGATCCGCGAGGCAGTGAATATCCGGGCACTCGTACCGGGATGGGATGTGGTAGTGATTGCCCGGCCGGGTATACGTGGTGCAAAGTGTCAAGATGTTGAACGGGAGCTGTGCAGGCTCCTCAGCAAGGCAGGGGTGGTCGGCCCGTGTCGGGACGCAGGCAATCGCGTTAATCCGGGCGTATCAGAGGACCATCTCTGAGGTCACTCCTCACCGCTGTCGTTTTCAGCCAACGTGTTCTGAGTATACCGCTGAGGCTATTCAGCGTTACGGTTTTGTGAAGGGAGCCTGGCTCGGACTGGCGCGAATTGCGCGGTGCCATCCATTCTCGGCTTCACGATACGACCCTGTTCCGTGATTATCTTTCAGTTAGCGGATGTTAGTTTGATGAAATCAACGCGATTTGGATTGGTTCTTGCCATAGTGCTGGCGGTAACTGTGCTCACGGGGTGCATGTCGAGACAGGCCCCGCAGGGGTTCTCCGGCATTGTGAGCGACGGTGACACCTTGTACGTTGGCTCGTCCGACGGCAGGATTGTTGCACTCGATACTGATCAAAGGGCTGCAAACGGCGCCTATCCGTCTCCCGGGGAGTGGGAATACGCCGTCACTACCGAATCCCGTGGGGGGTTCGGGTGCAGCACGAGCACGGTTGCTTCTACGGTGTACGGCGCGCCTGTGCTCTCTGACGGACGCTTGTGTGTCGGTACCTACGAGGGCGAGGTCTACATGCTGGATGCGGAGACTCGCTCTGACAACAGCGCCTTTCCTCAGGTGCGCTCAGGCGAATGGAAGTACCCCCGAGAAGACGAGAAGCTCGGGCCGATCGTTGGCAGTCCTACGATTGTCGGCGATACCGTGTACGTGTGCAGCTCCGTGAGTGAGAAGCGACATACATACGGCGTTGTCTATGCCGTCGATAGTCTGTACGGCGACGAGATCTGGGTTTCCGAGAATCTCGACGGGAAGCTGTGGGTAACCCCAGCCGTCGAAGATGGACTCCTCTACATCAGTACATACGATGGCCACCTGTATGCGCTCTCGGCTGAGACCGGTGAGCTGCAGTCATGGTCCTATGAAACCGAAGTAGGCTTCGTCTCTTCGCCGCTCGTGCGTAATGGAATGGTCTATGCGGGTTCCTTTGACCGCATGCTGCAGGCTGTTCGAGTCGGCTCTTCCACTGCTGAGTGGATGTTCGAGGGTGGAAACTGGTTCTGGGCAACGCCGGTGATGATTGGCGACGTGATGTACGCGCCATGTCTCGACGGGAAGTTGTACGCGCTGTCCGCCGGTAGCGGGCAGGCGGTCTGGGCCGAACCGTTCGAAGCCTCAGGCGCACTTGCGACGACCCCCGTCGTTATGGGAGACCAGCTCGGCGTGGTCACCAAGGATGGCGATGTATACGTGGTTGATGTGGCTACGGGACGTGGTACGCGCATCCAAAACCCCGACAACGAGAAAGCTACAACCTGTAACGCGACTGTGGTAGCTGCCCCTGCCTATCATCAGGGCGCCATGTTCGTGCGTACACAGAAGAACGTGCTCTGGGCGATAGATCCTATCGCGAAAAAGGTCGACTATACCTTCGAGCTGGATATGGAGTAATTCGATAGATGGCCAATCTTTGGAACGAAATAATCCTTCGCCCCATGCTGAATGGGCTTGTTGCCCTTTCTGGCGTCCTGCCTGAAGCAGTTGAGTTCGGCCTTGCCATCATCATCTTCACGCTGATTGTTCGACTCGCCCTGACTCCCGTCACCATCAAACAGACGAAGTCAACACGGGCGATGCAGGAACTGCAGCCGAAGATGAAGGAGCTGCAAAAGAAGTACGCCAAGAACAAGCAGAAGCTCCAGCAGGAGACGATGAAGCTCTACAAGGAGGCTGGGGTCAATCCCGCGGGCTGTATGTGGCCCATGCTCATCCAGTTTCCTGTGTGGATCGCGCTGTACCAGTCGATTATGAAGACTCTGGCGACCACGCCCGAGAATCTTCTTGACCTGGCTCAGCATCTGTATGCATCGGACCTTATCTATGGGGCAATTCCGGTGAACAGCCACTTCCTCTGGCTGGACCTCGGTCAGCCGGACAGTACCATGGTGATGGCTATCCTCGTGGGCGGCACGATGTGGGTGCAGCAGAAGATGACCACCGCACCGGCTGCGGACTCGCGACAGGCGCAGACGAACCAGATGATGTTGATGATGATGCCGTTGATGTTCGGCATGTTCACTATTATGTTCCCGAGCGGACTTCCCGTATTCTGGCTTGTCTCGAACCTGATCGGTATCGGCACCCAGTACTTCGTTGGTGGTGGTTGGGGCTATCTGAAACGAGGAGAGCCTTCCACGGCCGTTGCCAAAGCAAAATGACATGCTGGCCGCGCGAACGCGCCGGCCAGATGAGGTGACCCATGAGTGACGGGCAGACAGAAGAGAGAGCGTACCCGGACGGCGGCGACGAGTACGAGGACTCCGAGTCTTTGGACACGCAGCCCAAGGAGCTCTTGGAAGAGAGTGCCCCGGACGGCAATGACGAGGAGGATGAAGAATTCGATATCGTCATTCCCCGCAAGGATGGGTTGCCCCCGGGAGACGATTCCTCGGCTGCGGTAGGCAGCGAGGTTCTATCTCACCTCCTTGTCCTGTTGGGCCTTGATGGCGATGTCATCTGCGAGACCAAGGAAGACTCCTACGTACTCAATATCGAAGGAGACGACCTTGGAGTGCTCATTGGCCGCCGCGGGTCCACGCTGGCGTCGCTGCAGCATGTCGTAAGACTCATGGTTGCTTCCCGTAAGATGGAGTGGCCCGTGCTGAGCATCGACGTCTGTGGTTACAAGAAACGTCGACGAACAGCACTTGAAGAGCTGGCACGCCGTATCGCAGACCAGGCGCGGTATCGTCGAAGATCAATCGCTCTTGAGCCGATGCCCCCCGATGAGAGAAGAGTTGTTCATCTTGCGCTCGCCAGTCACCCGGACGTGTATACGGAAAGCACGGGAGACGACCAGCAGCGCAAAGTAGTAATACATCCGAAGAGGCTCTAAACATGTTCGACGCGGTAGATGCCAAAGCTCGGTTTCCAGAGATCGAGACAGCCATCCTTCAATTCTGGAAAGAGAACAACATCTTCCAGAAGAGCATTGAGGCCCGTGAGGGTAGCCCCCTCTACACTTTCAACGATGGCCCACCCACGGCCAACGGCAGCCCGGGCATCCACCACGTGCTATCACGTCTGTTCAAGGACATCCCTTGTCGCTACAAGACGATGCGCGGCTTCTGTGTTCCTCGCAAGGCCGGATGGGATACTCATGGTCTGCCTGTCGAGCTTGAGGTTGAGAACAGCCTTGGCCTGAAGACGAAGAAGGAAATTGAGGAATACGGCGTCGCTGAGTTCAATCAGCGGTGTCGGGAAAGCGTGTTCCGCTACATAGGCCAGTGGGAGGATATGGTTGAACGTATCGGCCACTGGATCGATATGGATGACCCATACGTCACGCTGAAAGATGACTACATCGAGTCAGGTTGGTGGGGCATCAAGCAACTGTGGGACAAGGACCATGTCTACCGCGGCTATCGCACGACGCCTCACTGTCCTCGTTGCGGCACTTCTCTGAGTTCGCATGAGGTAGCACTTGGCTACGAGGATGATACTGAGGACCCTTCGGTCTTCATCAAGTTCCGCGTCTTGCCTGCGTCTCTGTCAGAGGGACACGAGGTGCTTCGCGGGCTGGCTACTTCCGACACAAAGCGAACATGCCTGCTTGCCTGGACCACAACTCCATGGACACTGCCCGGCAACACGGCCCTTGCGGTTTCGAGCGATGCCGAGTACGCGGTGCTAGAGAGCGATGAGGACTATCTCATCATGGCAGCCGCGCTTGTGGAGAGCGTGGAAGCCCCGGGCTACACACAGGTCGCGTCCGTGCCGGGTACAGCCATTGCGGGTCTGCGCTATGAGCCACTGTTCAACCCGCATGATTTCGGCGTTCCTCGCTATAGCATGCCTGAGTTTGAGTCTCAGGAGCGCCCCGATGAGCTTTCCTATCGCGCGATCGCGGCAGACTTCGTCTCTCTTGACGACGGCACTGGCATAGTTCACGTAGCTCCTGCGTTTGGTGAAGACGACTTTGAGTCGGGCATGCGCGAAGGACTCAACTTCGTTCAGCAAGTCGACCTTGATGGCAAGCTCACGGGTACGTACTCGTTTGCAGGGAAGTTCGTCAAGGATGCAGACCCTGAGGTAATCGAAGACCTGCGGGCAAGGGGCCTTCTGTTCCGCGCCGGAACCATTCGCCACACATATCCCTTCTGCTGGCGATGCAAGACTCCGCTGCTCTACTACGTCAAGCGTTCCTGGTATATCAGGACCACCGCCAAGCGCGACAGGCTTGTCTCTGGAAACCTGGAGATCAACTGGTACCCCGAGTACATCAAGTACGGCCGGTTCGGCGACTGGCTTGAGAACAACGTCGACTGGGCGTTCTCTCGGGAGCGCTACTGGGGCACGCCGTTGCCGGTGTGGGAATGCCCGGACTGCGGCAGCTTCGAGTGCGTGGGAGGCCGCGAAGACCTCGCCTCTCGACCAGGCGTTGAGGGCTACGAAGATGGCATGGAGCTGCATCGTCCATATGTAGACGGAGTGACGTTCTCGTGTCCGAAGTGTGGCGGCCGCATGCGCCGGGTTGCCGACGTCATCGATTGCTGGTTTGACTCTGGTGCGATGACCTGGGCTGAGTGGCACTATCCATTTGAGAATAAGCAGGTGTTCCAGACGATGTTCCCTGTGGACTACGTCTGTGAAGCCATCGACCAGACACGCGGGTGGTTCTACAGTCTGCATGCGCTGTCGACTATGCTCTTCGACGGACCGTGCTTCAGAAATGTGGTCTGTCTTGGCCATGTGGTGGACGCCAATGGCGAGAAGATGAGCAAGTCAAAGGGCAACATCATCGAACCGTGGCACGTTGTCAACGAGTACGGTGCCGATGCCCTGAGGTGGTACATGCTTTCCTCTGTACCGGGTGAGAACACTCACAGGTTCTCTCTGCAGGTGCTCTCGGAAACCATGCGAAGACATCTCCTGACTCTGTGGAACACGTATTCGTTCTTCGTGCTCTATGCGAATATCGATGGATTCGTGCCCGGGAAAGAAGCACCAAAACAGCTTGCGGAGTTGGATCGCTGGATTATCTCGGAGTTGAATCAGCTTGTGGCTGATACCACCAAGTCGATGGACGCGTACAACTTCACGCAGGCCATCAGGCGCATTGAAGAATTCATCGACCTGCTGTCGAACTGGTATGTCCGCCGCAGCCGACGTCGCTTCTGGAAGAGCGAGAGCGACGATGACAAACTGGCAGCTCACACCACCCTGTATAACTGTCTTGTTACGGTGTGCAAGCTGCTCGCTCCGATTGCTCCGTTTATTCCCGACCACATCTACCAGAACCTGGTGCGCTCAGTAGACCAGTCGGCACCCGAAAGTATCCACTTGACTGACTACCCGGTAGCGGACATGACACTCATCGACTCGAGCCTCAACGACACGATGGAATTGGTCATGAATCTGGCCAGCCTTGGTCGTGCGGCCCGAGCCAGTGCCGCCATTAAAGTGCGTCAGCCTCTGTCGAAAGCTATCATCCAGGTGACGAGCGAGTCCGTGCGACAGGGAGTTGCGGCACTGTCGGAGCATCTGAAGGAAGAGTTGAACGTCAAGGGCATCGAGTTCGTCGATGTGTTGGCGGACGACGAACCAAGGTGCGCGGTGGCCGGTGACGACCACAACAAGGTTGGTGTTGTCACACAGCTGTCCGATGCTCTCGTCTCAGAGGGCCTTGCGAGGGAGCTGGTACGTCGACTGCAGATGATGCGCAGGAACGCCGGCCTGGAGATTTCCGACCATATCGAGGTCTTCTACCAGGGGGCGAACGTCTTCGACAGCGTGTTTGATCAGTTCGCTGACTACATCGCTCAGGAGACGCTGTCCAGAGGGCTGAACAATGCCGCGCCTCCCGAGGATGCGGCATCGCAGACGCTCAAGCTGGACGGGAATGAGCTGGTCCTGGGCCTGAGACGAATAGACTAGCGGCGCCATGCCCTTTTCAGGGCGACGCCGCTATACTGCCTGCACCGCGGACGGTCTGGTTTCGTGGCTAGTCCCAGGGAGGAGGACTCTCCTGTAGCTGGGTCGAGGTGGCAATTCTGTCTTCCCCGCGTACGTACACGATATCAACAGTCTCGCCCACATTGCTGTTGATGATTCCCTGAAGAAGGTCGTCCGTCGTGCTTATGGTCGCGCCTTTGAACTCGACGATAACGTCGCCTTTCTCCAACCCCGCCATGTCTGCCGGACTGCCATCTCTCACAGTGACAACGAGCGCGCCTTCCTCGACAGTGAGGTCGTTGATGGTGGCCGTGAAGCTGTCAACGGTATACAGAGAGACTCCCAGCCACGGGCGAGTGACGTAGCCATTGTTGATGAGTGCCTGAATGATTGGCCGGGCGCCGTCGATGGCGATGGCGTAGCTCATACCCTCGACGCCGATAGTGGCGACCTTCACGCTATTGATACCGATGACCTGTCCTGCCATGTTGACGAGCGGGCCGCCACTGTTGCCAGGGTTGATGGCGGCCGTAGTCTGTATGAGGTCACTCAATGTGTTGCCGCTCACGGTTATCGATACGTCGAGGCGGCTCACAATGCCCTGACTTGCAGATATCCCTTCGCCAAGCGCGTTGCCGATCGCGACTACCCACTCCCCGACCGCAAGGTCATCAGAGGAACCCAGTTCGGCGTACGGGAGATTGCCGGCCTCAGCCCGTATGACCGCCAGGTCGGTCAAAGGGTCAGTGCCAACAACGCTCGCCGAGTACTTCGTGCCGTCGACCATCTCAATCTGGATGTCACTCGCTCCTTCAACCACGTGGTTGTTCGTAACGACGAAGCCGTTAGCGTCCAGGACAACGCCCGAGCCCGCGGCCTCTTGCTTGTACTCCTGATTGAACACATCGAAGGCCACCATTTCAGTGATGACCGAAACCACGGCTGGCCGGGTCTCACTGACGACGTCCACGATTGAGGGAAGCGTCTCTTGCGCGGCGCTCGGGGTGCTCGGGAAGCGCCACGTCGGGTCGACGTATTCGCTCTGAACAGGCGGAGTCGTTGTGGTGGGTGTCGCCTCTTCCGGAACCGTGGGTGGCCATGCGATACAGCCGGTTGCCGAGATGAGAAGCACCGAGAGCAGCGCTAGGGCAACACTGCGAGACATCTTCTTGTTCATGACTTGGGATTATAGCACCGGCGTACTCGCAGTTTGTCGTCCTGGGGCTGGCATACGGATATCACGGTGCTATAATCGAATCGATGGCTGAGTCGCAGGTAGGTACCTACGTCAATCAGTTGCTTCGGGGCGTCGTTGAGCCACTGATGCTCTTTATCATCGCCGAACTGCCCAGTCACGGCTACCGCATTGCCAAAGAGATCGATGCGCGAAGCGGGGGCTACTTCAAGCTGACCGCAAGTACTGTCTACTCGGCACTCAGACGGTTGGAAGATGATGGGCTCGTACTGAGCTCCTGGCAGAATGCCACCAACAGCCCTCGCCGCCGCTACTACTACCTGACCGACAAGGGCAAGGAGATCCTTAGCGCCAAGCTCAACGAGTGGGAGCGCTTCTCCGTTGCTGCCGAACAAGTCATGAGTCGCGGCTAGTGTCGCCTTCCCCGCGTGTCCGGTGAGTTCCTGCGTTTCGGTGGCACCGTTCGGTCGCCATTGGGAAGCGTGCTTGAGGAGGAGACTCTCTTCGCGACGTAGTCTCGTTGAGCAGTGACTAGGCCGCAGATGCCCACGCGCCCCTGGAGTCGTCGATGCCGGCATGCTCCGCACTGTTGCTGAGGGGGATGCCATCTTGTTCAACCACGCGAAGAAATGCGCGAGCGGCATCCGGGTCGAATTGAGTGCCGGTACCGTTTCGAATCTCACTTAAGGATTTCTCCAGTGGGAGTGCGTCTCGATAGGGACGGTCGGAGTTCATTGCATCAAAGCTGTCGGCTACGGCCAGGATTCTTGCTCCCTGCGGAATTTCCGTACCCTTTAACTCCTGTCCGAACCCGTGGCCGTCATAGCGGGCGTGATGGTGGGCAATGATATCAACGATAGCGCCGTTCACGACTGGTCCAACGATTCTTGGTCCAATCTGGACGTGCATCATCATCTCAGCGTACTCGTCGCTACTTAGCTTCCCCGGCTTGTTCTGGATGGCAGGGTCCACTGCAAGCTTGCCGACATCGTGAAGCAGGGCGCCCCAGCGCAGATCATCCAGTTCTTGTGAATCCAGACGCATCTCTCTCGCGATTGCCAGGGCGATGGCAGTGACCCGAAGGGAGTGTCCTGCAGTGTACCTATCCTTCGCTTCTAGCGCGATGACGAGGGACTTGATGGCGCCGAGCGAAAGTGTCCGGAGTGCCCCGGTCTGTTCCGCAACGCGCTTCTCCAGCGTTTCTTGGTGACGAAGAATCGTTAGTTCGGCGTTCTTCTTGGCAAGTGCCCGTTCGACACTGTCGACAACCTGGTCTAGTTTGAAGGGCTTACAAATGTAGTCGTGAGCGCCATTCCGCATGCAGTGAATAATGGTATCGGGGTTGGTGACAGCGGTGGACATGATGAAGGATGTTGAAGGGAAAGACGTGGCGAGCTCAAGGAGAAGCTGGTCTCCTGACTTCCCCGGCATCATGATGTCGAGTATGACAAGGTCCGCAGGCGTGTGATGCATCATGCGGAGCGCTTCGTCCGCATCGGGAGCCTCCTCGCACCAGTATCCTTCCTTCTCCAGCTTTCTGCGCAGGCTCCGTCGAATCATTGGCTCATCATCGACGATGAGTACCTGCACGCTGGGCGCTGCCACGGCCATTGTTTAAGCTACCCCCACCCCGACTGTCTGTCGGACTACTTTGCGCAACTGGGTTGGAGTGAACGGTTTTGGCAGAAAACCGGGCTGGGTTTCATCGAGGAACGCACGCACTTCATTGCTGAGAATGTCTCCCGTCGTGAATATCACCCGACCTGCCACTTCCGGGCGCGTTTGCTCCACGTGGCGGTAGAAGGCTATGCCGTTCATCTCCGGAGTCCTGATATCGGTGACGTACAAGTCGTATGGCTTCTCGTCAGCCATGCCAGTTCCTATGAGACCGTTTGCCGCGAGTTCTACCTCATATCCTTCCTGCTCGAGCGTTCTGCGGCACACTCGCGCGATAAGAGGTTCATCCTCTACTACTAGCGCTACTTTCGTGTTTTCCATTTCGGCTTCTTTCTCACAGCGGTAGTTCTATCGTGAATCGGGCTCCCCCGTCAGGCTCGTTCTGCGCAGCAATGCTTCCTCCGTGTTCAGCTATGATGCCGTAGCAGATGCTCAGGCCAAGCCCTGTTCCTTTGCCCACTTCCTTGGTGGTGAAGAACGGATCGAATAGATGTGGCAGGTTCTTCGGCGAAATTCCCGGGCCGTCGTCGACAATCGATATGCGAATGTTGGACTCATCACGCTCAGTAGTGATGAATATGGTTCCACGGTCGTGTTCATGAGCAACGGCGTGCTCCGCATTGAGAATCACGTTGAGCAGGACCTGCTGCATCTGGAACGGGTCGGCTTCCACCTTGGGTAGCTCCGCATCCAATGAGAGTGCCACTTGTATATTGTGTGCTCTCTCTTCATACGCACGGAGGCGCAGTACATCCTTGATGACGTCGTTGACCTGGACGTCGTCTCTGGTGGGTGCGTGTCTTCGAGCAAACGTGAGAAGGTTCCGGACGATTGTGGCGGCTCGCTGCGCCTCCTGGTTGATGGCTGTCACATCCTCCCGGATCTCCTCGGGGAGCGACTCCTCGGTCAGTAGCTCGGAGAGGCCTATGACGCTCGTGAGCGGGTTGTTCAGCTCATGAGCGATGCCAGATGCCATCTCTCCGACCGAGGCCAGGCGGTCTGTGAGATACAGCCGTTCCTGTCTCTTTCTCTCGTCAGTGACATCGTCCAGTACCAGCAGGATTTCATCCTCACTCATACCGATGAGGTGAGAGAGGAATACTCTGTCGCCGCTGTCCGCCTGGTGTCTGAATTCAACACCACCGTCTTCGCAACTACCTTTTAGAACTCGGTCGATAGCCTTTTCCAGTTCCCGAACGTCGAGGAACGTTCGAATGTGCTTTCCGAGCATTTCATCCCGGGGTACGGAGAGAGAGTCCGACATGGCCTGGTTTGCCAAGACGATCTCCTTCCTCCAATTGAGCACGGCCACCGCGCTGGGCATTGTGGAAAGGATGCGGTCGATGAGTTCGTTCTGCTCTTGCAGTCTGACGACGTTCTGCTCGCGCGAAGTAATGTCTCGCAGCACTGCAAGGGTGCCCACGACACGTCCATTCTGTCGGACTGCGGTAGCGTTTATCTCGATGAGCGCGTTCTCTCCATTTTGCCTGTACATCTCCACCTGGTACGGCGGGGACTCAGTTCCTGCGAGCCGTTTGGCAAAATTGCGCAGCACAGTTGCGATGCTCGACCTGGGCATCATCTTGGTTAGCTGCCCGATGTGGTGTCCTATGAGGTCTTCCTGTTTGTATCCCCCGATTTCGGAGATACGATGGTTGACCTCGAGAATCTTGCCATTCTTGCCGATCAGCAGCAGGATATCGTTCGCGGAGTCGAATATGGTCTTGTACCGCTCCTGCGACTGGACCAGTTCGGCCTCTCTCTGCCGGCGCGCGGCAATCTCGGCCTGGAGTTCCCTGTTGGCGTTGGTCAATTCGGTGGTTCTCTCTTGCACACGCTGTTCGAGCGTATCCTTGGCTTCGCGGAGCGTCAGTTCGATACGCTTGTGCTCGCTGATGTCGCGTGCAATACCGAGAATGAGCGCCCTGCCATTGAGTTTGACAGGATAGGAGGAGACTTCGACGTCTACCGTGCGACCGTCCTTTCGGCGTAGAGTGAGCGGGTCGGGGCCGCTTGGACGTCCCACAGCGGTCCTGGAGAACATCTTCGCCGCATTCGCCATGTGGTCGGGGCACACAATCCCTAGTGCTGCGATACTCCGGCCGACGATTTCCTCCCTGCTGTATCCGAGCAGCAGTTCGGTCGCGGCATTGCCGTCCACAACATTGCCTTTGAAGTCGCGGAGGAAGTAGGCATCTGGCGCATACTGAAAAAGGACTCTGAAGCGCTCTTCAGACGCACGTAGCTGCTCCTCGACCGTCTGCCGTTCGCGGATCTCTGTCTGCAGTTCATCGTTGGTCTGACTGAGCTGCGCCGTGCGTTCCTGAACGCGTACTTCGAGTTCGTCGCGGGCTCTCTGCAGTGCTTGAGCCGCACGGTTGCGCTCGGTCATATCTCGGCAGGCGAGCAGTATGTTGCAGCCTTTGCCGTCTGGTCCTTCGTCCATGCCTGCGGTCGCCTCGATGTCGTGCCACTCGCCGGCAGCATCTCGGAATCGGAAGCTGACCTCCTCGGTGATTGCTCGCATGCGCATTCGGCCGAGTTGTGCAAGGGCCATTGCCTCGTACTTCGCAAGTTTTGGCAGCAGCCGAAGACGGTCGTCGGGGTGGACGAAATCGAATGCGGACTTGCCGATCATGTCGGACGGGTCGAGTCCGAGATTGCGGTGAGAAGGGCTTACATAGTGGTATTCTCCCTTGAGATTGATGCCGCTGATGTAGTCCGACGCGTTCTCAGTGATCAGGCGGTACTTGCGTTCGCTTGTTGCCAGCAGGGCCTCGGAGGCGCGTGCCCTCTCGGCTGTCAATCGCTGAGCCTCTGCGTGCGCGACAATTTCCGCGTGAAGGTAGGCATTCTCCGCCGCCAACGTCACATGTGCAGCTACAGAGCGCAGTATCGATTCGCCGGATTCGTCCAGTGGACTTCCACTTCGCATGATTGTCAGGCGCCCAACCCGGTCTCCCTTGAACGGCAGCCTTACGAATGTGAAGTGAGTACCGGCCGGAACTTGAGGGAGGGCTTTGAACCTGGGGTACTTATTCACAAATGCCAGGGCACTCACGCTTTCGAGTTCGCGGTCGCATACCTCGCGAGGAACATACTGTAGTGCATCAGCCCAGTCGGCAGGCATTCCGTCCTCGGCGACTAGGCCTACATATGGTTCGTTCCTGCGGCCAATATGAATCCCAACCGCCTCGGCTCTGAGAAGGTGCTTTATTGCTTTTGCCGCCGAATCGAGAACCTTGTGTGGGTCTAGCGATGAACTGGTTTGTCGGACGATCTCGTTGGCTATCCAGAGTTCGCGGTTGCGGTTCTCCAGTACTTCAAGGGCCTGGGCGTTCTTGATGGCGGCTGCGCAGTGGGCCGCGGTCATTTCTAGAATGTCTATAGGTACTTCCTTTTGCAGTAGGAAGAACAGGCTGCCTGCATTCTCCCCTCCAGCCGTAATTGGCACGAGGACGAACCTGTGAACACCGACTGCCTTCTGAATGGTGCTGCACACGGCCTTTGGCCAGACTCCCGCCAGTACATCGGACAGGCGTTCCTTCACAATGACTCGTGGTGCCGCGAGGTAGTCTTGCACGAACTTGGACTTGGCGATTGGGAAGCTCAAGCGCTGACCCGACGGCTCCTTTCCCAACATGGCTGGCAGGTCGATGCCCGCGGCCGCGAGCGTGGCGATCAACTTGGTGTCTCGTATCGGTGAGAAGTAGGGCGTTGTGACGTGCTGGCCGGACGCATCTAGCGCGTGAGCCATGACGAAGCGCACTCCGGGGATATCTCTCGCGAGCGTGGCAGCTGTCTGGAACACGTCGCTAACGTTTCCCGCCGCATCCAGCGCGAGTGCAATCTCCCGCACCTTTGAGACCTGCATCTCTCGCTGTGCGAGGTCCGCGTTCTTGCTGTCCAGCAGTTCGAGGTCGGCCTCGAGTCTACTGATAGAGACTCGTGTTGCCTCGTCCATCTCTGCCGTGTTGCCGGTTGCCGGTGGGGAAGGGGCCCAGTCGACGAGAAACTCACACGCGGGCGGTGTGGCATCGCTTTCCCCTGTGTTCGGGCTGATCGCGTCTCCGTAACAGCGGGTCTCTCGCACCTGCGCTTCCGGCAGTCCCCACGCCGTCGGCATCGTGGCGAGTATTCCCTGGACGAAGTAGCAGGCATGCTTCGACCACGCGTAGTCCGTCATCGGGGTCATCGAGACTCTGGCGCTGGTCGGCCCCGTCATTTCCACCTGGAATACGAACAGCCGGTCGAAGTACCGGGCGAATCTGCCGAGACTTGCGTACGCGGTACGCGGGTTTGCTGCAAGCAGGATGAGCCTCTCGACGCCTCCGATAGACCTCAGCCGTGGCAGAGAGAACCCGACTTCATACATGAACATCGGGTTGCCTGTTGCTGCCACTGCCAGATCGCAGAGGCTATCTCTCACGCTGGAGGGAACCCAGTTGGAGGCATCTGTCAGATAGCAGCGTTCATATGGGAACTGTGCAAGGATAGACGCTGTGTCGTAGCCGCTCGCCTCCAGGTATTTGAGGACCGCGTCGGTAACTCTACAGCTCACCTCTCCCGGCTGCGAGAGAGTTGAGGAGCGCTGGTTTGCGTGGCGGACTGACGCCGCTTCTCTGGTTTCCGCTTTGAAACCGGACCTTCGCCTCAGCTGCAATCCAATCATCAACTCTATCCTCGTCTCTCATCGCGAAAGGCGTCTTGCGCCTGCCGCCCCGTGAAGAACGCTGGTTCTCTCTCCGCGGTGGTGTCGCAAGGCGTGCTGACATAGGTCGCGTACGCTCAGTTGACTCTACTCGCCATAACCCATACACACATCACTCCTAAGTCAGTGGAGAGACCTCAAACTAGTCATGGTACTATCGTTCCTCTTTCGGCTGGCGAACTACAAAGTCGCGAGATTGTGGTGTGATGTGACTGTGGGACAACTGTGTTGAGCGACGAGTCCAGACCCGAGTTCGCTGCTTTCAGGTCGGGCGGCGTGTAAGAACCGATACTTGAAAGGGGCTGTTTCCGTTTCGAGTTCAGTTCTAAAGGGCCCTTTCACCGTTGCCTGCGCTCGTTGTGGCCGTAACTGGCCGGTGCTAGAATCGCAAGTCAATGCAGTACTGACGGCACTGGGCCCAGGGGAGAATCAACTACATGGAATGTGCGCTTGCTCTTGACCAGGGGACGACTGGCAGCCGGGCGGTTCTCTACGGTCAGGATGGAAGCCAGGTCGCTTCATCCTACCGCGAGTTCTCCCAGTACTTTCCCAGGCCAGG
>Ga0272441_10004606_pt1 | contig 24754 bp, 24 predicted proteins | sample SSMProp6N_FD_193582 | JGI IMG/M metagenome (GOLD analysis project Ga0272441, IMG submission 193582) | Marine sediment archaeal communities from Little Sippewissett salt marsh, Falmouth, MA, United States - SSM-Prop-6N | ecosystem: Environmental > Aquatic > Marine > Wetlands > Sediment ...
GGTCACCTTACTGACAGCGGTAACCGATATTCCGTAATCCCTGCACATGCCGGTTATTGTTCTGGCATTGTCCTCAATCTTGTCTATATCGACAATTACTGTCGGTCCGGCCATAGACTCTCCTTCAAAAGGGAAACAGCCGCGTCCGGAAACTGTGTGCTGAGAGCTCCGAGAGAGGCCATTATGTAGCTGCTGTCAAAACCGATCTCAGCGTTTGTGGGAGGAGCCAGGGTATTCAGGGGGAGTTTTTTCAGTACATTTTCCAGGATCCTGCGTCTGCCGGGCAACCTTGTCAGGGCTCCTCCGGTGGCAATAATATATTTGACCGCCATGAGGTCCTTCCCTTCGGCCACATCCTTTTTTCCCTCCGGTCCATAGAGGCTCCTGTAGCGGCCCACATGCCTGCTCAGAGCCTGCAGGGCGGCGGATTCGGCAAGTTCTTCCGCCAGGGTAATTTCAGCCTCTGCTTGAGGAATCGGCGGCAGCATCTCGATAGCCTGGTCAAGCTCCTCAACCGACATACCGAGTCTCGCAGCGCTCTTCTCCTTCAGTTTATCCTTCAGAATGTTTTTCCTGTTGACGTAGGTCCCGAGGTCTCCCTCCACCGTGCGCTTGGCGTCGGGTTCCGGGGCTATCAGCACCCGGGACACAGCTTCGCTTCCGGCTGTTACTGAATGGATATCCGTGGTAGCTCCGCCCACATCGATGGTACAAAGATCACCGATCTCCCTCTGAAGAGCTTTCGCGGCCAGCAGGACGGCCCCGGGTGTCGGAATTACCGGTCCATTTACCCGGTCCCGTATGTGTTCCATCCCCGGTCCGCCGGTTATATGCTCTTCGAATACCTGCTGTATCACAGCCCGGGTCGGTTCTATATTCAACTCATCTATCCGGGGGTATACATTTTCCACCGTATACAGCCTGTGACCATTTTCCGAAAAGATTGCCTCCACTTCTTCCCTGTTCGTAATATTCCCGGCATAGACTACCGGTATCTTCATCTCCTCCTGTTTCAGAAGATCAGCGATAAGCTCGGAATTGTGGAGGGCGGTATCCCTCTCTCCGTAATCAACGCCGCCAGCCAGAAGGATGATATTCGGGTGTATGGAACGGATTTTCCGGAGATCACTTTTTCTCAATTTACCGGCTGTTACATGGTGTAAATTCGCACCGGCTCCAAGGGCGGCTTCCCTGCCGGCCCGAACGGTCATGTCATAGGCAAGACCGTGAACCGTCATTCTCAGTCCCCCGGCAGCACTGCTGGTGGCAAAAAAATGTTCCCAGTCGAGCTGCCGGACTCCGAGTTTTTCCCGAAGCTGTTCAACGGCACCATCCAATCCGTATCTCACATCCCCCCGGTCTACCGATGTGGGAGCAACCCCCTGTCCGAAATACTTTGGAGCATCGCTTGAAAGTCCGGAAAACGCGTTTACCATCGTAGTGGTGCTGCCGATTTCGGCTATCAATATATCAACCTTCATTCAGAGGACCTCTCTTTCCGTTATTCCTTCCTTTTCCCCCGTCCGGAGAAATTCAGTTTTCGGCACGTATTTCCCTGCGTTTTTCCACCAGGAAAGTTGCAACCTCAACCCCCTTCGTGCCTCGGCCGAAACCCCGGTCCACTCCCTGTTTCCGTGCTATTTCAGGTGAAACCTGGGTACCCCCGGCCAGAAGAATGATACGTTCCCGGACACCCTTTTCAATACAAAGTTCATGGAGTTGTTTCATATGCTGGTAATGAACATCGTAATGGCTGATGATGGTAGATGCGAGGATGGCATCCGCATCCAGCTCGATGGCAGCATCAACCAGTTTTTCCAGGGGTACCGAGGTCCCAAGATAGTTGCATTCAATTCCGTATTTTTCTATGCCCCCATGCTTGATATCCAGAATCTCCCGCAGACCAACCGAATGTTCATCCTTGCCGACGGTCGCGGCTACGATCTTCATGGGATGCTCCTTGATTTCCTGCCTGATCTCATCTTCACTGAGCACTTTCGGTTCCGGCGGTATATCAAGATTAGCGGTGTCGATGACTTTCCGGAATTTTCCTTTCAGTTCGATTCGTGTTCCTTCAGCAGGGTGCATAACCTCCGCATGTATCACTTCGACTTCCTCAAGTCCCATCTGTTTTCCAACTTCGATGGCAGCGAATTCGGCAGTCCGCTTATCAATAGGCAGGAATAGTGTCAGAAGAACCGTGCCGTCTCCCTGCCATTCCATTTCCGGGGCGACCTTGCTGGAGTTTCTCAGTTCAGCTGATTCCTCCAGCCTCCGTGAAACATTGTCCTCCTCATCAAGCTCGTCTATGTAAATAATTTTTTCAGGTTTTTCAAAGGTGCATCCATCGATCAGCGAGGACGGGTCCTTTTCAGCCTTCTCTCCGTAGGGTTTCAGATTGTTATAGCCGAAGTGTGCAGTGACAGGGGCCATATAGTCTTTATCACGCTCCAGAACACTGTCCGGGCTGACTCCACCGTGAATCTTCCTGGCGATCCCATCGCCGTTCCGTTCCGGGTACAGCCCGGAATCAACAAAAAAGCCCTCTTCCACCGCCTGGAAATATCCGCCGACCTCCAGCATCTCCTCCATAAAAAGAACGGCCCGCTCTTTCAGCTCCCTCACTTTATCCGCCAGGGGGCCAGAATCTCTCTTGAGACTTACCATCTCCATAAGTCCGTCCAGGCCGTTGAAAGCCTGGCGTGCGGTATCCGATCCTTCAACATTGTAGATATGCCACGGGACATTTCTCCCTTCATCCGGAGTTATGGTGGACTGTATATCCGCGCTGGTGAGTTCCGATATCAGGAGATTGAGGGTGTGGGTAACCGTCGCTTCCCGGGCCGAACTTGTCATATATTTCGTATTCTGCTGGGCCCTCATCTTATACTCATGGAAAAGTTCCCGTAAGGCCACTGCATAGGGAAGGTCCATCCTCATTGCCGGAGCAGGCGGCGCGGTAGGCGGAACTGTGGAGAGACAGATATTCTCCTTTTTCATTCCCGCCTTGACGGAAAAGAGAGAATTGATAGCATGCTGTACCATCAACTCCGGCATCACTTTCCAGGCTTCTCTGGCGGTAGCATTCGCGTTATGGGCTCCGTCGATCTGAGCCATACCTGCATAGGCCATGATTCTCTTCGCCACCGCAGCATCGACAAAACTACGCACCATGTTTACGTTGCGGTACAGAACATTGTACTGCGGGTCCTGGTGAGCACCGTTGACTCCTTCTTCGGCGAACATCACCGCTATCTCGGGACCGGCTACCCCGCTTACGTAGGAGTGATAGTTGAGAGGGCGTCCGACTTCCTCTTCGATTATGTCCAGGGCCTTTCTCTGAGCCCGCACCTGTTTTCGGGTGATGGGCACTCCGCCGACTCCCTGGGGTGTACCTTCGATGAGACCATCCATGTGACTCTGTCCGGCTGTACGTATGACCATGAGATGGTCCGCGCCATGCCAGGCCGCCATTCTCATCCGGCGAATATCATCCTCTATGCGTCCGGAGGCTATCTCTGTAGTGATAACAGGTCCCGGCTGGGGATCGATGTTTCCGAAATAGTGAGCTGCCGGCAGAGGAGTGCTCTGTTTCAGGGTTTCCGTGGCCTCCAGATATTCGAAGCCGCCTACCTTTCTCTTCTCACCCCTTCCTTTCCGCCAGGTCCAGCCCTTTCTCCTGGGCCGATACATTTCGAGATCTGAAAATATCTTTTCTATATCCAGTTTTTCATTCGGTTTCAATTCCATTCCAAACTCCTACTTAAACAGATGGTCTGCAAGATCCCAGAGCTCATCTTCGGCAAGTTTCAATCCAGCTTCTCTGATCGGGATACCTTTTTCCATGGCGATCTTATAAACGATGTGTCCCGCCCCTTTTGACAGAATTTCATGATCGAGAGCATGCTCCACGATGGCCTTAGCCTCCATGCTGGAAAATCCCATCCGCAGAAGCACTGATCTCTCTATCGACGGGCTGGTATGGCTTTCTGCAAGATCGACGAGAGGATCCACCAGTTTTTCTGCCAGCTGCCAGAATCTGTTCTCCAGTTCCTTTTCCGAAAGATCTGCAAGATGCTTTCGACGTACGGCAAAATCACTTTTCCTTTCCATTTTCCGCTCCCTTATTCCAGTCCCAAGGTCCGTATAGCACTGCGGACCTCTTTTTCGTTCATTCGTGTTTCATCAGCCAGAAAACGAATATCCTTATCGTCAAAACGCACGGCAGCCCCCCTGCCTGCTGCTTCGAGCTGCTGCTGTGCGAACTCAATACTATGCCGAATATAACTGCTTCTCAGTTCACCAAGATCAAGATCCCTTATTCTGATCAGAGACGGATCAGTCGGAAGTATGATGTTCGTTCCTGGTTCTTCATCCCGGGGATTACCGAACTTCAAGAGTATTCCGTTTTCTCTGGCAAAGGCAAGCTGGGGCTGTACGTGCTTCCCTGCCCCGGTATATTCAGTCTCCTGAACGACTATGGTTTCCTCACGGTCCATCTCCTGGGCGATGGAAAAGGCTGCTGCGAGGGATGTATTTCCCGCCGGACCACGTTCAAGGCCCTCGGTCCGCGCCAGGGCTTCGGTCATATAGAAAACTTCCCCCTGATTTACCGTTACATATCTGTCCATATATCTGAGAGGCCGGGCGGCTGAACGGGGAACATCTGATCTGTCCGGAAAAGTCGTAAAAGGAATGCCGAATCCCGTATGACCAGTGGTAAAAGATTTCCGGTTGAATTGACTGTCACTTGCCATGTTCAGCCCGGCGAGGTTTACGCTGGCGGCGATGACCGTGCTTGATTCAGCACCTGCCGCCCTCAATCCCCTGGCTGTACCGGTAAGATTTCCTCCTCCGGCATTGGTGACAACCACCGCGGAAGGAACCTTTCCGGTCCTTTCCACCATCTGCTGTGCAATTTCGACCCCCAGAGTTTCTATACCGGTGACTCCAAAGGTTGTGTAGAGGCTGGCATTGAAGAAACCGGTTGTTTCGAGGAGGGAAAGGAAGGTTGAAAAAAGTTCCGGTCCGACGGAGAGCTGCATCACCTCAGCTCCGTAAGCCTCGCATTTCCGGGCTTTTTCGATTATTTCCGGCTGCCCGACTCTTCTGGAATCGTAACATTCCTGAACGACAATACAATCCAAACCGCGCATTGCCGCCTGGCTTGCCACCGCAGCGCCGTAATTCCCGCTCGTTGCGGCAATAACCCCTTTATATCCATGTTTTTTCGCATGATACACCGATGTAGCGGCTCTTCGGGCTTTGAAGCTGCCCGAAGGATTGGAAGCTTCATCCTTCAGGAAGATCCGGGCTCCCTTGCCTGCCGGCGCATATTTTCTGGCTATCGCCGTTAAATTGCGCAGTTCATACAGGGGAGTATTTCCAACCCCGGTCTCCCGCTGGATCGATTTTATCTCCTCCAGCGAATAACCGGTACTGCTCATCATCTTTTCAAAATCGAAGGCGATTGAGCCGGATTCAAACTCTGAATAATCGATACCTACCGCCTTCCGGATAATTTCGCCTTTTCTGCTCATCAAAGCTTCATGTGTCGTCTTTTTCATGCTCATTTCAGTTCCTCCCGCAAAATATCCCGAAGCTGAATTCCGATCTGCCGCAATTCCGGAACCGTTTTACCGAAGGAATGCTCGTACCCAGGATTCACCAGCTGAAGAATTCCATGTTCCGTTCTTCCTACATTCGTGCTTATCTCCACTTCATCTCCGATTTTCGCACTCTCCCGGGAGAGAAAACCGTTTACCCACATTTCAAGAGGTACTTCCTTGGTATCCTGAGGAACCCGATTGGACCGTTCCTCCGGCGGCAGTATTGTTCTGTGTATCTGTACCCAGTCCCCGCGTATTGCATCGGTATTTTTCATATATACACCTCACTGATTTTTTTGTTACTATTATAGTAGTAAGTAATGAGTATTATACTACAGCTCTGTCGGCTGTCAAGACAGATTATCCGAGGAACTTTTCTCTTAATTTCTGAAGATTGTGGCCGTATTTTTTTTCAATCTCACCATCCATATCATGATTGATCTCAGCGAGATAAAGATCATGACGAATATAACTTTCTATTGCCTGAACGAGTCCCCTGTTTTTTGTCCATACCACCCTGCATGGATGCATTCTTCCGAACCGGCCGGTGATGCACCATAGCGAATCAACAACACAGTCTATGGATCTTCCCATATCCTGATACATGGGTAACTGTTCCGTGCTGTGATGGTATACCGTCCCGAAATCTATATCTCGAAGGCCGTATACAAGAAGAAAAATCTGCACTCCCCTTCTATCCGCCTTTCTCAGGACTTCTTCCAGCTGTTCAAACTCCTCCACCCAGATACCCAGATATATAAGACGTTCAGCTTTCTGGATATTCTCGATGGTCATGTCGATCACTTCTTTCGGGCTTGTGTTGTTCCACACCGGATCGAAATCAGAATGGAAATCCAATTCATTAATTCGTCTCTCCAACTCACTGGTATAGTAGGAATACTCCTTTCTTAACTTTTCAATCAGTTCTCCTGGAGACAGGGGACTGAACATTTCAGGTTTTTTCCCGGTGGAGGCCACAAATCCCCGTTTCATGAGTCGACGTGTTACATCGTACACCCTCGAATGCGGAACATCCGAGTTCTGGGAGATGGTATATGCGCTCGACGGATGATGTTTCAGCAGGGAGAGATATACTTTCGTTTCATATTCGGTAACACCCAGCCCCTTAAAGAGCGGGATAAGCTCCTGAAAATAGTTCGGCATACGTTGTAGTATAATAACTATTGGTACCATGTCAATGAAACTTTCTTTTTTTACTACCTAAGTAGTAAAATTTGCGCCATTTTTACTTGACAGCACAATACGCCTGTCTTATTATCGCCACAAAGACATGTATTCCGCAGAATAGCAGGAGGTTTCAATGAGAGATAAGGTAAAAGTCGTTGTACTCGGATCCGGACATATGGGAGCGGGCATTATAAAGCTCATTCTTGAAAAAGACGGTTTTGATTTAGTTGGTGTCTACGGAAGAAGAAAGTCCCGGGAAGGGATGGATGTCGGTGATGCTTTGAAGCTCGGTAAGAATATCGGCATTAAACTATCGGCGGATTATTCAGCACTTATAGCGAAAACATCACCGGATATCGTCGTTCAGGCGACAAGCTCCACCATGGTACAGGCTGAGGCAGAGATAGCAGCCGCCCTGGAGGCGGGAGCCGATGTGGTATCCATTGCTGAAGAAGCCAGTTATCCCTGGTACGGATCGCCCGAAATCGCGGATAGACTCAACGCCCTGGCAAAGGAAAAGGGGAAAACGATCCTCGGTACTGGAATAAATCCGGGCTTCGTTTTGGATTTTCTCGTTCTAGCCCTCACTGGAGTCTGCTTCAAGGTTGAAAAAGTGAAGGCTACCAGAATAAACGACCTGTCCCCCTATGGATATAATGTCATGACAACTCAGGGGGTAAACCTTACGAAGGAAGATTTTGAAAAAGGCGTTGCCGACGGGTCGGTGGTCGGACATTTCGGTTTCCCCGAATCCATGAGTATGATAGCATCGGCCCTCGGATGGGAAATCGACCGTATCGAACAGAACAGAGTACCCATCATAAGCAATGTTGAACGAGACGGCGGAGAAGCAGGAACTATCAAGCCCGGATATACCGCAGGCTGTAACCACACGGGAATTGCATACAACAAGGAAGGAAAACCGATTATCGAGCTGTATCATCCCCAGCAGGTACATCCTGAGGCCGAAGGACAGGAAACGGGCGACTATATCGAGATTTTCGGCGATCCTGATATCAAACTATCCAGCGGTCCTGAAATACCCGGAGGTATCGGAACTATCGCCCTTGCGGTCAATATGATTCCGAAGGTTCTGGATTCCGAACCAGGTTATAAAACCATGGCGGACCTTCCGGCACCCTCAGCGATAATGAATGATGTACGGAAGCTGTTGAAGAAATAGGGAGATATATTCCCAGCAGGAGCTTCATTTTCATCAGAGAAATGGAGCTCCTTTTTTTTATCCTAAGAATCCGCGCTCAGGAGCATCAGCGCTTCTTCGAGCACCTCCGCCGCCAATACGATATCATCCAGCTTCGTCTCTTCTTAAGGTACATGGCTTCCGCCGTTGATACTCGGAACAAAGAGCATACCGATATCGGTGACTGCAGCCGGAACGGCTGTATCACGAAGGGCACCGCTGGTCATTTCCAGATGGTCAGCACCTTTCATATCCGTGTCACCGACCATCGGAACATGACGGTAATTCATCGGAGTCGCCCCTGCGTGATTCGACTATCCCGATAAAATGACCCTGCCCATCTCATTCCCCTTATACCCGTCACAATTCCAAGAGGTATCTCCGCTCGATCCAGGAATAGACTCTGTTCCACATGGACTTCGATCATGGCATGGACTTCGCCGGCCTGCAGGACCTGTTCATAAAGCTTCTCGGGAGCGCAGCCTGCATGAACTGCGGCCTGATACATAGATGTTCCTGTACTGTTCTGAAGCTGTTTGAGGCCTTATTCGGTATATGCTCCATTCATGGCTTTGCCTCCCGCGAGGGAAGAACCGAAATTCGGCCCCTCCTCCTCTGAAAAAACAACCCTTTCCAGGCTCCGGTCCGGACACATACCTGATTCCCTTATGAGCCTCAAGTGCTCGAGAGCACACACCGTACCGACAACACCAACGTATTTCCCTCCGTGATATACGGTATCGATATGGGATCTGGTCATCAGACGCGGCTTTTCCGGCACCTTTCCAGCCAAAAGACCATAGATGTTTCCCGCTCCGTCGAAACGGACGGCAAGTTCAAGATTTCTCATCTCTTTGAAAAGATATTCCCTCGCCCCTCTGTCCTGTTCGGTAAAACTCATTCTGCTTATTCCTTCTCCCGGAGTATCGTTGAATCGGACGAGGGTCTCAATATGCCTGCTGATCAGTCCTGCTTCCGGCCGCACAAAGTATTCTTCCCTCCTTCTGTCAGTACTCCATGGTCCTAGAAATACCTTTCATAAATTCAAGATAGCTCTCTCTGGTCATTCTTGCCTGATATCCCTGTATGATATCCAAGGCTATTTTCCCGCCTCCGTACAGAAGATCAATTATTGTCAAAGCCATGATTTTGGCCGGCAGGATATATGCCGTTTCCGGATCGTCAATTCTGAACTCCCGGGTATGGATGTTGCCTTTTACACCTCCGATAAGCGGATGCAATACCGGCATGATATGGGAAACATCTCCGATATCAAAGGATCCCGCAAAGGAGGCCCCGTCCTGTATCTCTTCTTCACCGATAAAACGGGAGGCATTCCTGCGAAAGCAGTCATCCAGACCTTTTTCTCTCAAAAGCGGCAGATAACCCGGAATATCCTGGATCTCTACACCTGCTCCCACAGCCAGAGCCCCCGCCCGAATAGCTCGGCTTACCTTGCTGTTCGCATCCAGGATGCCATCGGTGGTTCTGCCTCTTACATAGCTTTCCATTCGCACATCAGCCGGTACGATATTAACGATATCTCCGCCTTTGGTGATGATCGGATGCACTCGTATCTTCTCTTCATCGGGGAAAGTCTCCCTCTGAGCGTGAATATTGTTCATTGCGAGTACCGCTGCATTCAAAGCGTTGATTCCCTGTTCCGGCGCAGCTCCCGCATGGGCTTCTCTCCCCGAGAACCTGATACGTTTCCCGACGAAACCGTTTCCCTGAGGACCAACGAGAACTTTCCTGTTCGAAGCTGACAAGTCCAGTGCATGAATCATCATGGCGATATCGATATCTTCCAGGAGCCCCCTTGCCAGGAGTTCCTGTTTTCCTCCGAAAAACTGTATCTTTCCTTCTTCCGCCAAACTTGAACGAAATTCAATCTCCACATATTCTTCCGCGGGAACTCCTATGCAGCTTACACTACCGTCAAGATAAGGAACTGCTCCGGATTCAATGAGGCCCAGGGCGGTACCTATCATCACGGCCACCTGGATATTGTGCCCGCAGGCATGAACCGCACCGGTCGCGGGATCGCTGTCCGGGTGTTCCCAGCAGATTACTGCATCCAATTCCCCCATCAATGCCAGGGATGGGCCTTCCTTGTCTTTATTGATCTTTGCCATACATCCTGTAACAGCAATGTTTCTGTCGACATCCAGATCAAGCTTCTTGAGCTCTTCCGCTACCAGTTCCGTCGCGAAAAGCTCCTTATATCCAAGTTCCGGATTTTTATACAGCTTGGTTCCAATCTCGATTATCCGCTCTCTCTGAGAATCGATAGTTCCGATTACCGTCTCTTTCAACTTTTCGATGTTCATCTCTTCACCTCATTTGCCTTTCTCCGGAGCTGTACTGATGGGAACATGGGGAAAAACCCTCATGTTCCCAAAACCTGTTTTCTTAGATGATGCCCTGAATTTTCAGAACGATATGGGCAATTATTGCCGATCCAAAGAAAGTTCCTATAAAAACGGCAATTGCAATAATAAATACCTTCCAGCTTAATTTTTTCAGCTGATGAACTTTGTTCCCCACGGATATGCCAGCAAAGGCGAGAATGGGAGTTGTGGTTCCCAGGAAATTCACCTGATTTGTATATTTCAGAAATACCTCAGCTGTCGGCATGAAAGGGAATGCCAGTATCATGGCTATCAGAGAAGCCCAGGCAAAAGCAGGCAGTTTAACCTGCGGAAGAAGCGCCTTGATAATCAATGCGAGTTGAGCTAAGGCGATCACGATCAGCATTCCGGGTATTGCGGGGACGACGGGGATACCATATCCTATCCTCTGGCCTATAAGAATAATGATCCCTACCAATAGGAGAATTTTTAACTCGTTTACGATATTTCTGCCTTTAAGCATCGCTGCCCTCCTTCTCAGAATTTTCGCCGTCCTTCGGGCCGAACTTTTTATACAAAAAATTTACAAGGGGCAGACCCACAATTATGGTTAGATACATACCGGTAACGCCGGTAAGCATATTGCTTGTTGCAGCATACGCAAGAATGGTATCTTTCATTGCCGGTACGGTTTGAGAAAGAGCGCCTGATGCGGCTGTCATCATGCTGCCGCTTCCCATCCCGCTGGCCATAGCGAGCGCATAGGGATGCAACCCTGTGAGGACACTCAGAGACCCGAGAAGCCCGAAAAATATAGTGCCGAATACCGTGCCGACGAGATAGGTTCCCAGTACTCCCGTACCTTCGGGGGAGGAAATACCGTATCTCTCACCGATAACCCCGAGAGTCGGCTCCCGGCAGATACTTACCGTTGCTCCGATAGCTTCTCTTTTCAATCCGAAAAGCATAGCCAGAGGAAAAGCAATAAAGATAGTTCCCAGATTGCCCAGCTCCTGCAGGAGAAAGGCGGGGCCCGCATTTATGATTTTTACAATATTCGGGCCTACGAGAGTACCGTACTTAACTCCAAGGGGCAGAAGGGAAAGCATCACCAGCGGTCCTGCAACTTCCACTTCCTTTTTTGAAATAAGCTTTCGGAGTGCTTCAATCCGTTTACCCAGAACCTGGGGTGTTATGAGAATACCGATAATGACTGCGTACAACATCGGCAATAACACAACCTGGCCAGGACCAACGGAAAACTTAATGATACCAATCAATTCGGTGAGTATCACCATGACGAGAACTGTGAGAAACAGTCTCGTGAAGGAACCTGCCCGGCCCTTCATTTCCATAAGCTCTTCATTACTTTTGGGAGCCTTGTCTGAATCTGTCATAAACTTCCTCCTAAGGACGTCCAAACTGTATAAAACGCTATACTTTTTGTATACAGTCCTCTTTCACCTCCTTTCTCAGGAATTTTTATACATTTTATGTATATTTATACAATGATTTGGGTTATATAAAAATGATTCTTATCCATAAAATCAATAGTTCACAGACACATCGTTCTGAAAACTCATTCTCCGGGGCCGCCGGAGGTCGCTCAAATCGTAGGAATAATGGCCAGCATGTACTGCTGAAAAATAAAGTATCCTTCCATCATCTGATGAGTGCATACCCACCAGGTTCCCAGACCTTCCATCGACACCTAATACATCCCCGGCTCTGACCGGTTCGATCCATTCTGAGATGCTGTATGAAATTAAATCAAAAACGGCAAAGACCCGGGTAGTGGCCTCTATTACCGCATACTTTCTTTCTTTGTCGCTGTATACTGAGGATATCCGATATGGATACAGGGAGGAATATCGCGGCTCGGGCAGAATAAGAGAGTATTCATCTTTTCTCTCCCCTCTGTATGACCATACGCTGAATTTCCTGTGACTGTACCCGGTACGCTCTTCATAAGTAGTTTCATCGGCAGTCATTTTCAGTACGATTTCACCGGAATCAAGCCAGATACCCTCTTCCGGCCTCTCCTTATCTTTCAATCCCCGATTTACAGGGTCGAGTACACCGGTGACTACCAACTTGTATACCCCTGATTCTTCTCCCCTGTGTGTATAGGAGTCTAGAAACACGGCGATTTTATCCTTGTATACATGGACCCGGGAAATCGAATATGCATACGGACATTTACGCGAACGGAAGAGAACTGAATCCTCCTGGAGTGCTGCTGTCCAGTTCCCGCTCTCCGCTGTCAAAGTAAATATCTTGGGTTTCAGCTCCGTTTCCGATTGATATCCGCAATAATCCGCGACTGTTTCCCGTTCCGTTAATATGATTAGATACGTACTCTCTTGCTCCGGATATGAAACAGTTATTTCGGCATTATGACAATAATCGCCGTCTTCATTTCTGAATACGAGGGAACCCCGGTTTCCATCGATGATCTGAGTGCGCATAAGCCAGAGCAAAGCCTCCCTGCGGTTCTGCGCACTCTCCAGCTGCAGCTTTTCATGATATCCTTCACCGCTTACTTCTTTGAGGAAGTCATCCTTCACGAAATCATTTTTTATGGTATCCACTATCTGAATCAGACTGAAAGCCCTTTCCCTCTCCCTGTCATAGCCTCTTATCTCAAAGGCAAGGAAAGAACCATCTTCTGAAAATCCGATTATTGTACTTTCCGTATTCATCTCGGAGAAGCAGAAGGGGGTCTGTAAAAACAGGATACCCGTTATCAGTGGAAGCGAAACGAAAGTGATAAAATTCCTGAAAATATTCCTTCCCATCCCTGCAACCTCCTCTTATTCTATCATACCCTCCTCTGCAGGCAAGTTTTTCCTCCTGCCCTTCTTGATCCACTTTTTTGTGAAATACCTTATTTCAATAGATATATTTGACTATTATTATAATAGATAAAAACAACACAGGACTATATATTACTAATTTAATAATTTTATTGCACTGTAATTTATATTTTTTACATTTTTACTCATATATATTTCAGTTTTAATAAATTTTTTTGTACTTCTAGTTTATTTTTTTTGATTTAATTCTCTTTATATGTTACTATATGTATATATTTGTGATTGTTTTCACATATATTCATTTATAGTAGTATTACTATTTTTTAGATTATTTAATGGATTGAAAAGGAGTTTTAAAATGGCAAAGAAGATTATTGTAGTCGGTGGTTCAGCCTCCGGGCCGAAAGCGGCTGCCAGAGCCCGAAGGCTGGATTTCAATGCTGAAATCACCATTATTCAAAAGGCTCATGATCTGTCCATGGCATCCTGTGGATATCCCTACTATGTAGGTGGTTTTTTCGACAACAGAAACCAGCTCCTCTGTACCCCCACAGGAGTAACCAGAGATCCTTCATATTATATGAAGGCCAAGAACATCAATGCAGTAACGGATACCGAGGTAACAAAGATCAACCGAAAGGAGAAAACGGTTGAGACTAAAAATGTACAAACGGGTGAAACTTCTACCTATGAATATGACAAACTTATACTTGCCGTAGGGGCTCATCCGAAGATGCCTCCGGTTCCCGGAATTGATCTGAAAGGAATAACAACGCTTCAATCCATGCCGGATGCGGATTTTTTGAGAAAAGTCAGAGATGAGGGGAAGATAAAAAAAGCTGTTGTTGTGGGCGGAGGCCTGATCGGTATTGAAACCTGCGAAGCCCTGCAACTGGCTGGAATTAAAATCACCGTTGTTGAAATGCTCCCGCAAATTCTTATGTTCCTCGACTGGCAGCTGGCGAAAATCCTAGAAAATCATGTCAAAGAACATGCCGCTGACGTAATAACGGATAATGCGGTAGCCGCCTTTCTTGGTAACGATGAGGGAACTCTTGTCGGCGTCAAACTTGCCAACGGGGATGAGATACCCTGCGAACTTGCGGTCGTGGCTATTGGCGTCGCTCCCAATAATAAACTGGCCAGGGACGCGGGCCTCGAAATAGGCAAACTTGGCGGCATCCTGGTGGACAAATATATGCAGACCAACGATCCGGACATATATGCCGTAGGCGACTGTGTTGAGATCCCTCAGAGGTTGACTGAAATCAATGTGCATGCACCGTACGGAGACCTTGCAAATCTCGAAGGACGGGTGGCAGGTGAAAATGCGGTAAAAGGCAATGTCATTCAATTCCCGGGCACTATACAGACAGGTGTCTGCAAGGTCTTCGATTTTTCCGCCGGATCTACAGGCATAAAGAAACACAATGCCGAACAGCTCGGCTACAAGAATATCGTTACCGTCACAACAGCCGGGCCGGATAGACCGGGTTTCATGGGAAGTAAAATACTCATCAACCGGATGCTTGCTGATGGAGATACCGGGAAGCTATTGGGCTTCGAATGCATCGGTTTAGGGGATGCGAGTAAACAGATCGGCATGGCCGCCATGGCGATCATGGGCGGTTTGACTATCGATGAGCTGGTCAACGCGGACCTGCCCTATGCACCTCCCTTCTCCCTGGCCATAGACAATATTGTAGCCTGTGCCGAAGCAATGCAGAATAAACTGCGCGGTATCATGGAGGGCTTGTCGGCGGTTGATGTGAAAAGGAAGCTTGATAAAGGTGAAAAACCCTTTATAATCGATGCCCGCGGTCCTGAGGAGTGGGAAAACATGCGGCTTGGTATCGGCGAACACCTCATTCCGGTAGGAGCCCTCCGTCACAGGCTGAATGAGCTGCCGGAGGACAAAAATACTGAAATTATTACCTACTGCAAGATTTCACTCCGGGGATATGAAGCAGCGAGAACTCTCATCGCCAACGGATACAAAAATGTGAAAGTCATGGAAGGGGGCATCATGGCCTGGCCGTATCATCGTGAAAAATAGTTTTAATAGGCATTATCTATTCGGCAGCGGAAGTACCCGCTGCCTTTTTTTTGATTCCTTCATAAATCTGTGATAAAGTAAAAAAGTGATGGAGCCCTTATCCTTTTCAGTATGCGAATACAATGAAGAATAAAGTTGTTTTATCATTTTCATTGCTCCTTCTTTTTCCCTTTCTTCTCACCGCACAATTAAATAAGCCCGCCGGACATCTTTTCATACCCGCCGGTTCGAGCATTTCCATCACCAGGGAGGTGATCACCCTTCAGCTCGACACTGATGAAATGATCGCCGTAATCGAGATGAACATCGCCAACCCGGGATTTCGGAAGGAAGCCTTATTCGGCCTGTATACCGATAGTACAGCAGAAGATCCTTCAGGAATCCTCAAACTGGATACCTTACGTGTAAATGGTTCAACAGTTGCTCCCTTCCTCCGGCCATCGATAGAGACACCCTTTTACCCTCAGCTCCAGGAACAAACGGATGAGGCTTACATGTATCTGTTTAGAACTATCCTGCAGAACGGATCAAATAAAATTGAGTACACATGCAGGATCGCCGCTGTGCATGCCTTTGAATCAGGTTTTGACAAAACTTACTATCCCTTTTCTCTTGTTCCCGCCAATGCATGGGGAGACGGTGGTATTCAAAGCCTTGAATTGAAGGTTACCGCAAAATCTCCAATCAATATCACCATCAACGGAAAACTCAGCTCCGACGATGACAAAAGAAACTGGAAGACCTCCGGTGATGCAGCCATTCAATATGACGATCAGACTGAATATTCACGACCAGGCTCTCTGTTTGCATCCTTGCAAACGGCTCCCTTATATACAGTCACAAAAAGGGGGCTCCGTACAGGGATATCATCCTGTCAGAATACAATCCGCTGCACTCCGTCGAACCGCTCAAGGATATTCACAGGAGGTATAATAACGATGGTACCATCGAACATTATTCGAAGAAGGACCTTCATATTGCCAGGAACACACTCTTCGCGATTGAAGGGTATCAGTTCAAAGATAAAAATCTGCTGGATTACTTCTCCCGCTACTTCTGGTATCACCCCGACCCAAATGTAAAAGGTACCCTTGATTCATTGAATCCGGAACATAGAAATCTGACAGAGTTTATTTTTGAAGAGGAGAAAAAACCGGTCTGGGAGAGATTCAATCTGGATGATTTTCTTGCAGAGTTCCGGCAAACGGTAATCAATCATCAATGGGAACAGCTTCACCATTTCTTCAATTCCGACTGGTGGAACTTGAACTTCACGCGGATCAGCGAAAATGATCCGAATCATTTGTTAAATTTGATTTTTCAGACTTACAGAATAGAGGAAATAGCAGATATAGAGTATACCGCCCGTCCCGATCAGCTCGAGCTTTCTGAAAGAAGTGAATTCCATCTCCCCTGTCTCATCCGGACGGGTAAAAAAAACGACAGAATCGATACAAACCTCTACCTTTCTGTCCGGAAGGAAGGACCTTCAAAACTCAGCCTGTTTACAAAAACCGCAGGAATAACAAACTATATTCATCGCAGGCAGCCGCTCATCAACGCTCGCAGCGTTTCAGTACAGATGGAAAGCTTTGGAGACCCGTATGTACGCTGCTATTCTGCCTGGATTGAAGACGGCAGCGGCGGCTATATAAACCTCAACGGCGGCAGCTGCAGTCCTGATACATGGAAATCTACCCATTGCAGCTGTCCGACAGTCTCCGGCAGAGCTTCAGTCAGTTACGATTTTTCCGCATACACATCGGTTCCGTATACGGGAAAATTTATCTTCGCCATTTCTTCCTACCTTGGTTTCTGGACTGCGGAAATACGCCAGAACCCGCCGCCTCCTTTTTCACATGCCGACTCTCTGCCTTTTTACTCCTCCGGATTTGACGAAGCGCTTCGGCTCCTCTCGAATCCGGAGAGTCAGCAGGAGAAATTCTATCTCGGTATGCTCCCGGATGTGATCTACCGTTTTATCGTTTTCGTCCGGAAAAACCAGACTCTGACCATAGAAGTCGAATATTGGAGAGGTGCAGATATCACAATCACTTCCGGTTCTGCTGACTGGAAATACAGCGGACCCGGAGGGGAGGCCCCTTCCGCTGTTCTTTCCGTCGATTCCGTACCACGGACGCAGGACTATGAAATATCCATCCGGGCGATAGGTTTTCCCCGCAGTGAGAACATATACTACCCCTGTACGATCCGGCGGAAATAGCTGGTGATATCTTGAATGCCCGTTGAATCGCTTGCAGAAATGAAAAAGTTCCTGCTATTCTTCTTTTATCTGAACAGCTGGTATCTGAACAATGAGAAGAAGATCTAAACCTAAACGGATATATACACTCAGCCGTCTCCTCGAAAGGCAGCCGAAGACACTGAGAAAGCACCCCTACTACACCAGCATGTATACACAGTATGTTCATTCGATCACCCTGCAGCAGCTGAGGATCAGCCGCCGCTGCTACAGCCTTTTGAACAGAGCTACAGTGGATCCTCAGAATCTGAAATACTTCTATCGTACCTATCGCTTGCCGAAGGATCCCTTTTTCCCGCTTTTCTTTTTAATAAAACGGGATTATCTTCAGGGCCTGGAAAAAAGAAGAAAAGAAAAGAAGGAATATATCGCATCTAAAATGTGTTCACTGCCGGAGCAGGTTCTGGAATATATTAAATTTCTTGCCAGATACGAGCAAGGTCTTCATCCCCGAGCCTTATACCCTGTCTGGTCTCAAAACATCTTCCCTGCTACAAAGAAGAGGGTGAATGAATACAGCTCCTTCACCCTCCTTGAATGGGTATCGGTATTCCATGATTATTTCCTGTCTCTTGAAAAGAGGTACACTTCGCACACTCCGGTCATGAGTCATCGTATCCTTGCCTGTTTTATTCTTCAGTGCCTGCCGGAGGAGAACAGGTTCTGTCGGCCGCACATGAAAACCGTAAACTCACAGTATCGAAGGCTCTGCAAACAGTATCATCCTGACAGCGGCGGCGATTCAGATTATTTTCTGCAGCTGAAATGGGCGAAAGATATTCTATCCGAGTAGTTTTTTGTTTTCCGGAACATTATGAAAGGTGTTCCATATCCCCGATCACATCCCTGTAGAAGTAAAAACTATCCTTCGGTATCCGCCGCTGATCTTTGTAATCACAATATACAATACCGAAGCGTTTTTCATATCCATGATACCATTCAAAATTATCGATCAGACTCCAGAGAAAGTACCCCTTCAGAGGAATCCCATCTTTCAATGCCCTCCTGCAGACTTTCAGATGTTCCCGCAAATAGGTAATTCTCTCCGGATCCCTGCATCTCTTGCCGCCATTCTCGGGCGTGTCATTGAAGGCTGCTCCGTTTTCGGTAATATAAAGCGGCAGATCACCAGTATTCTCCGCAATCCGGTGAAGATGGCGATAGAATCCCTCGGGAGTGATCGGCCAGCCCATGGATGTAGTATCCTGATAAAAAGGCGCATACCGGAATTTTTCCGCTTTAGAATCATCCCAGGAAACAGTATCCTCCCAGTAGAAGTTTATGCCGAGAAAATCAATCTTCTCAGAAATAATTTCCATATCATCATGTCGTACTGGAACAGTATATTCCGGATATGCATCGAGGTACCGCTGCGGGTACGATCTGCCCAGCAGGGGATCCAGAAACATTCTGGTCGGCAGGTCTGCAGCTCTGTCAGCAGCTTCCCTGTCATCAGGTCGTTGGGTGGCCGGTTTCGGAGTCTGCATGTTGAGGGTGATCCCTATCTGACCTTCATATTTTCCGGCCCGGAAGGAACGTACCGCAAGCCCATGGGCCAGAAGCAGGTGATGCAGCGCCGAATGGGCCATCTGCCCGTCCCTATACCCGGGGGCATGCAACCCCTTCTGATATCCGAGAATCGCACTGCAGAAAGGTTCGTTCAGAGTGATCCATTTCCTTACTTCCGGGAAAAGGCGAAAACAGCTTTCCGCATAAACCTTAAAATGATAGGCCGTGTCTCTCTGTGTCCAACCGCCCTTGTCCTCAATCTCCTGCGGGAGGTCCCAATGATACAGGGTAATAACAGGTTCAATTCCGTTTCGCAGCAGTTCTCCAATCAGATTCCGGTAGTATGATAGACCCGGGTCATTCACCTCCGTTCCGCCGTTGGGAAACAGCCTGGACCAGGATAGAGAGAATCGGTACGCTCCGATTCCCAATTCTTTCATGAGCTCGACATCATCCCTGTATCGATGATACTGATCACAGGCGATATCACCATTATGCCCATGAGCTATCCTGTGTTCAGTGTGTGAAAAGGTATCCCAGATGGAAGGTGTTCTTCCGTCCTCAGATGCAGCTCCTTCCACCTGATAACTGGCTGTTGCCACACCCCATAAAAAATCTTCCGGGAACTGATTCAATCGCCCCTTCTTCTTCATTCCCATACCCCTTCATTTTGTCGAATGCATGGAGTTTAGTAATCAAGCTGTATTTTGTAAAGTAAGCACATATCAAAAAAGATAAATTGCCTTTCCTCCCATATTCAGTTACACTATTGTTGAAAAAAGAGGTTTTTTATGAAAACAACATCTTCATCCGCCCTCACCATAGATAGATCACTCACCGATCGGGTGGTTTCGATCCTCCACAATATCACCGGGAACAAAGTGAATTACATCGGGGAAGGAGGCATTATTATCTCATCTGCCCAGCCTGAGCGTGTAGGAACAATACACGAAGGGGGTAAAATGATAATGGATGGAGAAACTGATGAGCTTGCTATAACGCCAGAAATGGCGGCCGACATGAAAGGCGCTCTCCCCGGTTACAATGGAGCGGTCTACCACAAGGGGAAAAAAATAGGAGTGATCGGGATTGGCGGTGATCCGGAGCTGGTGAAACCTCTTCAGAAGATGGCAGAGATTCTCATTCAGGACGAAATAACTAAAATGGAACATCAGCGCAGTGAAATACAGTTGAGAAAGGATTTTGTTCGGCAAATAACGGATTTGTCCGACAGCATGAAGGTCCTCGCCCTGAATGGTTCCATACAGGCTGCAAAGCTGGGAAATGCCGGCGACGCATTCAAGGTTGTCGCCTCGGAAATGATGAAATTTGCGGAAAACATCAACGAAATAATATCTCAGTATGAAGAATAAATATTACCGGGCGTAGTATTCAACTACCCTTTGCATGTCAACCGGAAACTTGATCCAGGAGGGTTCCGGATTCGACCGCATGGTTCCCGACAATGAATCTTCATCGAAATCCAGCCAGGGACAGGATATTCCTTTTCTCCTCAAGAGCGCTTCTCTCCCCATATTTATCGAGGCATCTTTCCTTTTCAACCCAATGATGTCTCCAGGTGAAAGGGTAATTGATGGGACGTTGACCGATTTTCCATTCAGGACAATGTGCCGGTGACTGACCATCTGACGGGCCTGAGACCGGCTTTCCGCCAGGCCGAGGCGAAATACCGCGTTATCGAGCCTGCTTTCCAGTAAAATCAGAATATTATCTCCTGTCCTCCCCTTCATTTTCTTTGCTCTGTAATATAGATTCCGAAATTGTTTTTCTCCAATTTCATAGGCAAATTTCAACTTCTGTTTTTCCAACAGCTGAAGACCGTAATTGCTGATTTTTTTTCTTTTTGCATCCGCTCTTCCCGGGGGATTACTTTTTTTTGAAAGCAGCTGATCATATTTCGGCATTTCGTATATATTTACTCCGAACCTTCTTACTATTTTCCCTCTCGGCTTCAACTTTCGAGACACAATCACCTCCCGTATATTGTTCTCTAAAAGTATTTATTCCTAGTTATTTTGTCAAGTTTTAATAAAAGTTCATCTGCAGACTGTACGTGAAGCTCACATTGAAATCCACTGCACACATATGCCGCTGTAACCGATGGGTCCATAAACCTTGTGAATGGTGCTATTCTCCCGAGCTCCCTATTCGTACCCCCGTGTTTTACAAGGGAATTCACTCCCGGGAGATACCGCTCGTCCAGCACCGCTTTCATTTTATCCACTTCCTCTCCTTCACCGGTCAGCACAATTTCCCTTTTCTGTTCCGGCGGTATCATTAGAGCGGAAAGAATACCACAACCGGAGGAGGGATATTTCTCAATTGCAGGCAATAGAAAGGAACTGAGTTTTTCATATCTTTCTCTATATTCATTCTTCCCCGTCAGCTGAAAAAGAGTCGCGTAATTGTACAGCATAACGGCGTTTCCCGACGGATATGATGCATCAGCGACACTTTTGCTTCGAAATGGAGTGCTTCGTTCCTCCTGATCACTAAAATAAAATGCACCGTTTTCCTGGTCTTCAAAGTTTTTGCCTACATAATCAGCGAAATCAAATGAGCGCATGATGTAATGCGGTTGCGGATCTAAAGAATAGAGATCCAGCAGTCCTTTTATAATAAATGCATAGTCTTCAAGATTACCCATGAGAGCTGCATTTCCATTGGTATAGCTGTGAAAAAGTCCGCCATCGGATCTCAGCATATGCTGAAAAATAAAATCATAAAGTGATTCAGCATCCGCCGAAAACAAGGGTTCCTTGAAAATACGCGCCGCGGAAGCATATGCGGACAGCATCATCCCATTCCAGCTGGTGATAACTTTTTCATCCCGCTTCGGCTGAGGTTTTCGCAGTCTCTGTTTCAAAAGAAGCTTTCTGCGGTTGTTCCAGTCCTCTGAAAAGATAATATCAAGGTCTTCCACGCGGAGAAACGGTATATTTGATTTTTGACAGTTTCCGCTTACCGAATCGGTCCAATTACCATTCTGCTGCAAATTGAACTTTAACGCCCATTGCTCGGCAGGCTTTACATCTCCAACCGCTTCCAGAGTATTGATGAAATCACCATACTCCCAGACATAAGTTTTTCCTTCTTCGCCCTCGGTATCCGCATCCAGGGCTGAAAAATATCCACCTGCAGTCGAACGGAAATTATTTTTTAGAAACTCAATAATCTCATATACCGTCTTTTTATAACGCGGTTCCCCTGAAACTTGAAATATCAAACTGCAGATATCCATCAGCTGGGCCTGGTCATACAACATCTTTTCAAAATGCGGAACTCTCCATTTCCTATCGGTTGCGTATCTGTGAAAACCGAAACCGACATGGTCGTAGAGACCGCCCGCTCTCATGTTATCCAGACTTTTAAGGATCATCTCCAAAGCTCTTTCCTCTCCATACACATACCAGTACTGAAGCAGGAAATGAAGCAGCGTCGGCTGAAGGAATTTTGTGCCTCTGCCGAATCCGCCATTTTGATCGTCGTATGAATCAGAAAGGCTCAAATATGCCTGGTGAACAAGCTCAGAAATTTTCTCACTTGTATATTTTATCTTACTTTTCGGTATATTATTACTAAGCATTTGTGAAATCGATTGTGCGGAATTAAAAATCCTTGATCTTTCCTTCAACCAGAGTTCCCGTATCCGGGGAATCAGGTCAAGAAGCCCCGTATGGTACTCATTTCCCCTCTTCGGCAGATATGTTGCGGCAAAAAATGGTGTGCCGTCAGGAACCGCACAGATAGTGAGGGGCCATCCGGCTGAACCGGTGAGAAGGATTGCTGAATTTACATAATATGAATCAATATCCGGCCGATCTTCCCGGTCAACTTTAATGCAGATAAAGGTTTCATTGAGAATTTCAGCGACTTCCTCATCCTCGAAAGATTCACGGGCCATGACATGACACCAGTGACACGTTGAGTAGCCTATTGAAATAAAAAGAGGTTTATTAACCTCTTCGGCATAATCCAATACATCCCGCTCCCAGGCCTGCCACCAAACAGGATTAGCCGCATGCTGCCGAAGATAAGGATTTTCCGTCTTGTCTAAATTATTCCTGCAATAATTCAGTTGCCTATTCTTCTCCCTTTTCAGAAAGCTCCCCTTTCTCTCAGCCATCGGTCAACCATAATACCTGCCCCGCTGCCCTGTCCCACGGAAGTTGCAATCTGCCTATAAAGACGATCCTGAATCTCTCCACAGGCAAATACCCCCTGAACGGAGGTCATCATCTTTTCATCCGTAATCAGATACCCGTCTTCGGTCATGTCCAGCTGCCCCTTAAAAAGTTTCGAGTTCGGATAATGTCCAATAAATATGAAAACGCCCTCCGTATCCAGATGCCGTACCTGTCCTGTCTTCATGTTTTTAATATTCAAACCCCTTACCTTATCATCTCCCAGGATTTCCTCAACAACTGAATCCCATATAAACTCGATTTTTTCGTGATCAAAGGCCGCCTTTTTCAATTGTTCCCCTGCCCTCAATTCATCCCTCCGGTGAATTACCCGAATCCGCTTTGCAAATCTGGTAAGAAACAGACTTTCTTCTATTGCGCTGTCCCCGCCGCCGATAACACATACCTCTTTTTCCTTGAAGAAAAATCCGTCACAAGTCGCACAAAATGAAATCCCATGTCCAATAAAAGTATCTTCACCTTTGACATTCAGTCTTCGAGGCGATGCCCCTGTCGCGATAACTAAAGCCTCCGACTGATATTCCTTTCCATATGTTTTTACTGTAAAAGGCGATCCATTCTTCAAATCAACTTCGGTGACTTCCTCAAAAACCACTTGAGCATCAAATTTATTCACATGTTTCGACATCTGCTCAATCAGATCAGGACCTGTCGTTCCATCAGCAAAACCAAGATAGTTATCCACATCGTAGGTAAGTGATATTTGTCCTCCGAACTCCAGCCCGCTCAAAACGAGGGGCTTCAATCCTGCTCTGCCCGTATACAATGCCGACGCCAATCCTGCCGGACCTGATCCAATAATTATTACTTTCTCTTTCTGCATTTCACACTCCCGTTTTATTTTTTCTTCGACTATTACTCATCTTCTTTCTGGTTTCTATTTTTATTTAGCATGCCATAATTAACCATCTCAGGCGCAACGCAGCGAAGCCACCACAGCGGGGCATGAGTCACTACTTCACCATTTTCATTTACAACCGGACACCGGCATGGATCATTTTCATCCCCCGGATGGAACTCAAATACATCTGCTCCGCAACTTTTACAATTCCCCATGGTTTCTGATACTCTGAAACATTTAGGACAAACGTAAAATACTTCACAAGTTTCCTTATAACTTTCGGATTCATCACTTTTTATGTTTTTTTGTATCAATGCGGCAGCCACAGCGGACCAGTCATCACTTTTCCCGGCATTATTCAAAATTTCTGCTAAAATATCCGCGGGCATAAACTCACCGCACCTGCCAAGAACAAAGGCAGAATAAAAACCGCTCCACATTTCATCCCGGTTCCCATGCATGTATGCATCTTCAAATATCCGGTGATTTTTACCTGCGGCTTCCAAAGCATGGATCAATTCTCGAGTTGTTGGCTTTCTCATCGATCTCCTCCAATTTTGATTCTAATACTCTGAAATCGAAAAGCAAGTTAACTCCCCCAAAGCTTACGGTTCTGAAGCAGAAACGGCAGGGGGCTCCTCTTTATTCACAAGAAACAAAGCATAAGGAGAGACCCCATGAACCAGCACTATTT
>Ga0272441_10004607_pt1 | contig 24748 bp, 23 predicted proteins | sample SSMProp6N_FD_193582 | JGI IMG/M metagenome (GOLD analysis project Ga0272441, IMG submission 193582) | Marine sediment archaeal communities from Little Sippewissett salt marsh, Falmouth, MA, United States - SSM-Prop-6N | ecosystem: Environmental > Aquatic > Marine > Wetlands > Sediment ...
AGCGTTCCCAAGCGCGGTCCGCAACTTGGGCATGTGTATTCCACCTGATTCGGGTCGTAGACGCCGCCGCAGGTTACGCAGCGAAGGCCGGTGATTTGTCCCATTACGTAGTGCTCCCTTCAACGATTCGTGACTGTGGTAGATAGGTTCCATCCGATCGGATGGCGCGCAGAAGTACCGACATCTCGGCGGCCGGACGAAGTGAAATCGCCCCCTTGAAGGGAGCGCGAACGTCGCTGTCGATGACGGACAGATCGGATGCCAATGTGAAGACAACTTTCGGTGTCTCGTAAATCCACTGGCCAGTCGAGGTTTGTACAATCTTGAACGTCTTGCCATTGGCTCGGCTTGATAGGCCATCAGAGTCAAGCCAATACGCGTTATCGGTCTCGGCGTCGAACATTGTCCGATCCAAGAACAACCGCGGCTTGTCGCGATAGGGTCGCCCGTCGTGCACGCAGAACGTGGCGCAGTTACCGCATTCGTTGCAGAGGTCGTCGATGTGAATGACTTGCCGTGATTGCGTGAATTGGATGTGCTCCGCTCCCGTTGCCACCAGATGGCCGTCTTCAATCTCAAACATCGGAAGCTCGTATGCACAAGGTGTGATACGAATCCCGATGTTGGCCCGGTTTGGACAGACGTCGACACACTTGTCGCACAACAGCTGGCACTGAAGGCAGCGATCAGCTTCAGCAATGGCTTGCTCTTGTGTGAACGTGCTCTCAACGAGATCAAAACTGGCGCGCTTGTCGAGATCTAGGAATGCTGGTTGTTGCTGAGCACATTGGTAGGCGCGGCTTGCCTTGAGTGAACCCCAGTCGAGATCGTTCAATTGGACGGCCGGAAGCTCCGGTGCACTGAAAGGAACACCTAGGCGCTCGCAGATATCGATGGCCGCGTTTCGTCCGTCGGCACAAGCCGCGATGATAATTGACGGACCTCGAGCAATGTCGCCAGCGGCATACACGTTCTTCAACTCAGTCTGCCCAGTCTCGTGAACATCGATGCCGCCGTCAGACTTGCGCGTGACGAGCTTCGATCTGGACAGGAACCCCGTATCAGGCTGCTGGCCGATCGCCTGGATGATGGAGGAAGCAGGGACAATGAACTCGCTGCCTTCGATGGGAATAGGGCTCCGGCGTCCTGAGGCATCGGGGTCTCCCAGCGCAGCCTTCAGGCACTCCAATCCTACGACGCTGCCGCCCTCTGTGATGACACGCTGCGGTACGGCCAGCTCTTCAATCCGATTGCCTTCCAGAAGCAGATCACTTACCTCTTCATGCTCGGCAGGCATTTCAGCCCTCGTGCGACGATAAGCGACCGTCGTTGCCTGGCCGGTCAATCGTTGCGCCGTACGCGCGGCATCCATTGCCGTGTTGCCGCCGCCGATGACAACGACTGGAGCTTTCAATGCTGGCTGATCGCCCCGAGCCACGCTGTCGAGGAAGTCGAGCGCGCCCACGACGCCTTCGGCGTCGATGCCCTCGATGTTCAAGCTGGCATCATTGACGAAGCCGCAACCGACAACGACAGCCGAATAGCCTGAACCCAACAGGTCTTCTGGTGTCTCTTCGATCTTGTGATTGCAGCGAATCTCGACGCCCAAGCCTTTGATCCGGTCGATGTCGGAGTCCACGATCGCAGATGGAATCCGGAACTGAGGTGCCATTGCTGGCATGCCGCCGGGGCGCTCCTTTGCCTCGAAGACCGTGACTTGCATGCCACTGTGCGCAAGATAGAAGGCGGCGGCAAGTCCGGACGGACCGCTACCGATGACGGCGACTTGATGGTCAGTTAGAACAGTCGGCTGCAGGGAAGCGTTCCCGTTCTCGATTGCGAATCGCTTCAGTCGGCGAATGGCGACGGATTCGTCGTAGTTGTTTCTCGTGCACCGTGTTTGGCAGAGATTGGTGCAAACGTAGCCTGTGCAGGCTGGCAGCGGGTTACGATGCAGAATGGCCGACACGGCGCGGTCGAATTGACCCGTGCGGATCCAATAGGCGTATTCGGGGATGTCTTGGCAAACGGCACACTGAGCCTTGCAGGGTGCTTCGATACAGTCAAAGGCCGTTAACTCGGATTCCACCTTAGGCAGATCAACCGGATGGTATTCCTTCTTGTAGCGAGCTGAGGTGAGCCCGTCTTGAACAAGTTCTTGCACCGCGGCTTCCCGATGTTGAGACAGCTGCTCTAACGACGACGCGCCACGGACGGACATGGCATTGCGCAGTGTGCTGATGTACTGCGAGAACCGTCCGTATCCTCCCGGCTTGAGTAGATCGGACGCGACGGTAATGGGACGGGCGCCAGCGGTCAATAGTTCCACCACATTGACGGCATCAGCGCCGGCGGAGTAGGAGACGCGAAGATCGGGGCCGATGTCGGCAAGGAGCTGTTTGTATAGCTGGACCGTGATCGGGAACAGGGCCCGTCCCGACATGTACATTTCTTCTCCGGGCAGTATTCCGCGATGATTGGACATCGCCAACGTGTTGGATAGTTTGACGCCGAACGTGACTCCCTTTGCCGTTGCTGAGTCTTGGAGCGAGCGAATCAGCTCCAGCGCACGAGGATAGGCCAGGTCGTGATCGAACACAGAGTCTGGGATGACGATGTCTGAGAAGCCTAGCGTATTATGGAGTGTGTCCAGGACCCGTTCCTTGCCGAGCAAGGTCGGATTGAGCTTGACCGTCGTATGCAAGCCACGCTGCTCGATCATGTAGCGGGCGATGCGCTCGATCTCATCGGGAGGGCATCCGTGCATTGTCGATAGCGTAACGCTGTTGATGATTCGATCAGGCACTTCGATATCGGCGAACTGGGGATAGGACGATTGCAGAAGGTTGCGGATGGGGGCCAGGTCCTCGGAGGCATCCTCGAGACGATTCATGAACTGCTGCATGGGCGGACTCAAGATACCTTCGAGGTTGTAGCCCACACTCATGTTAAAGATGGTCCCGAACGGCTCGATGTCATCGAATCCCAGCTTGCGACGCAGAATATGAATGAGAACCCACGCCTTGACATACTCCAACACGGATTCCTGAAGCCGGAGCTCTTGCGACCACTCGACGTTGTAGCCTTCATCGGCCAGATCGATGCAAGGGCGAGGAATGTCGAGTTCATCCATGATCTGCACGGTCTTTAGTTCGATGAATCGACCGCCCGTGAGCCACGCGCTGAGGATGTTCTGCGTGAGCTGCGTGTGCGGTCCGGCAGCTGGCCCGATGGGGGTTGCCAATCGATCGCCGTACAGCGTGCTCGAGAACGAGTCCGCTGCCGTTGGTTCGTGGAACAGGGCCTTGTGAATGCCAAAGATGGATCGGTGTGTCTCGTATTCACTCAGAATCCAATCGAGAAGAATCTCAAAGGGTAGCACGCGCATCTGCTCGCTCATAGCTTCCTGCTTTCTATCCTAAACGTGTCCACAACGAAGCCGCTTGCTCACGGGCATGAGCGTAAATGGCTTCCTCATCAAGATCTACGAACTGGCCGTTACGAAGAACAGGGCGGCCAGCGACGAATGAATCGCTCACCTGTAAGGAGTGCACGGCTGTTCCGAACAACAAATGGCCTAGTACATTCCCGGAATCTATCGGGGTCGGTGGCTCGTAATCCAACAGAACGACGTCTGCCGGTGCACCGGGTAGCAGCTGTCCCAACTCCACGCCGAGGAGTCGGCTCGCAATCGCGGGATTGCTGACAAACAACAGCGAATACAGTGCATCGAACGAACCTGCCAACGGGGTGCCTTGGGCGTGCTTTTGCAGGATGCCAGCGGTGAATAACTCGGCCAGCATGTTGGCCCCCAATCCGTCGGTGCCCAAGCCGGTCGTGATACCTCTGTTGATGAATCCATCCAGGTCGAAGGTGCCAACTGCGTTGTTCATGTTGGAGCGAGGATTGTGCACAACGATCGCATCGCGCTCAGCGATCATGTCCTTCTCTGCTTCGTTGATGTGCAGGCAATGGGCGAGGATCGAACGCGGGCGCAGCAGTCCGAATCGATCCAGGCGCTCGATGACACGCAGGCCATGCTTCTCGACACACTGGACCTCATCTTCCGGCCCCTCGGCGACGTGAATGTGAATCCCGGCTTCTTCCGGAATCGACTCAGCTACCTTGGACAGCGTTTCGTCAGATACCGTGAAGGACGCGTGAATCCCAAACTGCGCAGCCACGGTGCTTGAGCGCGGCTGACGGAGGAGACGCAGATTCTCTGCAATACCGCGATCGCGGGCTTCCAATCCATCACGATCCGACAGTTCATAACACAGCGCGGCTCTCAATCCGAGCGTGTCGACGACGGTTTCGCGCAACGCATCGAGTGAGTCGGGGATGGCATTGGGGCTGGCGTGATGGTCAATCAGTGTCGTGATTCCGCAGCGGGCTGCCTCCATGGCTCCTACCAATGCACTGATGCGGACGCTCTCTGGATCGAGTGCCTTGTCGAGTTTCCACCACAGCTGCTTGAGGATTTCAGTGAACGAAGTTGGCGCGAACGGCGAAACGGACATGCCTCTTGCCAGGCTGCTGTAGAGGTGCGTGTGGGCGTTCACCAAACCGGGAATGGCCAATTTGCCACCACCATCGATGCAGTTCGCATGTTGCGGGTACTCTGTGGCGTCCTCTGCCGGAGAAATCTGTGTAATGAGTCCGTCTTCAATTAGCAGGCAGGCATTGGAAATCACGTGGTCCCTGCCATCCCAGAGCCGAAGATTGTCAATTCTCAGTGTCATGCAACCTCCATTCCCATCAGGATCACCTACAATTTCTGAGCAAGTTGAAGCATACCAGTTGTCGGACTACCTGACAACTCATAGAATGGGACGTTGGAAGCGTGGATTATTGACAATTGGGAAGTTATGGGACAATCGTCCTATTGTTGCCAGAACGCGTCTATCGTAGGATGGAAGCGTTCCGGAGAAACGAGGAAAATGACTGCCAAGACTAGTCCTCCATTGGCGATTCACTTGAAGGGGATCGTGAAGAGATTCCCCGGAGTGATCGCAAACGATGGCGTTGACCTCATGGTTCGACGTGGCGAAATTCACTGCCTGCTTGGCGAGAATGGCGCGGGCAAAACCACCCTGATGCGAATTCTCTACGGGCTCTATCAGCCCGACGAAGGGGACATCGCGCTTCACGGTAAGTCGGTCCAAATCACCTCACCTAAAGCGGCACTTGCGCATCGGATTGGGATGGTGCATCAGCACTTCCATCTTGTTTCGACGCTTAGTGTCGAGGAGAACATCGTGCTTGGACTCTCTGAGGGTACAGGGCCGTTTCTCCGTTTCAAGAAGACGCGACAGAAGATCAGACAGCTGGCTGAAGAGTATGGTCTGCAAGTTGATCCAGGCGCCAAGGTGTGGCAGCTGTCCGTTGGCCAACAGCAACGTGTAGAGATACTCAAGGCGCTCTATCGCGATGCCGACATTCTAATCATGGATGAACCAACCAGCGTACTGACGCCACAAGAGGTCAAGGCGCTGTTCGGCACGCTCCACACACTGGTCGAAGCAGGGCTGACCGTCATCTTCATCACTCACAAGTTGAATGAGGTCATGGAGATTAGCCATCGTGTTACCGTTTTACGCAAAGGCAAGGCTGTGGCCACAGTCAACACTGGCGAGACGTCGAAAGGCGAGTTGGCACGGTTGATGGTAGGGCGCGAAGTTGTGTTTCGAGTCGAGAAGAAGCCGGTTCAACGTGGTGAGAAGATACTTGAAGTCGTCGATCTCCACGCCCAGAACGATCGCAGCCTTCCCGCCTTGAGGGGCATGACATTCGACTTGTATGCCAGAGAAATTCTGGGAGTGGCTGGCGTGTCAGGAAACGGCCAGCATGAGCTATCTGAGGTCCTTACTGGATTGAGGAAAGCCACCAAAGGGCGTGCAGTTCTTGAAGCACATGACTTGACTGAATGCTCAGCACGGACGATTGCCGATCTTGGGGTTGCCCATGTTCCGACCGAACGCATTCGTGTGGGAATTGTCCCTTCGATGAGCATCCGCGAGAACCTGATTCTCAAGAGCTATCGGAGCTCCGAATTCTGTAAGTGGTCGATTCTCAATGAGAAGGCCGCCCATCAAAACGCGTGCAATTTGATGGAGGAGTACGAGATCTCGGCTCCTCACGACGGAACAGCTGCCGGAAATTTGTCTGGAGGCAACATCCAGCGGTTGGTGTTAGCCAGGGAGCTGTCGGGGAGTCCGAGATTCGTTGTGGCCGCGCATCCGACGTACGGATTGGACGTGGGCGCAACTGAACAGGTACGAAAGGTTCTGTTGGAGCAAAGAGGGCGTGGCGCTGGCATCCTACTGATCTCTGAAGATCTGGACGAGATCAGGCAACTGTCTGATCGCATCCTTGTCATCTACGAAGGCCAGATCATGGGAATTGTTACACCGAAGGATGCAAGTCTGGAGGAGATTGGATTGATGATGGCGGGATCTCGTCGCCAGGAGGTGGAGCAATGAGGGCCCCCTCCTGGATTCACATTGAGCGCAGGCCGTCCCGATCGGCATGGACGGTGTTCTATGTATCGCTGCTGGCGATTGCCGGAGCGCTCGTTGCGGCCAGCATATTCTTCAAAGCCTATGGCGTGTCCCCTCTGCACGCTTATCGCCTGATCATCACCGGAGCGCTGGGAAGTAGCATCGGACTCGCGGAGACCGTCCGTCGGACAATCCCACTACTGCTAATCGGAGTTGGCCTAACCGTCGCATTTCGAGCTGTGTTCTGGAACATCGGGGCTGAAGGGCAACTGCTGGTCGGCGCGATCGCGGCGACCGGGGTCGCTCTATTCGTCCCTATGCCTGATGCTCTCAGGCTTCCGGCGATGTTCTTGGCTGGTTTCGCGGGCGGTGCAGCATGGGCGCTAATCCCTGCATTGTTGAAAGCCCAGCTTGGCATTAATGATGTGATTTCAACGCTCATGTTGAACTACGTTGCGGCCTTCATCGTTCAATGGCTAATCCTCGGGCCCTGGAAGGGGCCTACGGCAAGAGGATTCGCCTATACGGACAAGTTCCCTGCTTCTGCGTTGATCCCGAGAATTCCTGGCACGACCATTCACTGGCCAACCTTGATTCTTGGTGTCCTCGCTGCGGTGCTGGCCTATGTATGGGTGATGCGAACTCGCCAAGGGTTTGAGATCCGAGTGGTCGGGGAGAATCCAAACGCGGCGCATTACGCTGGCATCAGTCAAAGCAAGGTCATCATTATGGTGATGCTTGTTTCGGGTGGTCTGGCCGGTCTAGCCGGCGTCGGAGAGGTTGCTGGCATCCAACACAAGCTGCTTGACGCCGGCAAATTGTCTCTCGGGTACGGGTACACGGCCATTATCGTTGCCTGGTTGGCGCGGCGGAATCCATTGGCAGTGCTTATCACCTCATTCTTGTTCGGTGCGATCATGGCCGGAGGCGATGTAATCAAGGTCTCCCTTGGCCTTCCCTTCCAATTGGTGAACGTGTTCAACGGACTGATTCTGTTCTTCCTGATCGGGAGTGAGATCCTCATGAAATACAAAGTGTCCTTTGCTTGGAGGAAACGCTGATGGAGTGGCAAAACTGGGCTATATCGACGGTCAGCTTCATGCTGTCCTACGGAACACCACTCCTGCTTGCGACATTGGGCGAGATCTACGCGGAGCGAGCGGGTGTACTCAACCTTGGCATCGAGGGAATGATGATCATGGGGGCCTACACGGGGTTCGTCACTGCGTACGTAACGCACAGCCCCTGGACAGGACTGGCGGTAGCTGCTGCCGTTGGATGCGCATTCTCCCTGATTCATGCATTTGCCAGCATTACGTTGCGAGCCAATCAGGTCGTCTCTGGTCTTGCGCTTACGCTTTTCGGACTTGGGCTATCCGGTGTTCTCGGAAGGTCGTGGGGAGGCAGGCCCCTTCCGAACGCGCTGCAGTCGATTAATTTCGGCGCGTTGGCTGACATACCGATACTAGGCCCGATGTTGTTTGAAGGGCATGTCGCAGTCGAGTACATCGCGATTTTACTAGTGCCGATCATGTGGTTCATTCTGTTCAAGACGAGAGTGGGGATTGCGATCCGCTCGGTGGGGGAGGATCCTGCGACCGCGGACTCGCTTGGAATCAGCGTTAAGAAGGTGCGGTACCTCTGTGTTGCTATTGGCGGACTACTTGCTGGGGCCGCTGGCGGCTATCTGTCTGTTGCCTATCGCCCGGCGTGGACGGAAGGCATGACTGGCGGAATGGGCTGGATCGTCATTGCGTTGACGATCTTCGCCTTCTGGAATCCAGTCATGGGTATGCTGGGGTCCTATCTGTTCGCAGCGCTCTACCACTTGTCTTTTCGGCTACAGCCTTGGGTATCGCCTGAGATTCTGCAGTCGCTGCCATACCTTTTCGCTATTCTTGTCCTGGTATTCATCGCGCAAGGCTCGCTACGAAAACGGATGGGCTCGCCCGCTGCCCTAACCCTTCCCTATACGCGAGGTGAGGAGTAATAGAAGGAGGCAATTTGGAGTAACACATCAAGGATGGTAGAAGAGCTATTCGACGTTCAGACGAGTCAAGGAGGGACAAATGAACAAACGATTGTTGGTGCTTATCGGATTGGTTCTGCTTCTCATGGGGGGCGTGCTATCCGCGACTGGAGAGGAGTACGTTCCCGGGAATCCGCTGAAAGTCGGTTTCGTCTATGTTGGTCCGGTTACTGACTACGGATGGACGGCAGCACATGATCAAGCCCGAGAAGTCTGTGTCGAAGCGTACCCGTGGCTTGATACGGTGATTGTTGAGACAGTAGAAGAAGGGGCAGAAGCAGCGGTTATCGATCGGTTGGTCCTCGAAGAGGAATGTCAGGTCATCATCACCTGCAGCTTCGGCTTCATCTGGGGTACGCAAGAAGCGGCGCTTCGCTATCCGGACACAATCTTTTTCCACTGTTCTGGGTTCTTGCGAGAGCCAAACATGGCCACCTACATGGCGGATTTCTACCAGATCTACTATTTGAATGGCCTGATTGCTGGTGCGCTTACCGAAACGAACAAACTGGGGTACATCGGCGCAGTGCCGATCCCTGAAGTCAAGCGTCACATTGGAGCGTTCGCTCTCGGTGTGCGAGCCGTAAACCCGGTCGCTGAAGTACACGTTCGCTGGATCAATGCCTGGGTGGATGAAGTTGGTGCTGCTGCCGCGACGCAAGCGCTGATCGCCGAAGGATGCGACGGATTCGCATTCACTGAGGACACGGCCACGGTTGTTCAAGTTGCCGCGGATAACGGTTTCTTCTCATTCGGACACTACTCTCCCATGTACGTATTCAGCCCGGAGTATTGCGTCTCAGGGCAGATTGCGCATTGGGAAGCCATCTATCTCGACTTCATCGGGAAGGTCTATAGCGGCGAGTACAACGCGCGGAACCTGAAGAACGTTGACTACTGGTGGCTCCTTCAGGAGGGCGGCGTTGAAGCAGGATGTGACCCAGGAATGGTCATTAATCCAGCGTGGGAAGACGAGCTAAAGGCTGCAATGATCGTCGACCCGATGATGGGAACGATCTCTGTCTACGATCTCGTCATGACAAGGCTCCAACAGATGTCCAACCCCGGAATCACCTTTGACCCCTTCCTCGGTCCGGTGTATGACCGGAATCAAACGCTTCGAGTTCCGGCCGGCTGCATCTTGTCGTTTGACGAACTGACGACCATGCAGTGGGCTGTTGACGGAATCGTCGGCTCGTGGCCGGATGAGCCGTAGGAAAAGGCGCTAGTTTTCGGCGGTTGCTCTAGCAGAGCAACCGCCCCTCTTTATCGGGAACTCCCTATGAGTAAGCGGCAAGAACTTCATGAGATGACGCGCGATCTGGTGGCGGTTGCCGCCGGGCGGCGAACTGCAGATGTTGTCATTCGAGACGGCCGTTGGGTGAACGTATGTTCTGGAGAAATCCTTGAGAACACCACTGTGGGTGTGGTCGGATCTCGCATTGCCTATTGTGGCCCCGATCGGCCGCAGCTGATAGGCCCCGAGACAACCGTGATTGAAGCAAACGGAAGGTATCTCGTGCCTGGATTGCTCGATGCCCATGTTCACGTAGAGTCCTCAATGCTCTGCGTACGGGGGTTCGCTGCTGCCGTCCTTCCGCATGGGACGACGGGAGCGTTCATCGATCCCCACGAGATTGCCAATGTGTTGGGATTGGATGGCGTTCGACTCATGGCCGAGGAGGCCAAGACAACACCGATGCAGATTTACGTTCAAGTCCCATCTTGCGTTCCGGCGGCCCCAGGGTTCGAGACATCGGGGGCAAGTCTCGGTCCGAGCGAAATCGCGGAAGCGCTCGGCTGGGACAACATCATTGGACTGGGCGAGGTCATGAACTACCCTGGCGTCGCTGCCGGACATGAGGGCCTCCACGCTGAGATAGCCGAAACACTGAAGGCAGGTAAGGTGATTGGCGGGCACTACGCGTCTCCGGATTTGGAGCTCCCGTTTCATGCCTATGTCGCCGCCGGACCTTCCGATTGCCACGAGGGACACTTACCCGAAGACGTTGCCGCACGCGTGCGGCAGGGCATGTACGCGATGCTTCGCCAGGGGTCCTCGGAACACAATGTAGCTGCGCAGGCAAGGGCCATTACTGAGGCTGGCCTCGACTCTCGGCACATGCTGCTATGTACCGATGATCGTCACTCGGACACGCTCTTGCGTTCAGGGCACATCGATGACGTGGTGCGGTTGGCGATCCGGGAGGGAATCCCTGCCATGACGGCCATTCAAATGGCCACGCTGAATACCGCCGAGCACTTCGGTGTAGCAGATGATGTGGGCAGCATTGCCCCGGGGCGGTTTGCCGATATTCTCCTTGTACCCGATCTGGAAGAGTTGACGATGGATTGTGTGTTGGCGGCCGGCTCTGTAGTAGCCACCAACGGGTCGCTATCCATTGCCCTCGACTCGTTCCAGTATCCAGAGCGAGCGAAGAACAGCATCCAGATTGCCGAAAAACTGACTGCGGATGACTTCCGTATTCCCGCGCCGTCAGATTCTCAGAGCGTAACCTGCCGAGTGATTGAGACGGTCGACAATCAAGTACTTACGCGATGCGCGTTCGATGACATTCCCGTCGTCGATGGGATTCTCGAGCCGTCGGTGGACTCGAGGATTTCCCTGTTGGCCGTCGTGGAGCGTCACACAGGAAACGCAGGAATTGGATTGGGATTGGTCAAGGGATACGGATTGACCCTGCCCTACGGGTTGGCGTCAACCGTGGCGCATGACAGCCACAACCTGCTGGTCATGGGAGCGGATCGGGGACTGATGGCGGCAGCCGCCAATCGCGTAGCGGAGCTTGGCGGGGGCATCTGTCTGATGGGTGCAAACGGCATCCTCGCCGAGATACCGCTTCCCATTGCGGGCCTAATGTCCGAAGAGCCGGTCGAGAAGATCGCTGAACGAACCGATGGCCTGCAGCAAGCGCTGCAATCCCTCGGATGTGCCGTCGATGATGCCTTGATGTCCTTCCTATTTCTCGCTCTGCCTGTGATTCCCGCCTTGAGGCTGACTGATCTCGGCCTGGTGGATGTCCATGCGTTCAAGATTGTTCCGTTGTTGGAGGGCGAGCATAATCTCAACAACTCAGAGAGAGGTGACCGGTGACAAGCGTACAGACCTATCAACGGCCTTCAAGCGTAGAAGAAGCTTGGAGCCTGCTAGACGAAGGCGGCAAGAATGCCATGCTGATAGGGGGCGGTGTCGATGTCGGCTTGTTCTCTCCACCTGAGATACACACGCTGATTGATCTCACGCGGCTACCCTATCAATCGATCGATCTTAATGACAACGGACTGGTCATTGGCGCTGGTGTGACGCTGACCGAGATGCTCGAATCTCGGTGGGTGGCCGATACCTTGGATGGAGTGGTTGTGACCATGCTGCGGCAAGTGGCATCCCCGCTGCTACGAAACGCCGCCACCGTGGGCGGGGCAGTGGCGAGCACGCATCCGTGGTCGGATGTGATCACGCTACTGTTGGCGTTGGATGCCAGCGTGACTCGGTATGCTGGCCAATTCGAGACCGTATCTTTGGCCGAGTTGCTGGAACAACGTGGCACGATTGATCGTGCCATCATTACCGAGGTGATCCTGCCCGTCACAGGAGATCGCACGTTTGCCGGTTTCGAGAAGTTCGTTCGCACGGGATTTGATGTGGGGATGCTCAATTGTGCGTGCCGAATCACCGCAGAGGACGATGGGTGTCAAGAAGTGCGGATTGTCTTTGGAGGGGCGCCGGACATCGCTCGAAGAATGGAAGCAGTCGAACGCGCGTTAACCGGTGTGAAACTGGATCATGCTGGCATCGAAGCAGCCGCCGTGCTTGCGGCCGAGGTTTTGCCGGCGCGCGATGATGTGCGTGCTAGTGCCGAGTATCGCCGAATTCTCGCGGCTACCGGGGTTCGTCGCTGCCTGACGCGGATTGCGCAAAGGCTGGGTGAATGACGTGACGATTACGCTGACCATCAACGGACGCGAGAAGACGTTCGAGATCGCTGCTGGCGAGAAGCTGCTTGAGGTACTGCGGCGTGAAGGGTACATGAGCATCAAGAAAGGCTGTGGTACAGGAGATTGTGGCGCATGCGCAATCTTGCTGAACGGGCGAGCTGTGAACTCGTGCCTGGTGTTCGCTGCCAAGGCAGACGGAGGCACGATCCTGACAGCCGAGGGACTGTCCACGGGAGAGGCCCTCCATCCGATTCAGACAGCGTTCCTTGACGAAGGGGCCGTGCAGTGTGGCTATTGCACGCCTGGTATGATGATGTCCACCGTTGACTTGCTGACAAGGAATCCTCATCCAACCGAGGCCGAGATCCGGGAAGCACTGTCAGGGAATCTGTGTCGTTGTACAGGTTACGTCAAACAGATCCGCGCTGTGCAGCGGGCAGCAGAACTGATGGAGGAGGGTGGCGCCGATGTCTGATCGAGCCAGAGGTTTCGCAACGGTGGGGAAGAGCTTGCGCAAGGTCGATGGCCGAGCGTTGGTGACGGGAAAGCCGGAATTTGTTGCTGATCTGCAATTGCCCGATACGCTGCATGTCAAGATACTGGGAAGTCCGTATGCGCATGCACGTATTGCGTCCATTGATACATCGGCTGCAGAGGCAATGCCAGGCGTTGCCTGTGTCTTGACGCACGTGAATACGCCGACCACAAGGCACACGACAGCCGGACAGGGATATCCTGAGCCGTCACCCTACGATACGAGGATGTTCGAGAACAAGGTGCGATTCGTAGGTGATCGAGTGGCCGCAGTGGCGGCCGATTCGGAGGCAATTGCCAAAGCGGCACTGAACCTGATTCGAGTGGAGTATGAGGAGCTTCCCGCCGTCCTTTCCATTGACGAGGCACTCGCCGACGGGGCTCCCGTTATTCATGACGAAGCCGACTCAACGGGTATTTACGATGTGGCTCGCAATATTGTGGCCGACGTCGACATCGATGTCGGCAACGTGGAGCAGGGATTCAACGACTCTGACGAAGTCGTGGAAGTGACGTGCGAGACGCAATATGCGCAACACACACCGATTGAGACTCACGTCGTACTGAGCTATCTCGACGGAGCGAATCGGCTGGTGCTTCGCACGAGTACGCAGGTTCCCTTTCACGCGCGGCGAATCGTGGCACAAACCTTGGGCATTCCCATGCATCGGATTCGCGTCATCAAGCCACGCATTGGAGGGGGATTCGGCACCAAGCAGGAGATTCTAATTGAGGACATTGCAGGACTGGTAAGCTTGCGAACTGGCCGCCCTGCGTTGGTCTCGCTGACTCGAAAAGAGGAGTTCGTCGCGGCGCGCACGCGTCATCCAATGCGTGTTCGCGTGAAACTGGGGGCGATGAAGGACGGACGCTTGAACGCCATCGAGATGGAAGCAACATCCAACACGGGTGCCTACGGTGCTCACGGATTGACTGTGCTGGCCAACGCAGGCTCCAAGACGCTTCCGCTCTACAACAAGGCTCCCCATGCTCATTTCTACGGGCAAGCTGTCTACACGAATCTTCCAGTGGGCGGGGCCTACCGCGGCTACGGAGCGACGCAAGGCTACTTCGCTCTGGAAACAGCAATGGACGAATTGGCGGATCGATTGGGAATGGATCCGATCGAATTGCGACAGGTGAATCACATTCGTGTTGGGGAGACGTCGCCGATCTTCGAGAAACTGGGAGAAGGCCGTGAGGGTGTGTCGCAGATCGTGAACAGCTGTGAGTTGCCACGATGCATCGAGATTGGAGCCGAGCGAATCGGATGGGCCAGGAAGAGAGGGAAACGCCTGAAGGTCGGACGTTGGGTCCACGGCCTCGGGATGTCCGTTATGATGCAGGGATCAGGAATCCCCGAGATCGACATGGGAGCGGCCACGATCAAGATGAACGAGGATGGCTCGTTCAATCTGCTGATCGGAGCAACCGACCTTGGCACCGGTTCAGACACCATCTTGGCGCAAATTGCCGCCGAAGTGTTGGGCGTGCCTCTGACCAAGATGCTGGTTACGTCATCGGACACTGATCTCACGCCTTTTGACGTCGGGGCGTACGCGTCTTCAACGACCTACGTGTCGGGCATGGCCGTGCAGCGAGCTGCCGAGCAAGTGCGCGATCAGATCTTTGGTGTAGCTGCTCCGCTGTTGGATGTGGCGATCGATACGTTGTCTCTTCACGACGAGGCCGTGTTCGCGACAGCAGGGAACAGCGTGACCTTGGCGCAAGTGTGCCAACGAGCAATGTATGAATCGAATCAATTCCAGATCGGAGCCACGGCGTCTTGTGTCCCGACGCAATCTCCGCCGCCGTTCTTGGCCAACTTCGCCGAAGTGGCAGTCAACCTGGATACTGGGAAAGTTCGGGTTGTGCACTACGTGGCCGCCGTGGATTGTGGCGTGGCGATCAACCCTCAAATGGCGGAAGGCCAGATGGAGGGATCGGTTATGAACGGCATCGGGTACGCGTTGACCGAAGAGATGATTCTCAGTTCCAAGGGACGCGTTCGCAATCCGTCCTTGTTCGATTACAAGATTCCGGGCATGCTGGATGTGCCCGCTATGGACGTTGTGTTGGTGGAATCGTACGAGCCGACAGGGCCGATGGGAGCGAAATCGGTGGGAGAAATTGGCATCAACGGCCCTATTCCGACAATCGCAAACGCGATCTACGACGCAGTGGGGATTCGGCTGACGGAAACGCCGTTCACGCCGGAGCGCGTGCTGAAGGCAATGAAGGAGGCTTCCTCATAGGAGGTCTCCATTGAACCGTCGAGCGTGGAAGCGATGTCTGACAATAGCTCGATGTGTTTGTGGAAGGGAGAAGGATGAAGGTTTTGGTGGTTACTAGTAGTTCGGATACGAACGGCTTGGCTGCTGTGTGCGGCGAAGCGGCGAGACAAGGCGTAGTGGACGGGAAGAGCCCGGCTCGCGTGATCAATCTCAACGAATTCAACGTCCTGCGTTGTGCGGAATGTGACGACGGATGGGGACCTTGTCGGATCGAGCACCGCTGTCGGTTGGCGGACGACTTCGCGAAACTTCAGGACATGTTCCATGCAGCCGAGGGATATGTTTTTGTGACCCCGGTGATTTTCGGCGAACCGAGCGAAACGTTTAGAGCATTCTTCGCTCGGCTCCGTCGCTGTGAAGCGACGAAGAAAGGGGGAGAGAAGAGCGCACTGACCGGCAAGCCGGCGATCTGTATCGCTGCCGCCGAAGGATCAGGCGACGGTGCTATCCACTGCCTTGCGGAAATGGAGCACCTTGTTCAGCAGCTGAGCGCTCAAGGATTTGACTACATCGCCATTACGCAGCGAACGCGTGAGTACCAGATCGAGACGATTCACGATGGATTGGTGGCGATGTGCACCCCAAAACCGCTACCACAGGCAATGCCGATATCCGCGCGAAAACGATCTCGATCCAACGGGCGATCGAAGCGCCGAATTGGCAGACGGCAATCGTAGACTAGAGCAGTCGCTCCACTGTTAGGCGAGACAGCGATCCGGGGTGACCGACGTAGCGGATGATCCCGTCGCGATCGATGACGTAAGTCTTGGGAATCCCGCCTCCGCCATAGGTATTAAACACAGCATTGGCAGCTGAGTAGGATCCGCGGAGCGTGATCATGGTGTCGTAGTTGTTGGATGCCAGGTAGCTGGTGGCCGCGCTCTGGGTTTGATCCAGATTTACGCCAACAAGGACAACGTCGGCTGCCAACGAACGAGCGATGGTCTCCAATCCAGGCATGGTGAGGCGGCACGGCGTGCACCAGCTGGCCCAGAAATCGAGGATAACTACCTTACCGAGGAAGTCCGACAGGGCTACCTCTTCGTTCTCCAGTGATGGAAGCTGGAAGTCAGGCGCTTGCTGGCCGATGCGAATGCCCACTGCCGTGTTGGTTGAACTAACGGAAGCTGGGTCGGGCGTTTCGGCGCTTGATTCCGTTGCCGGTGGAAGGATTGAATCATTGGCCGATAGCTGGGAGATAACAATGTAGATGAGAAAGCCGATGGCAAGGACGCTTATGAGCAATAGCCCGTAGAAAAAAACCTTCTGCCGTCGATTCGTTTCGTTAGTCATTGAAGTCCTCCCGAGTTGCCCTTTGCTAGCTTAGGCTAGGCAGGTACGATACGACAACAACGTCGAGATTTCATGAGCAGAGCGTGTGGAGGTGAAGGAGAAGTGAGTTCTAATTTGAAATGGAGCATTGGCTCAATCGCGGTGGTGTTGGTTGCCATCTTGGTGATCGTGCTGTGGCCGGTATCCGACCCATTGGCGGGTGTGGAGACGGTGGCTGTGCGAATCGGCGATGAGCCGTCGACTTCTGATGGATTCGATTTTGAGGAAGAGCTGGCTCTGGTGCTCAGCGGGCGCGATATTCGCATTGTGTCCGATGAATCGGCTGCCGATCTTGTGTTGTCGCTCGATGACTTTCGAGTCAATCTGGGAGATATTGAGATCTCATTGACGGATGGAACCTTCCGAGGCAAGGCAAGTGCTGTCTGTGTGGTAACTGACGTGCGAACTGGCGAAACGCATACCATGGATTTTGTGATCCAAATCGAGAATGGCGATGTGCACGCGCAGTTGATCGGCCGCAAGATCTGGGAGTTCTGGAAGTGAGTCCCGCGTGATCGTTGCGGGCGTTTACTTGGAAACCGAGCGCATGATCCTGAGGCGACTAACGGAAGATGACGTCGGCAACCTGTTCGAACTTGACTCCGATCCAGAAGTGATGAGATTTCTAACGGGGGGAGTTCCACACACGCGCGAATTTATTGCCAACAGGGCGCTGCCCTACTACCTCGAGTTCTACGACCAATTCGCCGAACTTGGGTTCTGGGCCGTGATCGAGAAGGCATCAGGAGCGTTCATGGGATGGTTCCATTTTCGTCCCTGCAGAGTCAATCCTGAGGATACAGAATTGGGCTATCGGTTGAAGAGGAGGTTCTGGAGCAGGGGATTTGCCACCGAAGGATCACTCGCGTTGATTGAGAAAGGCTTCCGTAAGCTCGGAGCCAGCAAGGTAGTCGCCACGACCATGTCTCTCAATACGCGCTCGCGCCGAGTGATGGAGAAGGTGGGCCTCCAATTCGAGAGACAATTCGTCTATCCAGGCGCTCCGTTTCCTGGATGGCGAGCCGAGGACTGCTTAGAAGTGAGATACGGACTGACGAGGAAACAGTGGGAGTCGCGAGACACGTAGCCGCTGGCTGCTAGCTGTCTGGGCGATTGACGCGCATCCACTCGTACATCAGAATTCCGCCAGCGATGGACACGTTCAAGCTTTCCGCTCCTCCCCGTTGTGGTAGGCGTATGGTACTGGCAGCCAGTTGCTGGAGTTGCGGCTGCAGCCCCTCCCCTTCGTTCCCCAAGAGCAGTCCGATGGATCCAGCCATGGCGTCACAATCCCACACAGTATGGCCAGCGGACGCATCGGCCCCTACCCATCGTATCCCGGCATTGCGCCCCCAGCTTTCGAGCGTGGCGATATCAGAGAGGCGAACGATCGGAATGGCGAAGATGGAGCCCATCGCAGCGCGAATGGACTTAGGTGCAAACGTGTCGACTGCGGGCTCGATGAGGATGATTGCATCGGCGCCGACGGCATCTGCGGTTCGAATCAGCGTGCCCGCGTTGCCAGGGTATTGGGGACGATCGAGCACGACGAGCAGACGCGGTTGCTTGCCGTCGTCCGAATTCAGTTCGTCCAGCGAATGCAACAAGCTCTTGATCTCAAACGTGCCCACCAATCCTTGTGACAACTCGCGATCTGACAACGTCTCCAGCACACGTTGAGACACGGCAACTTCGCTGGCACCGGCGGCGGTGAGCTCTGTCAGGATGCGCCGAGCCATGTCTGACACGAACAACTCCTCACAGAAGAAGACGTCGAGAGGGCGGATGCGGCTCGCCATCCGTGTGGAGGCCATGCCCTCCACAGCCATCTCCAGAATCTGTAATCCCGCGGCCGCGAATCGGTTTTGTTGAAGGCGGTGCTTCTTCTGTGTCAGCTTCCTAGCGTCAACAATGCGAGGATTGCTTGTAGAGGTGATGACGTCCTTCATGGTGTTTCGTCCTTGACATCGGTTTCCATGCTCATGAGGCTGCTAGTTGTCAACCGGCGAAATGTCGATCCATCCGCAGCCGGGACGCAGCACGATGTCGGCTTGATGGAGCGCGGTGTCGTAGTTCGGTGAGAGCGTGGTGCCGTTGGCTTGAATGTAGTCCGGCGGAACAGTTAGCTCTGTCGACATCGAGCCGCTTACGCGGACGCCAACGTCTGCAGGAACGAGCAGTTCAATGCGCTCGCCAGAGACGTATATCGCGGTATCGCACGTGCTCGGCAGCGTGATCGCACAGGTTTCATCTCCAGCACTGATGTCGACTGCCTTGATCAGACTGTCTGTGAGATCAAGATTCACGATGCCGCTTGTAGTCACGGACAGCGACAACGGGATCGATCCATTGAGATCGACTTCCCAAACGTTGGACGCTTGCCTTGTCGAGAAGAAGAACGGGAACCGGCGATCTGACTCGAGCCGGAACAGGATCTCGTCTGCCTGTTCACGTACGGTTTCAGTCAGATGCTCGCCTCGCCACAGGTTAACTGAGCCACTGATCAGATCTTCTGGGTCCAAGGTGTGCGGTTGCGAACCCACGTTCATTGAGCAATCACGGCACGAAAGTTCGATATCCGCGGTCGTCGCTCCGTTGAGAGGCTGTTGAAACGTTTGGAGTTGGGAATTCCAGGTGTCTGGACTGAAGACGTAGAAGAGAGTGATCCCAGTGGCAACGATTACGCCCGCAGTGATCACGGTTCCGAACACCATGCCAGGAGACGGGCGCTGGAGGAGCGCGTCGACGCCCACAAGAATCAACAGTACCGGCCAGTAGCGCGTTACTTCGGACCAAATTGTGCGATCGATGACACCAAGGTTGCTTAGCAGGAACATGACGCCAAGAAAGATGAGAGCCAGCGGGAACAGCAAGCTGCCGTGGCGCGTACGCTTGGCCATGGCTAGTCTCTTCGAAAGTGCTGCCAGAGCAGGTTCGCTCCGAATCCGATGACAACGATTGGCCATAATCGTGCCAATTGGGGCCAAATCGACCAGTCAACCAATTCCAGCGTGTTCAAGAGCAACACGATGCCAGCGACGATGAACAGTAATGGCAAGATGATTCCACGAAATCGACGATCCGTTGTCATGATGATCTCCCTAGTTTGTCCGGTTCTGAATCCAGCGCCACAAGAACACCAAACCGACCAGGATGAGCAGCGAAGGCCACACCCAGACCCGGGCGACCCAGTTCAGCCAAGTGAATCCTAAGTTGCGCAACAGGAATCCGATTCCCACGACAATGAGTGCTGCGCCCACAACGAGCGATGTGGCGGGTGCAGCAGAACCTGACTTGTCTTGAAGTTCGCTCCCAAGGCTCCGCGCGCGCTTGGCGATCTCGTCAGCTCCCTCCCGTACGCGTTCTCCCAACGATGTGGCGTCCGACTCTGATTGCTCAGGGACCAAAAGCCAAAGAGCAAGATAAGCGGGGATGCCAATGCCGGGAACGACTGCCAGGACGACGAAGAGCAGACGAATCAAATTGGGATCGAACGCGAAGTAATCCCCCAGCCCTCCGCACACACCGCCCAGCATGGTGTCTGTCGTGTTGCGATACAGTTTCTTTGCCATGAGAGCTCCTTCCATGTCGAGTGAAAGCGAGTGTAGCACAAGGTGGTGCGGCGATTCCAAAGGGGGGTTACCCGCCAAACGAGGTAACCAGGATCAGCGTCAAAATGATCATGGGTGAGAGTAGAGACAGCGACCGGCCCAGGATTGGCGTGGCTCGGCGATAGAACAACGCCCGAAACTGAAGCCCTCCAATGCTGAGACTGATAGAGAATGCCAGCCACTGCGTGGCAACTCGCCATCCGACGGAATGTTCTGATCCCGAAGCGGCAAGGACGAGCAGCACAGCGAGGCCAACGCCAGCACACCAAATCAGCGTAAATCCCCACAGCGTGCGGCGCGAAAACACGGGCATGCGCCAGGTCGTCACAGCCGTCCATGCAGCAATGAAGGCGCCTCCTGTGAGCCAGAGGGCGGCCAACTGGAATCCCTGGAGTGAAATGAAGACATGAACTAGCAACAGAATGAAGGCAGCCGATTGAGCGGCAAGCGCGATCGCCAGGCGCCTAGCAACGGCCGAAAATCTCAACGCGCGTATCAACGGAAATTGTCCTCTTGCCATAGGGAAACCCTACACAGAATACACTGCGGGCGAAAGTTCCTTTGTCCCATGCTGAGGCGCGATCGTTGGATTGGCTTAATGCGCATCTTGAGCTAGCATGCGGGAACATGAAACGAGAAGCGCTCATTCTAGATGGCAGTATGGGGGAGGATGCGATGGCGGAGCGATCGCTCGAAGTCGTCGAGAGATGGCTCGACTTCCAGGATTGGAACACAACAACATTGCCTCTGCGAGAGCTAGACATTGCCCCCTGCCTGGGGTGCTTTGGCTGTTGGATCAAGACGCCGGGCGAATGCGTTATCGATGATGCCGGGCGCGATGTGGCACGCAGCATCGTTGGCAGCGATCTCGTGGTCTATTTGACTCCGATCTTGTTTGGCAGCTACTCCCATGAGCTAAAGAAAGCGTTGGATCGCTCCATCTCCATCATTTCGCCATTCTTCCGCAAGGTGCGTGGTGAAGTGCATCATAAGAAACGGTATGCCCGCTACCCTGATCTGGCTGCCTTCGGATGGAGCGAGCGATTGGCTGATGCTGATATCTTTGAGACCCTCGTGCAACGAAACGCCATCAACATGCACACTCGCAAGGCAGTTACAGAGGTGTTCGCGATCGGTCAGGGTGCAGATGCGATGGAGAAGCGAATACAGCGTGCTCTTGGGGAGGTGGCAGGCGGATGACCGATCCACAACGCGTGGTCCTGCTTGTTGGAAGTCCTAAGGGTCTCAACGCCGGCAGCTCAGTCCGACTGGGGCGAGCTATCACGGCTCCGCTGGAGGAAGCAGGATGGCACTGCGATGCCTTTCATCTGCACGCAGCCATTCGAGCCGAAGATGCGATGTCTGACCTGCTCGTGTCTTTAGACGCGGCCAGTCTTGTCGTGCTTGCTGCCCCGCTCTATGTCGACAGTCTGCCCGCGCCAGTCATCCATGCGATGCATGAGATCGCGCTTCATCGAGCCGAAGTTACTGATGGAAGAACTCCTCGATTCCTGTCCATCATCAACTGCGGCTTCGTGGAGCCTTGGCAGAACGAGGGGGCTCAACAGATGTTGGAGCTGTTCTGCGGTCGAGCGAAATTCGAATCAATCGGCGCTCTCTCACTGGGAGCAGCGGGCGCGATGAATCGCAATGTACGCAAAGCACTCCAGTTGGTCGTTGAGGCGCTGCACGACGACGTTCTCATTCCCAACATCGTTGGCGAGCTGCTGAGTCGCCGCGTGATCCCACAATCTCTCTACATCCTAGGTGGGAATGTGATGTGGAAGCGACAAGCCAAGCGCAATGGTGTGCGCGATCAGATCAAGGCACAGCCTTACAAGCGCACTTGACTGCAAACTTGCTGGCCGGAGACACGCGGATAACGCGGCTTCTCTCAGGACCGTACCGTACGGTCCCTACAATGACGCGGGCCGCGGGCCGCCACGCGCAACGCAAGCGAACAACCGAGGGAAGAAAACAGGAGGCACATAGGACTGTGGCCCAGCGCACGCAACGATTTGAGGATCCGACTCTTGAACTTGCTGTCAGAGCAGCTCTTTCGAAACCGAGAGGTGGCCTCTTGAAGGAGGACCTCCGACGGCTTACGTCACTTCAGGCAGGGGACCGGGGCATCAGATCTATCAACGGACTCCAGCCGTGTGTCAATCTCAGTTCGCTCAGTCTCTACTGGAACCGGATCTCCGACCTGAAGCCGCTGTCTCGTCTACACAAGCTTGAAATGCTGCTCTTGCAGAAGAACGAGATCTGCAGTCTCTTGGCCCTCTCTGACCTGTCTAGCCTTTTGCATCTCTCTCTGAGCGGCAACTGCATTGCCGATCTCGCCCCGCTCTCAGGTTTGCCGCGTCTCTATTCTCTTGGTCTCGGCGACAATCGTGTTGTGGGCCTCACACCACTGTCCAAGCTGATGTCTCTTGAATCGCTCCAGCTGGACAACAACAGTGTCGCCAATTTACAGCCTTTGCGCGGACTGCCAAGACTCTCAGCGCTCTCCCTCCGGGCGAATCAGCTTGAGAACGTGGCCCCGCTATCTGCACTGGGCGGCCTTCGCACGCTCAACGTTTCAGAAAACCGAGGCTTGCGTGCCGATCCTTTGTCTGAGCTGACACAAATCATCTCGCTGAAGTTGGACTGTAACGGAATGACCGATCTTGCTCCTCTGTCCGGTCTGACCCATCTCCGAGCACTCAGCCTGAATTTCAACGGGATTGCAGATCTGCATCCATTGGCGGGCTTATCTGGGCTTCGCATGCTTGAGTTGAGGGGTAACTGCATTGTGAATATCGCGCCGCTGTCCACCATGACGAATCTTGTCTGTCTCGTGCTCGATCAGAACCAGATCGTTGATCTGACGCCGCTCTCCGATTTGCGACATCTGCACCATCTCCGCGCCAACTACAATCGCATCACGGGCATTGCGCCGCTTCTGCGATGTGACGGGCTAAGAAGACGCTCGACAGTCATGTTGAAGGGCAATCCGGTGGATACACGTCGTGCAGGTACGGCCAGCAAGACCATCGCTGCCCTCGGCGAGAGGGGAGTCAGAGTGGTGGCCCTATAGCCGTCCATGCTGCGAAAGCGCGGAACCGCGCGCGGAACTATCGGCGTGCGCTACACCATCGGGGAAATGGCCCGTCCTTGCCATGTTCCGCACTTCGCATGAGGTTTGCCAGATGTCATTTGCACGGAGTTTCCTCGTTAGCTAGAGTATTCTGGCTGCGCAGGGAGGTTCGAAAAAACCATGGGAAAGAAGCTCGCTTATGTCCAAGCACTCGCTGCCGGACAGCTTGGGTCATGGATCCGTCAGTGTCGCGTTGGTCAGGATGCCAGTCCGCAACGAACAGCGGGTCCGCTTAGCCTTGCAGCTTTGGCCCAGTACGCCTCGGCGCTTGTATTGTCGGATGGACTCATCTTGACAAACGGGCCGGACGACTGCCGTGACATTGTGCCCGACTGGGCGTTCACGGGATGGACACAAGCCTACGACGCCATCGAAGAGATCCTGTCAAGTCTTGATTATGGGCTGACGGACGTGTGGCCTTGTGCAGATCAAACGCTCCGGCAGCTTTACGAAGCGCTGGCGGACTTGCCGTGTGTGACCGTGGGAGACCATCTAGGACACATCCAGGATCCGTATCTTGAGATCCAGAATTTTCTTGCTTGGGAGTTCCTTCTGCGCCTCCCTCGGCCGGTACGTCGGGATGGTACAATCACGACGGATCTGAACGTTACAGACGTCGTGCGAAGCGTCGGCGGCTTGATGGCGCGTGTCTTGGTCGAAACCCGGAGGTTTCCCGCAACAAATCGCATTGAAGACGAACCCATCCGCCAGGTCCTTGACGCTGTAGCTGAAATCCAGTTTCCCCTCATCCTGCCAGCTCTCATGTCAAGGATAGATCGCAAGGGGCAGTTCCTCACGGAGTTGGAAACGATGCGCAGTGAGTTCGCACGCGTGCGTCAGCACATCGCGGATATAGAAAGGCTGCTGTCCGCGGCCGCGCGGGGCGAAGATACAACGCGAGAGCTGCGTTTGCTACTGCAGGCCTACCAGCAGGAGCTCAGGAAAACAGCGGGCGAAGCCGTCTCTCCACCCGCTCCGATTGAACTTGCCTCTGGCCTTTGGCTCACGGCCGGTGCAGGCGCCACACGTTGTTCGGAGGAGCGACACCAGAGCGCGGTTGAATTCTTTGCCCATTGGGAGCTTCGCATGTTGGCCAGGTGGCCTCGAGAGTGCGCACGTGGGGCCGTTGTGAAGCTACGAGATCTGTTTGCAACGCATGGGACAGACGAGAGTTGGCACGTGAGCGCTCAGATGCTCCAGGCCGCCGGGGCGATTGCCTGGTATCCGCTTCGTTCGGCGGATCACAACCTGTAGAGTTCCTGGGAATCTCCGATTGCGAAGCGCTGATCCCCCACTTCCATGAGGTCGCTGGCTGCCGATTGTCCTAGCCTCCAGGGCGACGCTGCAACTTC
>Ga0272441_10004608_pt1 | contig 24746 bp, 18 predicted proteins | sample SSMProp6N_FD_193582 | JGI IMG/M metagenome (GOLD analysis project Ga0272441, IMG submission 193582) | Marine sediment archaeal communities from Little Sippewissett salt marsh, Falmouth, MA, United States - SSM-Prop-6N | ecosystem: Environmental > Aquatic > Marine > Wetlands > Sediment ...
GTAGCCAAATCTGATTACGAGATCGGGCGTCATCGGGAACCTGATCCTGTAACGGCGGGTGTTGTCCTGACCTGATTTAAACACGCCGCGTCCCAGTTCGCTGTCGAGTTCAAAATCAACAAGGGTGGCAACGTCTGCATTTGTTCCCAGGCAGTCCGCGAACTGTTTGTACGGATTAATGTTAGCCGTCAGCTCTCCCACCGACGCATTAGCGAATTTCCCTTCTATGTATCCGAACACCCCGTTTCCGGAAAACTCCGACGGGTTCCACCACCTCGTGTACCCGTCCGCGTTCAGAAGCCGTGTCTCGTCATCATCCTGGAACATCAGCCCCGCAAACTCCCATGTGCCCGGCGCGAGAAGAATTCCCTTTACATCGAACCCGGAGAATCTCGGCTGAGATTCGAATGGGTGCTTAAGCGTGATATCGAACGTGTAAATACCATTCGCCGGGTCATGCTCCGATGGAACTCCCGCTACCCCGAGCCCGAACGTCGCGTTTATCACGCCGGTTAAATTAAGGTGCCAGGAGGCGGTTCGGGCTTCAACACAGTTCACTTCACCGGTCCCGGTGTTGAACTCGACCAGGTACATCCCCCCCATGTTGTGCGGCTGCGACGCGTTTCTCGCAACCCCGACCTGCTGAGATGTACCGGTCGCCCCCGGCGTTACCGGATTACCCTGGCATGCGGTAAGTAACAAAATCCAGGCTATTGCAGGCAATAAGGAAAGAAGATTCCGACTCATTTTTAGTAAGCCTCCTTGGCTGTGTTCCACGTATTAATATCCTTTCAACCAGACATATTCTTTCAATCCACTTTTCATCAATTATCATCGTGTCCTGCGGGTGTTATTTATATACAGAAAAAGCCCGGCAGATGCCGGGCTGAGATCAATATCTATTTTAAGTGTAACCTTAAATTCCGCCCTGCGGAATTACCCACGGGCTCATGGCTGTCTCGCGTCGATTCATGATAATTCCATGCTCGGTGAAATCATCGATCGACTGGCTGAGCGCGTCTATGCTCTGAACCTGGTACTTGACCGTAAAGGCGCTGTACGCCCCCTCAAGCCACGGAAGCGGAATACCGAAGTCGGCCGTATCGACATCAAGCATGCCCTCCGGCATCGTGATATCCCATACCGGGCCGCCATCGATCGCAACCGCCTGTATCCTTACCAGATGCGGAAGAGCGGGTACCGGGTCGGTCATCGCGAAGGTCGGAAGCGAGAGTCCCGAGAATCCTCCCTCGGCGCTGAAGGTCGGCACACCGCTGAAATCAATGTCGGGACCCGGTGACGCGTAGTGCCACGTCCTGTGGACGATATCGTACGAACCGTTCGGAAGCTCCATAATACCAGCGATTACCGCACGATCCTCGTTTCCCGGGCCATCAAACCACGGGCACCTGTAATCCAGGTCGGCGATATCCTCGCCCATCAGGTTGGACTTGGGTCCGAGCGCAAGATAGAGCTCATCCTCGCAGTAGATCGCGGTCGGAATTACCATTACTCCATAATCTCCCGCGAAGTCCTCTTCGTCGAACGAGTCAGCCGGGATGCTTGCCTTACCAAGGCAGAGTCCGTCGGGGCCCGCTTTACTTTCGAAGTAAACGCCGTAATACCTGTTATCTCCCGGCCAGAGTGGTTCGAAGTCCCACGCGAAATGGCTCATCATCCAGAATGATGGTATTGCCGGTGGAATCTGCGGACCATCGTCTCCAAGCTCAACGCCGCCAAACAGGAAGCTTGAGAATCCGTGCTTTTTAAATGGTGACACCGGAAGGTTGAATTCCATGAATTCCGGGTTGAATAATGTTGGTGATGTGTACGTGATCTCGGGTATCAGTGTGTCAGAGTAGAACGCCATGTTCTCCTGTCCAAGACTCTGTGCGATCCCGAATATGTGCGAGTCCTGCTTGATCTGGAAGACGTTCTCCACCGCAAGCGAGATCACATTCGCGCTCGTCTGCACTACCGTAGCGAGCGAGTATCCCGGCACGTACACCGTCACGGTCAGCGGGAACGCCGCGTTGCTGTACAAGCCAACCGAGTGTACCTCGATAAGCGATACCGGTCCGCTGTCACAACTGACTACCGCGGATGCCTCGAGTGGTTCACCCGTCTCCCTGTCCCAGACGTGGAGTGCGAACTCATCGGCCCCGAGGGTTGTCGCGGTCAGCACACCACCACCGGATTCCATGAGATAGTGAAGAGCCTCCCCAAGCTCGTCGACCGCTGCCGTTCCCACGTTGGGCGACGGGACGAGGGATGTGCTCTCGTCGTTTTCGTTCAGCACATCGGTCGATCCGTCATCCTGGTCAACCGGACCTGCGATCGTATCGTCTACCGTGTCCGGAGCTACCGGACCGTTGTTACTGCATGATACCACCGCGGGTATCAGTACAAGGCATATCATGAATACCATTATTGCGGATATGTTTCTTTTCATTCCTGACATCGTGCTTCCTCCTTCATGGAGCATCATAATAGTCTTGGAATTCCGCGATCGTTCATATACTATTGAACTTAAAACCCATTAATGCTTCACCATTTTTAAAGTGTGTTTAAGAGGTATTCGATCCTCCTGATGACATGATTTTCAGCCTCTCAGTTAATGAAAAATGTCCCATCCCTCTGACCGGAACCACTATCTGACAGTACCAACATCAGGAAGTAATGACAAATATAGGCATTTTCTGGCTGTAAAATAATTGTTAGAAATCCTGTATCCGAAGAAATTCTATGTATGTTTTGCCAAAAATCCTTGACAAAGCAATATAATTACATTTAATATACTCCATAGGTTCTTAATAAGATTTAATTGCCTGGACACGGGCGCTCTCGACTCCCCGGGAGGACCACTTGGAGCAAAGTACTAATCCCGGAGAGAGACTGAGGACCAACCTATCGTGTCACAGGGAACCCTTATCGGGATCGATCAGCTGGTCCTGGGCGCTACCACGTCGTGCGACCTTCTCGACCTCGACGGTATTGTTGTCGTGCCCACGGGGACCACGATCACTCCCGCTCTTCTGAAACAGATCAAGGATTCCGGAATTATCGGACTCATCGCCGGACGTGCCGACTACGTCTCGCATGTTGTCGCGCCCAGAAAACCGGCGCTTGAAGTGATCGCGTCGCGCATCTCCGAAATGCAGAAACGAAGCGGGATCACCGGGTCGCTCTCGCAGAGCACCCTGACATACGCGCGTGGCCTTCTCTACGATTCCTGCACACGCATGGCCACCAACTCCCTTCCGGATATCGAGGAGCTCGACAACCTCGTGAGGAAAATCCTCCACGACACCGAGCTTCTGAATTACGCGCCCCTCCCTGAACCGCGTCCCGTCCAGGACTCAATCTACGAACAGCTCATCGACAGCGCGATCGACATGGCGATCCAGATCGCGTGGCATATGCGCCGTAACCAGGAAAACCCCGACGACATCAAAGGTGCGACCCTCGGCGCTCTTCTCCACGACGTCGGCCTGCTGCATATCGCGCGCGAGGTTGTCGAAAAACGCGGATCGGTTACCCGCCGCGAGAGAAACGAGATCCACCGTCACCCATACTTCAGCGTGCGCTCGATCGCACGGCTTGGAGATTCGGTCCCGCAGATCGCACGCGACCTCATCCTCATGCACCACGAGAACGTCGACGGAACCGGCTATCCGCTCAAAAAGAAAGGCCCGACGATCCCGAAGATCGCGAAACTCGCGAGGGTGATCGACTCCTACATCGCGCTCGTAAGCCCGCGACCACACCGTCGGAGCATCCCGCCATACCGCGCGCTCAATATCCTGCTTTCAGACGCGGGCCGGGCGTTCGACCGTACAATTCTCCGCGATTTTATGACGCGCATCGGTATCTACCCGCTCGGAAGCGCGGTAGTGCTGTCGACGAACGAGATAGGGGTAGTTGTGGGAATGGGCAAGGGCGGGCCGATGAAGCCTATCGTCGATATCTACTTCTCGCAGCATCACCAGTTCTCGCAGACGGCGCAGAGGGTGGATTTAGGCCGCGAACGTCTAAAATACGTCCAGCGCGTCGTCTGAAATATGTCTTGCGGGTTCTTTGAAGTATGTCTTGCGGGTAGTGTAAATTATGTCTGGCGTGTCGTTTGAAATATGTCAACCGGGTTGTTTAAAATATTTATGGTGGGAAGTGTAAATCCTGCTTATCCTTCCCTGAAACCCCGAAACGCCGCAAATATTTCCTGCTCTTTGTAATGATTTTCATTCCCCGCCGCCCTTTCACAGAATTTTCAGCTTGGTTTTTTATTCTATTTATAACTACTTTTTAATTTTATAATATGCACTGCCAATCCGACCAATCCCCTGATATCAACTTTTCTCCAAATAAAACTACTTTTTCATATCTTAAAGGATTTCTCGCCAATATGTAGCCCAGCATCTCCCTTGCCGAGTGTGGGTGCGCTTCAAAGGTCAGGAGTGCCGTGCTGACTATCCATCTTTCATTAGATACAAACTAAAATTAGTGACCTGAAAATCCTTTTAGTTAAACCGGGATACTTCAGTAATTGGCTTCTTATCACATTCTCATGTTAGAATAGATTTCTCTTACTGATGCAGGTTTCGATTGGGCATGTAGGACAGGTATGTTTACCAATATCGATTTTAAAATTACAGTTCAAAATTGACCTTTGGGAGACAAGGCAGTGAATAAAAAAAGGGTAATAATTTATTCAATTGCGGCTATAATTATCATATTGATCTACGCTGTCCCGAAGTTATACATGCATTATACAGAATTGATCTTTGATACGAATACACAAGTTGCATGTGTAGTTTCCAGCACGCTGGATTTAGACAAACCGATAAACAGGATAAATCGACTGGATTTATTATCATTGAAGAGCCTGACTCTGGGTTCCGAATCGGGACCTATCTATTCAAGAGATGTATATTCATTAGATGACTTGGAGTTCTGCACCAGCCTGGACACCCTTTCAATCTGTAATGGTAGACAAATTGAAGACTGGTCTCCAATCAGTGGTCTTCACGGTCTCAATGATCTACACATAACACAATCTGCTCTTAGTGACATCTCATTTCTGGCGGATCTTCAGAGTCTAAGGCATTTAAACCTTTCCAATAACAGCATCACTGAAATATCTGCAATTTCAGAATTAACACATCTAACAGAACTTGACCTTACACACAATTATTTTCATGATTTATCTCCCTTGTCGAATTTGAGAAGGCTGACTATATTGAAGCTTGGGTCTGATCCATTATCTCAATTTGGATATCAATGGACGGGTCCGAAAAACGAACAGGGCCACATCTACACTTATCTCAATTTAGAAAGCCTATCATCATTAACAAATTTAAGAGAATTGGACATTAGCTATTCTTTTATCAGTGATATTGAATCGATATTGGAACTATCAAATCTGGAAATTCTTGAAATTTCCGGATGTCCATTAACTTCTTACTCTGAGGAAACTATAATCCCGAAACTGCTAGAGATGGGCGTTGATGTGAATTTTGCCAGACCTGACGACACCATATATGAATCAGCAGGTATTGACAGAAATTAGTCTGTTTAACCCGGCCTGTACACACCCTTGCCGGGTTGCTTTCTTGATAAAAAAACCCGCGACCTGGTCGCGGGCTGGTGTCTTCACTTATTAATACTGATTTTACGCTCTATTGACTCCCTTAACTAAAACTCGAACTCCGTACCGATCCCCTGCTTCTCGGCTTCGTCCATTACCGCCTTGCCGACCGACATGTCCTGGATCGCGAGCCCGACCGACTTGAACAGCGTTATCTCATCGTCGCTCGTGCGACCCTGCACGACACCGTTCACGACCTCGCCGAGTCCGCCTGCCGCCTGGTCCCATGACCATTCGCCCGCCTCGGCGGGGATGATAAAATCGCCGGCCTCGGCTTTGCACGCGTCCACGTGATCGCAGATAACCCGAGCCTTCTGGACCGTCAGCGTGTCAAGCTCGCGCGCTCCCGGCGAGTGCGACCCGATTCCGCTGATGTGCGTACCCGGTTTGAACCAGTTACCGTCCACGATCGGCTTCGGCGCCGACGTAGCGAGCACTACGATGTCCGACTCCCCGACCGCCGCAGCGGGATCGTCCGCCTGCACGACCGGGACACCGATCTTGTCGGTGATATCCTTCGCGAACTTGTCCTTTATCTCCTGCGTGTCGATCGAGTAGGTGTAGATTTTCTCAAGCGGACGCGCCTCGTGCACCGCGAGCACCTGCGTGAACGCCTGCACGCCGGTTCCGAAGATCGTCAGCACCTTCGCGTCCTCGCGCGCCATGTACCTGCATGACACACCCGTAACCGCGCCTGTGCGCATCGCGGTAAGGAAACCGCCCTCCATGATCGAGATCGGGAATCCGGTGCTCTCGTCAAGGAGAATGTACGTACCCAGCGTAACCGGGATCTGAAACTTGTTCATGTTCTCCGGGTACACCGTGACAACCTTCGCGCCGAGTGCTGCGAGTCCGGGAATGTATGCCGGCATGAACAGCGCGATTCCACCCTTGCCCTCCGGCTTGATCGGAGTTCGCTGCGGCATTACTGCGCTTCCGGCCGCGAAATCCGCGAACGCTTTCTCGACCGCGTCCATGCACGTCCCCATCGTGAGAAAACTCTGAATATCCTTCTTTGTTAAAAGTCTTGTTTTCATCTCTCTGCCACCTGTCTGGTTTGGTTGATTTAAAACTTATATAAATACTGCTGATATTCCTCCAGTTTTCACTTTAACCGGCTACTCCGGATCCAACCCGCTTTTTGATGAACGCCTCGATACGATCGAACGCCTGTTCGAGGATATCCTCCTGCGGGAGGAACACGACACGGAAGTGACGCGTGTCGGGTTTCTGCCCGAATCCGTCGCCATGAACCACCACAACGCCGGTCTCGCGTATCATCTCCGAGATAAATGTTGTGTCCGATTCCTCGATGTGAAGCCGCGGGAACGCGTAGAACGCGGCTGTCGGTTTCACGCTTGACACGTTTGGCATCGCGTTAAGTCGTTCATATGTGATGTCCCGCCTTCTCCTCAACTTCTCCTTCATCTCGACGATGTGATCGTGCGGGCCCTCAAGCGCAGCCTTGATCGAATACTGAAGCGGTGTCACCGCGCAGAGTCGGGATCTCAGGAACTTGTTGATGGCATCGACGTAGTCCGACAGCATTTCCTTCTTACCGGTCACGACAGCCCACGCGATGCGAAATCCCGGCACGAGGTATGATTTCGAAAGACCGTTCATCGAGATGATCGGCGCTTCGTCCGAAAGCGACGCGATCGAGATACTGTCATCGCCGTCCAGCACGAGCTTGTCGTAGATCTCGTCGGCGAACACCACGATGTTATTCTCGATAGACAGCTTCACGATCTCCTCGAGGACCTCCTTCGAGTAGCGTGAACCTGTCGGGTTATTCGGGTTGATGAGAACGAGGGCACGGGTCTTCGGGGTGATCTTGCTTTTGATATCGTCGATGTCCGGTTCCCAGTTATTTTCCTCGTCGAGGAAATACGGAACGTTCACCGCGTTCAGTTTCGCGAGTACCGCGGTGTAGAGCGGGTAACCGGGCGAAGGAAGAAGGATTTCATCCCCCGGATTCGCGAGCGCGGTCAGACACAACTCGATACACTCGGAAACCCCCGATGTGATGAAAAGGTCTAGCCAGTTATCGATACCCTTGCGACGCACCTCGTTCGCCACCGCGTCACGCGCTTCCTGCACACCCGACGAGTTCGCGTAGCCGGTGTGGTTGTCCAGCATCGCCTGGTACGCGGCCTCGATCATGTGCCGCGGTGTTTTGTAGTCGAACACCATCGGGTCACCGATGTTCAGGTACAGAAGCTCCTTACCGGCATCCTTCGCTTCGTTTGCGAATTTCAGGATGTCGCGGATTGCATACCTGACTTCCAGGGTTCTGTCAGCGGGTTTGATCATGTCTAAATACCCCTTTCGTAGACATTTATCCGAATTAAAGGGAAGGAATGCCAATTTTACTTTGGTTTGGGCGAAAATCAACCATGATATGAAAAAGGACAGCAATCGTGCGGGAGTTAACGACGTAATCGGCAGGTACCTGCGCGATTACAGGTATGATGCGATCAGGCTTAATCAGTTGTAATCAAATCAACAAAAGGGTATATTTCCATGTTATTAAGGTGTAACAGTACAGAAAATCGTTACACCATTGATATTATATTAAGTATAAGCAGATAGAGCGCACCTGTTGGTATCCGGGGTGATAAACGATGAAAATCGAAGAATCCACGCTCGGGAATGCCACCGTGCTCACTCTCATTGGCGATTTTGACAGCAGGAACGCAAAGGAATTCGAGGACCTGCTGTCAGGTCTGTTTGAGCAGGGTAAATGCAACATTGTAGTTGACCTCACGGAGGTCGGCTACATGGATTCGAGCGGTAGTGCCGGACTGGTGTACGGCATGCAGGCCTGTGGCAGGAACAACGGCGCATTCAGGGTTGTCAGTAACAACTCTTTTGTCGACGGACTGCTTGATGGCCTGAAGTTGCACCGTGTGATGGAAATATATAATAATGTTGACGATGCCGTGAAGTCAGTTGTTGAAACCGAATGATAAGATAATCGGCTGCACTTCAGGTCAATAAGTCATTTTGTTTCCGTTACACGTATACCATGACGGATAAACGATAATATGCAGATTGACCAAACTACCAGCGGACCTGCCACTGTGCTCTCCCTCACGGGGGACCTCGACAGCTTCAGCGTCAACTACCTCAAGGAACGCCTTACAAGGCTTTTCGATGACGGTGTCTACAGGATCGTCATAAACCTCACGCACGTCGATTTTATCGATTCGGCCGGACTCGGACAGCTCGTGTCCGCGCTTAAAATCTGTTACCACCACTCAGGCGGAATCGTACTAGTCGGCCCGAACGAGACTATCATCGACCTTCTCAGGATCACCAAGTTGAAGGATGTTTTCAAGGTCGCTGAGTCGGTCGAGGATGCGGCGACACTGCTAGAGGAATAATCACGCCTCACTGTAAAGTCTCTCAACTAACCTGTCGATATCAGACCGGATATCCTCTGCAATTCCATCGTGCGAACCTGCATTCCTCTTTAGTTCATGAAGGTCCTTAGAATAAACCGCAAGTGCGGCGTCATTCAGTGCGGATGGTGGAATCGGCATGAAATTTAGCTGCGATATCCGAAGGTATGGAAACAGGCTGTCATCGAAAGCGAAGAGCTGCACAAATATCCGTCTGAACATCTCCGAGTTGATAAGCGCACACAACGAGTGACGATTAAAGCCTTCTCCGTAAAGAATATACAGAGTGTTAAGGGCAAGCATGGGCGGCGATGAAACCGCAGCAATCGGATAAGGCGCTACCCTACGCACGAGAAGTTGCGAATCACCCGACCAGAGTTCCTCCGATTTCAAATTTTCTCTGCGACGCCGGTGAAGATTAAATAAGTACTTTGCCCCCAACCGGAATTCTGATACACCTTCGCCTGTCAATAACTTCCGAAATCCCTTCGATCCCCGACTTCCTGCAGCCACAATCCGCTCATCCGATTTACCGGTCTCTAACCCTCGCGCGATCTTTACACGGTCTGAAAGACGGCACAGCCTTCCCGTATCCATCCCATCAAGTATTGGTGTCAGAAATTTACCGTCAGCGCGATGTGAAAATATTATATTCGGCAGACGATTTATTAACGGCTTTGATATCTTCCCCGTTTCCAGGATCTCGCCGCCCTTTTTCCCCACGCCAATGCTCCTGACACGCTTCCCTGTCGATAGCCCCCTTCTCACAAGCAGAAGCCCCGCCTCTACTCCCGGATCACTGAAAGCCTTCCCGGCAGGTCCGAATTCCAGAAGATCATACTCCATTACAATCTGCCGCACACGAATGTAGTTCTCAGCGGAGAATATCGGACTCGGAATTATATAAGCGAGAATTCCGTCAGCGGTGAGTAGATGACGAAGCCCGAGTTCAATAAACGGCGCGGAAATATCCCACTGCCCATGCACGGTTTCGTAATGGGTTTTTAAAAACTCCTTCGTCGCCGATGGAATGCCGCGCTTTACGTTACGATACGGGGGGTTACCGATTACGATATCGAATTGATTTTCTTCAGGTGTTTCGAGAAACTCCCTGAGTGAATCACCAGTCTGAATGTTTTTTTTCAGGATCGGCCATACCTTTTCGTCGCAACCCGATTCGAGCCAGAGTGAAAGCCGTGCAATATGTACGGCATCAGGATCACTGTCGATACCATGAATACATGATTCCAGAATTTCCCTCGACGATAATCCTGGCAATGCTTCTGTTAACTGCCTGTACGCTTCTATAAGAAACGCGCCACATCCGCACGCGGGATCGATTATTCGTGGTGCGCTGTCATCCTTACTCCTGTAATACCCAAACGATGATGATACGAGGTATTTTGTAATATGCTGGGGAGTATAGAAAATTCCGCCCCTGCGCCTTCGCCCCTGTTTGGCGGATGACCCTGCCTCATCTACCAGGAACTCGTAAAGGACACCCGGAAATGTCGCATCAGGTTTCGTCCCATTTAAGATTCTTTCCAGTTTCCTCAGTTTATCGCTGCCTGCTGCCCTCCTGGTTCCGGGTGCGTTACCTCCCGCCATAATACGTATTACGCTCTCGACAAGCGCAACCCGGTTTCCTTGAAATAATGGAAGAATTTCCTCCCGGATTTTCCTGACTATCTGTCTCATTCGACTGAGTGCAGCATCTACTTCCTTATATCGATGTAAATCTCGTAATCATCGACCGACACACGCCTCGATGGCCTCGGTACCGGAGTGTACGGTGACCATACCTCATCCGGCAGCATATCGTACCATTCCCCGAGCCGTTCGACATCCGCCGCGTAATCGTACGCCTCCCCAAGCGACACTCTTTCATCTTTATTAACATCCGCAGCCCCATGCGCTTCTTCATCCGCACCAAGCGCGTCAAGAAACAGCTCCATCCAGCCACCGTAACATGTTTCGTCGCTTCCCGCGGACACATAAACCACGTCGGCGCTTCCGACGAACTCAAGATGATCGGATGAGTAACATCCCTCGATCAGAACCACAACGGTTGCACCCTCCGGAAATTCCTCGACCGCTGCGTTCAGTTCAATCGCCGTGAGTTCACCATCCAGAAGATATCCCTTCGACATGTGCGTTACGAACGCGATTAATACAAGATCGTTTTCACCCGTGACCTGTGCTGTATCAGATATGGCTGACAGGACACTTTCAGCAGAAACCGTGCTTTCACAATACTGCGCAAAAGGCTCATCGTTCCCGGTACACTTAATGCTTTCCCCACTCCATCCACTCTCAGTAAGTATATCTCTTAAAACCGATGCGCTTCCGGGTGCTACCGACTGCACGATCACCGCATGGCATTCGGCTGGCTGAACCGTAACGCATCCGCAGACTATTAAAGTCAGTAATAATGCAATTCCGGTTATTCTGGAAACGTGCTGCATAGTTACATGCCATTAATCAATAAAGCCCTTCGATCCGAAGGGCTGAATTTTTCGTCTGGTTGATGCTCCACTTCTTCTATAGCAGGAATTCAGGATGCTCGAAATGCGAGCACACCTCGTTGATCTCGCTCTTCACTTTCGCGATCTCTTCATCGTTCTTGATGTCATCAAGCACTCTCTTTATCCATTCCGCGACCTTGCTGAACTCGTCCTCGCCGAATCCGAGGGTCGTCATGAACGGGCTTCCGAGACGGATTCCGGAGGTCTGCATCGGTGGACGCTCATCTCCGGGCACCATGTTCCTGTTGCAGCAGATTCCCGCCTTTATAAGAGCTTTCGCAGCCTTGTTCCCGGAATAACTCCTGTCTTTTAAGTCAACAAGAAGCAGGTGAGTATCGGTTCCGTCCGAAACAAGCTTGAAGCCCTGCTTTATCATTTCGTCGCCGAGGAACCTTGCATTATCAACAACCTTCTGGGCGTACTCCCTGAACTCCGGCTGCATGCAGAGCTGGAAGCAGACTGCCTTCGCCGCGATCTCGTTCAGGTGCGGACCGGCCTGGATTCCGGGGAACACCGCCCTGTCGATATCCCTGCCCCTATCCTCTCCGGCAAGAATGAGCGCACCCCTCGGACCGCGAAGCGTCTTGTGGGTCGTGGTCGAAACAACATCCGCGATTCCGACCGGCGTCGGATGGGCTTTACCCGCTACAAGTCCCGCGAAGTGACTCATGTCCACAAGAAGAAGCGCGCCGACCGAGTCGCAGATCTCCCTGAATTTCGCGAAATCAACCTGACGCGGGTACGCGGTCGCGCCGGCCACGATCAGCTTCGGCTGGAACTCCTTCGCGTCGGATGCGAGCTTGTCGTAGTTGATAATCCCGTCCTCGATATTAACGCCGTACGGCATGAACGTGTAACGCTGACCGGAGAAATTGACCGGGCTGCCGTGCGTAAGATGGCCGCCGTTCGCGAGGTCCATCGCCATCACGTGATCGCCGCGTTCGAGGAACGCGTAGTAAACGCACTCGTTCGCGGGCGCTCCGGAGAAAAGCTGGACGCACGCGTACTCGGCTCCGAAAAGCTCCTGCGCGCGCTCGATCGCGAGACGCTCGACTTGGTCCATTATCTGGTTACCTTCGTAGTAGCGTCCGTCACGGTCCCACTCCCGCACATAGTCCGCCTTCTTGCGCCGGGCGTACGGGAATCCTTCCGCGTACTTATGCTGAAGCGGCGCACCGGTCGCCTCGATAACCGCACGGGTCGGGAAATTCTCGCTCGCGATAAGCTGTACGGTGCTCATCACGCGATCGTATTCCTGCTTTATAAGCGAGTGGACTTCAGGATCAACTTCTCTCAGCGGTCTGTTCATCTCTAACCTCTTTAGGGTATATATCGGGATTAAAAACCACGCCGTGGCGTGGATGATCAAGTATACAATTTTAGGACGACTTTTTAAAGATAATAATCCTCGCGTTACCCGGAACTCCTAAACCGGGTCTTACTGATATTATAAATGCCCGGGAGGACCCGGGCATGATTGGTTTCATTTATTTTACGATCTCATTACCGTCGCGGCGGAGCCATGATCTCCTCGTCGTCAAAATCGGCGGGATTGATCTCAACCTCTTCGTCCACAACCTCCTCCGGTTCCTCCTCCTCTTCGGAGTCGGCAACGAAGAATCTGAAATCGTTGCGACCGGTTCCGACCGGGACAAGCCGTCCGATAATTACGTTCTCCTTGAGTCCCCGCAGGGTGTCAACCCTACCCTCGATCGCGGCGTTCGTCAGGACCTTCGTTGTCTCCTGGAAACTGCACGCAGAAAGGAAGCTCTCCGAGAACAGGCTAGCCTTTGAAATTCCGAGAAGCACATGCTCTGCCTTCGGCGGCTTCAGCTTCTGCTTCTCATGCTCGCGGACGATATCATCGAACGTGTTGTGCTCGACAAGGTCGTTTTCGAGAAGGTCGCTGTCGCCGGCATCGGAGATTTTCACGAACTTCAGCATCTGGCGGACAATAACCTCAATGTGCTTGTCGTTCGTGCTGACGCCCTGGCCCTTATAGATCGCCTGGACCTCGTCGACAAGGAACTGTGCAGTGGCCCTGACTCCCGAAAGCTGGAGCATCTCGCGCGGGTTAACAAGTCCGCGAGTGAGAGGTTCGCCCTTCTTAACCTTGTCTCCGTCCTCGACCGTGATCTTCTTGCCTGTGAATGTCGCCTCATCGAAGGTGACTTCCTTGGCTTTCGATCCCGCACGCGGAACGATCGTCAGAAGGAACGGGTCCTTGTGTATCTTGACCTTGCCCGAAATCGGGGCAATAACCGCACCCTCTTTATGGTACCTGGCTTCGAACAGCTCGAACAGAAGCTCGACCCTCGGAAGACCCTGCGTGATGTCGTACTGGCCAAGACCTGCGACACCACCGGTATGGAACGTACGCATCGTAAGCTGGGTGCCCGGTTCGCCGATCGACTGCGCGGCAATAATGCCTATGGGAGTTCCCACCTCGACCGATCGTCCGGTCGCAAGGTCGAGACCATAACATGCAGCGCACACTCCGCCTCGAGAATTGCATGAAAGTACACTTCTGACTTTCACCGTGTCAATTCCAAGCGCTTCGAGACGTTCGCCGGTTTCCTCGTCGATCATCTGGCCCTTTGTTACAAGAATCTCGCCGGTCTCCGGATCAACTACGCTCTCGGCCGCGACACGTCCTCGAATCCTCTCATGCAGAGACTGGATCAGTTTCCGTCCATCGTAAACCGCGCCAACTTCTATGTAGTCTTCGGTGCCGCAGTCATGCTCCATGATCATTACATCCTGCGCCACATCAACAAGCCGGCGTGTGAGATATCCGGAGTCGGCCGTTCTAAGCGCGGTATCGGCAAGACCCTTCCTCGCGCCATGTGTACTTATGAAGTACTCGAGTACCGACAGCCCTTCACGGAAGTTCGACTTGATGGGCAACTCGATAATTCGACCGGTCGGATCAGCCATAAGACCGCGAAGCGCTGCAAGCTGCTTGATCTGGCTGACCTTACCTCGAGCCCCGGAATGCGCCATCATGTATACCGAATTGAGCTGGCCAAAGTTCTGCATCATCAGATCGGTGACCTGGCTCGTGATTTCGGTCCAGTGCTTGATAGTGCTGATGTAGCGCTCTTCCTCAAGCTCTTTCATCCTGCTCGCGATGTCCTCGTCGGACTTGCTGCTTTTCTTAAGCTTGTCGACTTCCTTCTCGTACTTATCCAGGTAACCTTCAACTGTTTTCTCTGCTTTGTTTATAAGTTCCCATTTCTCACCCGGAATGGCCACATCTTCCATCGCGATTGTGACACCGGCGATAGTCGAGAACTTGAATCCTATACGCTTGATCTCGTCCAGCACATCAACGGTAACTGCAACGCCGTAGCGCTTGTGAAGCTGCGAGATCATATCATTTACATCGGACTTGTTAATGGTTATATTCGCAAACGGCATGTCCTCCGGGAACGCATCGTTAAAGAGTATTCTTCCGAGCGTTGTAACCACGATCCCGCGTTCAACCGGATATACCTTCTTTGAGCCCTGGTAAATAATCGATGACTTTTCGATCCTCACCTTTACAAGCTGCTGCAGACCCACTTCTTCAAGATCGTACGCAAGCTTAAGCTCATCGGGATCCGAGAAGAAGCTCAAGCCTTCGATCCTGCTCGGTTTGCCCTTGTGTATACCCGACGTGTACTTCCTGAACTCTTCATTATCCTTGGCCTTGAGAATAGTCATATAATGAATTCCGAGAACCATGTCGTGGGAAGGCCCGACGATTGGTTTCCCGTCAGCGGGAAGCAGGATGTTATTCGCGGAGAGCATCAGTATGCGCGCCTCCGCCTGCGCTGCCAGTGACAACGGGAGATGGACCGCCATCTGGTCACCGTCGAAGTCCGCGTTGAAAGCCGCACAGACCAGTGGGTGAATCTGGATCGCTTTTCCATCGATAAGTACCGGCTCGAACGCCTGGATGCCGAGTCGGTGAAGCGTGGGGGCGCGGTTAAGAAGAACCGGGTTACCGGTGATTACTTCATCCAGCACATCCCATACCCTCGGGTCCATCTGCTCGACAAGCGTTTTCGCGTTCTTTATCTGTGGTGCGTAACCCTTGTCGACAAGTTTCTTGAGCACGAACGGCTTGAAGAATTCAAGCGCCATGACTTTCGGCAGACCGCACTGGTGAAGTTTGAGTTCGGGGCCTACCACGATAACCGATCGGCCGGAGTAGTCCACACGCTTGCCAAGAAGATTCTGACGGAACCTACCCTGCTTGCCCTTCAGAAGGTCTGACAGAGACTTGATCGGCCTGTTGTTTGTGCCGGTTACTGCCTTGCCACGGCGACCGTTGTCGATTAAAGCATCGACCGCTTCCTGGAGCATCCTCTTCTCGTTCCTGATGATGCTCTCGGGAGCCTTGATCTCCATCAGCCTTTTAAGACGGTTGTTTCGGTTGATAACACGACGATAAAGGTCATTAAGGTCGCTGGCAGCGAAACGTCCACCCTCGAGCTGTACCATCGGTCGAAGTTCCGGCGGTATTACCGGAAGGACTTCGAGGACCATCCATTCAGGCTTGTTTCCACTTCGCAAAAATGACCTTATTACAGATAACCGCTTTATGAACTTGGCACGCTTCGCGCCCTTGCTGTTTTCGATGTCGTCCTTAAGCTTTACAGCCTCGCTCTCAAGATCGACTTCCCTCAGAAGCTTCTTGACAGCGCCCGCGCCCATTTCCGCCTGCCATAAATCATCCGGATTTAGATCCAGCCGTTCACGAATTACATCCCCGAGCATCCCCAGCCTGCGATGCTCGCTCTCCGACAGCAGCTTTTTCTTCGTAAGAGACGGAATCAGTTCGATTGCGGCGACCAGCTCGTCGGCACGCCGCAGGTTCTCCTGTCTCCTCGCCTCGTTGATCGCCTGCTGCTGAAGATCGAGAAGGGAAATCTTCTGTATGTTGTTCTTAAGAATCTTATCTGCATCGACAGCTTTGATCTTCTGGCCTGCCTCGATAAGGACCTCTCCGGTTTCCGGATGCACGATCGCTTCTGCAGACTGGTAATCCCTGAGTATCGCTTCAAGGAACTCGGCGAGTACAACCAGCACTTCCGTGCCTTCCTCGTCAAATGCGCTGTACTCAATAATTCCGGCCTCGATCATCTTGGATATCGCTTCGGCTCCGAGCGAGTCCTTTTTCTTGACAAGCGCCTTCGTCTGTCCGGGAAGGACTATCCGCTCCGATGCGGCAAACGGTTCCAGAATCTGCTCCAGAAGAACCGGAACAAGGTAGTCGTCAATCGCCGACTCCTCATCCTTCATGTTCTGGATAGCCTCGATCTCTTCCTCGACCGCAAGTTCGATCTGGGGAACAAGCTCATCCAGTGTTTCCTTGTTGATCTCGGTCACAAAGAAATTAATGTAATATACAATCTTCTCCAGCTCCTTCGAGCTGATATCGAGAAGACTCGAGATTCGTCCGGGTATGCCCTTCACGTACCAGATATGGCACACCGGGGCTGAGAGGGTGATGTGGCCCATGCGCTCCCGGCGAACCTTGGAATGCGTGACTTCAACCCCGCACTTTTCGCAGGTAATACCACGATAACGCGGCTTCTTGTACTTGCCGCAGTAGCATTCCCAGTCCTTGGACGGGCCGAAGATGCGCTCACAGAAGAGCCCGTTCATCTCCGGTTTCAGCGTCCTGTAGTTGATCGTCTCCGGCTTCTTAACTTCGCCGCGCGACCAGCTTAGAATGGTCTCCGGACTTGCAAGCCGGATTGAGACCACGTTTATGTCTTTGAGTTGCAAGCTTTTGTGTGCTGGCATATCACACCCTACCTGCTTTTTTTATCCCCACCCGTCCCCGCTTTATTTCAGTAAATAAATATCTTAACTTCCGGTTTCACCCTTGGCCGCGCCGACTTCCGCCGTCTCGGTCGCAGGTTCCGGCCTGGACCTGTCGAATTCATCGAAGTGAACATCGAGACACAGGCCCTGCAGTTCCTTCACGAGAACGTTGAAGCTCTCCGGTACGCCCGGTTCCTCGATCAGTTCTCCCTTTACGATTGCTTCGTAGGTCCTGTTACGACCCTCGACATCGTCCGACTTGATCGTTAGAACCTCCTGGAGAACATGGGCCGCGCCGTAAGCCTCGAGCGCCCAGACCTCCATCTCTCCGAACCTCTGGCCGCCGAACTGGGCTTTTCCACCAAGTGGCTGCTGCGTTACCAGGGCATACGAACCGACCGATCTCGCATGGATCTTGTCCTCGACAAGATGGTTCAGCTTCATCATGTAAATCTGGCCGACCGTTATGCGCGAATCGAATTTGTTACCCGTCATTCCATCATACAGGGTTGTTTTTCCATCCTCGGGAAGTCCCGCTTCGGCAAGAGCTTCGCGAATCTCCGTCTCCGTTGCGCCCGAGAATACCGGCGTGATCGCACGCCAGCCAAGTTTCTCCGCGGCCCAGCCAAGATGCGTCTCCATGATCTGGCCGAGATTCATTCGTGAAGGCACTCCGAGGGGATTCAGAATGATGTCGATCGGTGTTCCGTCTTCCTGGAACGGCATGTCCTCGATCTGAACGATCCTGGAGATGACACCCTTGTTTCCGTGACGCCCCGCCATCTTGTCGCCTTCCTGAATCTTCCTGCGCTGCGCGATGTAAACCCGCACCAGCTTGTTGACTCCCGGCGGCAACTCGTCACCCTTCGCGCGACTGAACGTCTTGGTCTTTATAACCTTACCGCGGTCACCATGAGGTACCCTTAACGAAGTGTTCCTGACATCCAGGGATTTCTCACCGAATATCGCCCTCAGCAGTTTCTCCTCGGGTGTCGGCTCGGTCTCGCCCTTGGGGGTGACCTTACCAACAAGGATATCCTCGCTCTGAACCTCTGTCGCCTCGATTACTATTCCGTTCTCGTCAAGGTTTCTAAGCATCGACTCCGAGAGATGCGGTATATCCCGCGTGATCTCCTCAGGTCCGAGTTTGGTGTCCCTCGCCTCGCATTCATACTTCTCAATGTGTATCGACGTGTACACGTCATCTTCCACAAGACGCTGGGAGAGGATGATCGCATCCTCGAAGTTGTAACCTCGCCACGGAAGGAACGCACACAGAATGTTCTTTCCAAGAGCCAGTTCGCCCTCGCGGGTCGAGAACCCGTCCGCGATAGTATCGCCCTGCCTGACGCGCTGGCCAAGTTTTACAAGCGGGCGCTGGTTCATGCAGGTGCCCTGGTTGGACCGCACGAATTTCATCAGTTCGTATCGGTCCTTTTCACCGTTAGAGGTCTCTATTACTATTCTGTTCGAGCTAAGTTCTATAATCCTGCCGCTTCGTTTCGCGATTATTACCGATCCCGAATCATAAGCGATCTTCCGCTCCATGCCTGTGCCTACAAGCGGTGGTTCCGGCATCATCAGCGGGACCGCCTGGCGCTGCATGTTGGAGCCCATCAGAGCACGGTTGGCATCGTCATGTTCGAGGAACGGGATAAGCGCCGTGGTCGCACTCACGATCTGCATCGGGCTGACGTCCATGAAGTCAACTTCATCACCCGGAAGAAGTGTGATCCTGTCACGGGACCGGCAGTGAATCCACGATTCTGTGAATCGTCCACGGTTATCAATCGCGGTGTTTGCTTCGGCTATGTTGTACTTGTCTTCCTCGTCGGCGGACAGATACACAACGTCGTCCGTAACACGGCCCTTCTTAACCAGCCTGTACGGTGTCTCGATAAAACCGTACTTGTTGATCTTCGCGTAAGTGGCAAGCGATCCGATCAGTCCGATGTTCGGACCCTCGGGTGATTCGATCGGGCATATGCGACCGTAATGCGAGTGGTGCACGTCGCGAACCTCGAATCCGGTTCGCTCTCTGGAAAGACCGCCCGGGCCGAGTGCGGAAAGTCGCCTCTTGTGGGTAAGTTCCGCCAGCGGATTACCCTGGTCCATGAACTGGGAGAGCTGTGACGAACCGAAGAACTCCTTCAGTACCGCCACGACGCTTCTCGTGTTAATAAGAAGCTGCGGTGTAAGTTTGTCGTGATCCTGGACCGCCATCCGCTCCTTCGCGACGCGTTCCATGCGCAGAAGGCCCTTGCGGAAATGGTTCTGAATCAATTCGCCCACCGAACGAATTCGCCTGTTTCCGAGATGATCGATATCGTCCACGTCGTCGGGCGACATCCCCAGCAGGAACCTGATCGTCTCCAGCATGTCGATTTTCGTCAGATAGCGGACCGATGGCGGGACGTTCAGGTTGAGCTTTTTATTCATCTTGAAACGCCCGACCGGAGAAAGGTCGTATCGGCGTTCGTCAAAGAACCTGGACTCGAGAAGTGCCTTGGCGGTGTCTATAGTCGGGGGATCTCCCGGCCTTAATTTCTTGTAGATATCAAGAAGCGCTGCATCGTTAAGGCTGAGATTCGGGTTGTTCTGGATATAAGTTTCAAGGTGCGGGACGGCCTGCTCGTATGTGCCGATCAGACTCTGGTTCATCGGAAGCGGATCAACTTCGTAAATCAGCGTGATCCCGTCAGGATAAGCAGCCGCGAGTTTTTCGGCCTGCTCCTGGTTGACTACTTCATCCTTCCTGACAATAGGATGCCCGCCAGTAGGCGGATGGAAATCGTCCGGCGCCACAAGCCCCTCAAGGAGATATGGTTTCGCTTCCAGGTTAACCTCGATCGGTGGATGGGTAATAAGTTTCCGGTCAACATCGACATGGAATCCGAGACCCATCAGAAGGTTCGTTACCGGAATCTTCCTGACCTTGTCAAGCCTGACGATTGTCGTGCCGTCGGGATCGTACTCGACCTCGACCCATGCGCCGCGGTTCGGGATAATCCTGGCATAGTGGATTATCTTGCCGACAGTCGTGGTCTTCTCCATGAAGTACACGCCGGGACTTCTGACCAGCTGGCTGACCACCGCACGCTCTGCACCGTTGATAACAAACGTGCCGTTGTCCGTCATGATCGGAAGATCACCGAGAAATACGTCGCTCTCAAGCATCTGGTTCGTAAGACGATTGATAAGCTTGAGCCTGAGACGCAGCCCGGCGGAATAGGTCCGGTCCTGGTCCTTGCATGTATTGATATCCGTTGTTGGCGGATCGATGAAGTAATCCACGAACTGGAGTTCAAGGTTGTCCGAATAACCCATGATCGGGAAGATCCGGATAAACAGGTCCCTTAATCCCTGCTTCAGGAACCAGTCGAAGGAATCCTTCTGGATCTCGATCAGGAACGGAACCTCATAGGTCATCTTCTCCGATACCTTGCTGAAATTCCTGATCTCCCTCTTATGGACCTGGAGATCGGAAGGAGTAACCGCAGTTTTCTGGGCTGGCATCCGTACGCTCCTTCTTGATTAATAACAAGTCCCGTTAATTCAGTACAGGCACAAAAAGCCCCCGAGACACCCTTTTCCGGGAATCTAGGAGGGGGGATGAGGCCTTGAAGTCAGATCATCCACTTGGGACTCTTTAAAAATGGCCCCGCCACAACACGTGCGATTGATTCGCCGGTCGCCTGATGTCATGGCGCTGAGCCGGCCGGCTTTACCGCCGGTTTCCTTACTTAACACTAACTACGCCGCCGGCATCGGATAACTTCTGCTTGATCTCGTCCGCTTCTTCCTTGCTGACGCCTTCCTTGATTGCCTTCGGGGCGGCGTCCACAACAGCCTTCGCTTCCTTGAGACCGAGTCCGGTGATCTCGCGTACGGCCTTGATTACCTGGATCTTCTGCTGGCCAGGCTCGTCGAGAATGACATCAAAACTGGTCTTCTCCTCGGCTCCTCCGGCTTCACCGGCTCCCGGCATCGCGGCGACCGCCACGGGGGCAGCTGCCATCGGGCTGACATCCCATCGCTCCTGGAGTTCCTTTACGAACTCGTTCAGTTCGACTACGGTCCAGCCTTCGATTTCCTGTATTACTTTTTCCTGTGCTTCTGAGAGTGCCACTTTGTAAATCCTCCGGGGCATTGCCCCTTGCATTAAATTGTCACGATCTTATGCCCGATCGCATGGGCTTTATTAGAAGCGATTTGCGTAACAGTCCAGATTTAATAACCCCGACCTTATCCTTCTTCGTTCATCTTCGCGACCTTCGCGTCGAGAGTTCCAGCGAGCTCCTGTAGCGGGGCCGTCAGTGTACCGACCAGGTCCGCGAGCGGCGCCATGAGAATTCCCACAAGCTTGCTCCTAAGTTCCTCCTTGGACGGCATGCTTGCCAGCGCCTTCAGCTCATCAAGGTCGAGACGGTTTCCAGCGTAATGGCCGGAGATAAGTTTGAACACGTCGTGTGCCCTGGCGAAATCCGCAGCCACCTTCGGACCACTTACCGCGTCTTCATTTGAGAATATGAATGCGATCTGACCGAGAAGGTCTTCATCAAGATCAGAGATTCCCGCTTCGTTTAACGCAACCTTCGCGAGAGTATTCTTGATAATCGACATCCGGCTCCCGACTTCCCGAAGCTTGCCACGAAGCTCCTCCATCTCGCTGACGGTCAGGCCCTTGTACTCCGCAAGCACAATGGCCTGCGAGTCCTGTATCCTGTCCCTGAAATCGGCTGCTTTCTGTTCTTTTATCTTTCGCGGTGATGATATCATGTCGCACCTGCTCTGTTTCAGTTTAAATTCCCACCCGGACCCTTACTACGCCGCCGACAGGTCCTTTACATCCAGCCTGATTCCAGGTCCCATCGTGCTCGACAGCACGACTTTCTTGATGTACTGACCTTTTGCTCCTGACGGTCGGTTCTTGATAATGTGGTTCACGAACGCTCGTACATTCTCCTTGAGCTGCTCCTCCGTGAATGCCACATTACCTACCTTGGTGAGTATCAAACCACCCGAATCGGCCCGGAAATTTACCTTTCCGGCCTTGTATTCCTTTACCGCATCCCCGATGTTCATCGTGACCGTGCCGGTCTTCGGGTTCGGCATTATGCCGCGAGGACCGAGAATGCGTCCAAGTCCTCCGACAACCTTCATCATGTCGGGCGTGGCAAGGACCATGTCGAAGTCCATGCGACCTCCCTTGATCTCCTCACCAAGTTCTTCACCGCCGATTATATCGGCACCAGCATCGCGAGCCTCGATTTCCTTCTCGCCCTTGGCGAAAACAGCTACGCGTACTTCCTTGCCGGTACCGTGCGGAAGCGCTATCGCGCCCCTTAACTGCTGATCGGCATGACGTGTGTCGAGTCCGGTGACGATGCAGATGTCAACCGATGCATCGAATTTTGCCGGGTTTGCCTGGCGGACCAGCTCGACTGCACGATCGATCGTGTACTGCGTCGATCTGTCCACAAGCTCTGCCGCCTTGAGATAATTCTTTCCTTTTTTGGGCATATGTTCACCTCGGTCGTGGTCCGCACGGACCCCTTACGGGATCCTCCCACCGGGGCCTTTGCCCCCCGGGCGGATTCTGATCCTTTGAGTAAATTCCTTCCTTTGTCAGCCTTCGATCGTTACTCCCATACTCCTGGCTGAACCTTCGACAATCTTCATTGCCTGGTCTATATCGTAAGCATTCAGTTCGCTTATTTTCTTCTCCGCGATCTCGCGTACCTGTGCGCGTGTCAGAATCCCGACTTTCTCGCGGTTCGGTTCCCCGGAACCCTTCTCGAGCTTCGCCGCCGACTTTATCAGGTCGCTCATCGGAGGTACCCCAAGTTCAAAGGAGTACGACCGGTCCTGGTAAACCGTGATTTCCACCGGCACGATCGAGCCCGACTGGCTCGCGGTCTGCTCGTTGTATTCCTTGCAGAACTGCGGCAGGTTGATTCCATGCGGTCCGAGTACCGATCCGATCGGAGGACCTGGGTTCGCCATACCGGCTTTTATCTGCAGTTTTACTTTCGTTATGATCGGCTTACTGGCCATAGTGCTTCTCACCCGGGCTTGTATGATGCCCGTATTTATTTCCGTTCCATCAGGCGTCCGATGTCTTTTCGATCTCGTTGAAGCTCAACTCCACCGGAGTTTCCCTTCCAAAGACCGATAACATTACCTTCGCCTTCTGTTTGTCGTAGTCTATTTCCTGGATAATCCCGTTGAAATCCGCGAAAGGCCCGATCAGTACAACAACCTGGTCGCCTACCGCAAGATCTATTACCGGACCCTCGGACTGCATGCCCATCCTCTTGAGAATGGTCTGCATCTCGTTTTCCTTGATCGGCATCGGCTCGCGTGCCGTTCCAAGAAAGTGGGTTACGTTCTCCGTATTCTTCACAAGCGCCCAGGTTTCATCCGTCAGTACCATCTCTATAAATACGTACCCCGGAAATACCTTGTGCTTGACAGGAGTACGTGAACCACGAACCACTTCGAGGTGCTCCTCCTGCGGTACTATTACGCGGAAGATCTTGTCCCTCAGGCGCATCACCTTGGCCTGCTGTTCAATAGAAGACTTGACCTTCTGCTCGCAACCGGATTTTGTATGTGCCACGTACCAGGCCATATTTCAGCTTTCCCGCGACATACTGCGTCGTCGTTTATTCTTCCGTACCAGTTCCTTCTTCTTCAGTTGTATCTACCGGAAGCCCGGACAGGCCTATCGGCACGTCCGCTGTCCCGGTATTTGTCGTTTGTGCTGTTTGAGTCTGCTGCCCATGACCAAAAAGGATTTCCGAAACCTGCTTGAATCCAAGTGATGCGAATCCCATGAAAACCGACAGAAAGATAATCACGAACACCGTCACCCAGGTCGACTTCCATGTGTCGTCCGATGCCGGCCAGTTGATCTTCAGCGTTTCTATCTTAACTTCCTTGAAGAAGTTGCTCATTCGCTGCCATGCGTTCTCTGTTTCTTCTTCCTTCTGCGCTTTCGGCGCACGCTTCACGCGTGCCTTCGATTCTGTCGGAACAGCCTTATCAGCTCTGGCTACCGCTTCATCGGCAGCCTGCTCCTGCTGTTCAGCTCCAACCTCCGGAAGTACTCCTTCGGCGCGAAGCTTCGCACGCTCTCGGCGTTCCGCCTTCTTCTTTGCGCTTTTATCCTTTTTTGCCATGTTCCTTATTCCAAACCTTTACCGTGCATCGCACGGCTCAAGCAATTTTCTACTCGATGATCTTGTCCACGACTCCGGCGCCGACCGTGCGGCCACCCTCACGGATCGCGAAGCGGAGTCCTTCCTCCATCGCGATCGGGGTGATCAGCTCGACCTCGATCTTCACATCGTC